>Ga0335081_10002984_pt1 | contig 26577 bp, 27 predicted proteins | sample Lox_Sample_35_FD_206713 | JGI IMG/M metagenome (GOLD analysis project Ga0335081, IMG submission 206713) | Soil microbial communities from Loxahatchee National Wildlife Refuge, Florida, United States - Lox_Sample_3.5 | ecosystem: Environmental > Terrestrial > Soil > Wetlands | place: USA...
CGGACTCATCCGCGACGACTCCGGGAAAGAACGGCAGCAGGTTGCGGATGTCACGCGAGGTCGGATACGGAATGTCGACGATCTCCGGCAGGTTCAGCGCCATCTGATCGGAGCTCTGCTGCGTGTCGATGCCCGGTAGCGACGCGGTAACATTCACCTGCTCCACCACCATCTGCTCGCGGCGGAGCATGACGCGAACAGCACGGGCGAGGGGGTCCTCATCGTCGATCCTCTGCTGGTAGTAGCCCGGCTTGGCGATGCGGATCGGGTAGGGTTGTGTCCCGGCCAGGATATACACGACTCGTCCCGCATAGTCGGTCGTTATGCGGATTTCCGGCTCGGCCGGCTGGTCGATCACAACTTGCGCGCCCGGCACGGCAGCGCCGTTCTCGTCAACGACCGTGACCGTGACGAACGCGTGATTCGGCGCAGTCTGCGCCAGGGAGGATGCGGGCGGCAGGCAGGAAAACACGCCGGAAACGACCGTACACGCCAACCGCCGACGCAGCATCGGAATCCCCTCACATGGCGGCTTTATTGTAGGCGCGCGGCGGCGCCGTCGTCGGTGAGGTGCTACGTCGGCCGTAGCAGGGATTCGAGTCAGGGGCAGAATGAACGCTCCGCGTAACGCAATGAGGATCTTGAAGCCGGTGCGCCTTCGATGCTTCTTGCCGACTTGGGAGGCGCCGAAGCCCGGGGTCGGAAGCCGGGTTCCACGAAGGCTTGGATGAGTCGCAGGGAAGAAGCGGTCGCAGCCATTCGGGCGAGCCCAACCGAAGAGTCGATCCCGCTTCGGCCCGGCATTGTTACAAGGGTGTAAAATCAAGCGTTATAAGGAGCCAGCCCGACAACGTTTCATCCCCCGCCGGACACGATTCGCGAATGAATCTCTACCTCATGCGTCATGCCGACGCCGGTCTTCCGCGCGCCAACCCGATTCTGGACGCCAAGCGAGCGTTGGTAAAGGACGGCAAGGATCAATGCATCCTCATGGCCGCGCTGCTCAGCGCCTTCAAGGTGCAGGTCGACGTGGTTCTTTCCAGCCCGCTGAAGCGCGCCATGCAGACCGCGCAACTTGTGGCCACCGAGCTCGGCTTCGACGGCAAAATCGAAGTGACGCAGGCGCTGAACATGGATGCCTCGTACGTCGATTTCCAGAAGCTGGTGGCCAAGTACAGCGAGTGCGAGGGCGTGCTGGCCGTAGGCCATAATCCCACTCTGTTCCAGTTCCTGGGCAGGCTGGTTACGGGCAATGGCGGAGCCAATCTGCGCATGCGCAAAGGCTCGGTGGCGCGCATCGACCTGGAACGGCATCCGCCGCAACTGCAGTGGCTGATCGATCCCCGCATGGCGCGCGCCATCTATGCCAGTGTGGCGAAGAGCTCGCGCCCGAAGACCTCGCGAAAGTAATCGGCTTCCTTGCGCAGCGACCACAGTTCCAGCTCGGCCCCGGTGCGTCCCGGCTTCAGCTCCAGATAAACCCGCTTGGGATAGACCTTGGCGGTTACGCGCAGCACGTCGCTGGCGCGGTCCTGGTTGAGCGCGACCGACAGCCGCAGCAGCACCACGGCACAATGTACGTGGCGGTGTTCTTCGCCGGGAATATTGCGCATGGCGCGGTCCCCGGGCTGGGGGCGGCTCTTGCCCAGGTAACGGGCGATCGCCGAAACAATGGTGCGCTGCTGGCGGTTGTATCCGTAGAGCTCGGAACTGGAGATGATGTATTGCGTGTGCCGGTGGTGGTTCTGGTGGTTGATGAATTTGCCGGTGTCGCGCAGCACGGCCGCGGCGGCCAGCCAGCTCTCGTACTCGGCGGGAAGTTCGTGCAGCGGTTTCAGGTCGCGATAAAGCTGGATCGCGTGCGCCCGCACCGGCTCGGCCTGCCGCGGATCGATGCCGTAGCGGCGCGCTGTGACCAGCACGCTCTCCCACCGCTCGTGCTCGAATTCGCGGTGAACGCTGGCGCGCGCGTCCAGCTCGGCCAGCATCTGCTCCAGGACCCCGTCGCGCAGACCGAGCGGCGAATAGCGAAAGCCGGGCAGTCCGAAGCTCTCCAGCACCTCAGAGAAGACCATGGCGCCGGCAACCACGATCTCCGCGCGGCGCGGCCCGATGCCGGGCACGGCTTCCCGCTCCGGCAGCGTCATGCGGCTGAGCTTGCCGGCCAGCTTGCGCACATCGCGCGCGGAGACCGTGCCCGGCGTGAGAACCGCGTTGCGGGCCGCGGATTTCTTCGCCGGCCCACCGGCCTTGCCGGCAAGCGTCAACGCATCGGAGAGCGCAGCGGCAGTGCCGGAGGTACCGATGACCAGCGTGGCCGGCGGAGCGGCAATCCTGCGGTGCGCTCGCCGCAGTTCACGCGCAATGACCTGGTGCATACGCGCAAGACCCTCGGCCGACGGCGGATCGGCCTGCAGGAACTCTTCGGTCAGGCGCACGGCGCCCAGCGGCATGCTCACCGTTTCGCGAATGCGTTTGCGCTCGCTGAACGTGATCTCGCAGCTCCCGCCGCCCAGGTCGAGAAGGAGTACGCGCCCGCCTGCTCCCGGCTCGTCCGCCGTCACACCCTGGTGAATCAGCCGGCCTTCTTCCAGTCCGGAGATGATCTCGAGATTCCACCCCGTCTCCGCCTTCACCCAGGCCTGAAACGCGGCGGCGTTGCGCGCGTCGCGCATGGCCGACGTGGCGACGACGCGAATGCGGTCGACGCCGTGCGCCTGAACCGCGCGCTGGAACCGCTTGAGGGCGCGCAGCGTGGAAGCCATCGCCTCCGGTGAGATCAGCCCCGAAGCGAAGACGCTGGTTCCCAGCCGCGTGACCTCGCGGTCTTCGTGCAGGGTTTTGAGCCGATGGGCGACCACGCGCGCGATCTTCAACCGGCAGGAGTTGGATCCAACGTCGATGGCAGCGATGGTGGACATGGCGCGATGGGGCTCCCTCAAGAAGATCGAGAGAATGAAGATCGCAATCTCTCGGGCCAAGATAACCGATGGCAGCGGTGCGAATGAGGCGTGGAAAACACGTCCGCAACCAAACCGGCATTCAGGTTTCGCGTGCGTCTTGAGGGCGGGGATTGACGACCCGCACCCTTCCAACCGGCCCACCGGCGGGAGCGGCTTCAATCCTCGCGGGATTCAACACTCGCCGCCCAGCACGGCCATCAGCTTTCCCGCGAACTCAACGGGCAGGTCATTGTATCCACCGTGGCCGCCGGGAAAGACGGCGGCGGCGGTACCGAGCTGCTCCGCCAACACGAGCGCCGAGCGGTGCGCGATCTGCCCTGAAGAGGTTTCTCCCACGGCGATCGCGACGCGCGGCTTGCCGGATTTGAGTGTCGGAACGGCGGGAATATACCGGCTGATGGGCCGGAAGCCATGCGCGAAGAAGTAGTCGAGGTTGCCCTGCATGCGCGCAAAGGACTCGCGCAACTCGGGCGGCGGTGGTGAGGCATTGTCGGGTTTACGCCCCGCCCCAAGTCCCGTCCCCTCCAGAAACTTCTGCATTGCCGCGCTGGCGCCAGATTGCCGGTAGGTTGCGTAGATCTCATCGGTGAAGGCGCGATTCTCTTCTGCGTTGGGCAAAAGCTGCATGCACGGCGGTTCGTGCGCGACGAGCACACGCACTTGTTCGGGATGCCGCGCCGCCAGGTTCAGGCCGATCTGCGCGCCACCGCTGGAGCCCAGCACAAACGCCGGCTCATCGCCAAAGACCGCGAGCAGGCGCGCCGCGTCGTCGCCGTGCCGGTCCATCTCCTGCTCTTCGGCGGGATCGTCGAGGACGCTGCGCGAATTGCCGCGGGGATCGTAGCGCACCACGGTGAATCGATCGGCGAGATGCGCGGAGATTGCCGCAAAAATTCCTGCGTCCGCGGGGCCACCGGGAATCATCAGGAGCAGCGGCCCCGCTCCCTGCACCTCGTAGTAGAGCTTCGCCCCCGGAACATCGAGTGTCGAGCACCGGACGCCGGCTTGCGATGACAGCTCCATGGTTTGCTCCTTGGCGAAGCGGGCCGTTCATTCCATTGTGGCTATGGCGATTGGATCCGAATTTGACGCAGTCATTCCTAAGCCGTTGGTTTCTCGGGGGCCGGCAGGGTGGCCAGGTACCGCTGCGCAAACTCTTCGCTATATTTCTCGGTGAGCTTGCGCACTCGCTCGGAATCGGCCGAGCGGACGATGAGCCCCGCGTGATGGTGCTTTTTCATGCGATAAACGATCTCCGGGGCATCGAAGGCTGAGGTATCCGGCTCGGCCGTTGTGGCCAGACACAGCACGCTGCCGGCGTACTCGCGGCGCGCCTCCGGTACGGAGTACTTTTGCCCGCGCAGGTAAGCCACCTCGATCTTCGCCCACTCGCGCCACAGGTTCAGTCCTGTCGCGGCTTCCACGAGATCTGAAATGAAGGCTCCACCCACTCGCGCAGCGATTTCGAGGAAGTAGAAACGCCCATCGGCATGCGCCCGGATGTACTCGGCGTGCGTGATGCCCCGAACCATGCCCAGCGACGGAGCCAGCTCCGAGTTGAAGATGCTCAGCTCGCGCCACTCGCGGCTGGCGCGTTCCACGGTGCGCGTGGTAAAGACGCCGCCCTCGTGCATCACCTGCATCGGCGGCCGCCCATACTGGTGCACCACCGAAAAAACCACCTTGCTCTTGCTCACGATGGAGTCGACGTGGAAGATGTCGCCGGGAATGAATTTCTCCAGCAGAAAATAACTCTGCCGGTCGCCCAGCTCTTCCAGGTTGCGCCAGAGCTGCTCCGGCGCCTCGATCTTGCGGATACCCAGCGCCGACGCTTCGGCGCGCGGCTTGAGCAACCATGGGCCGGGCACCTGATTCATGTAAGCGCGCAGCTCGTCGTAGTTGAGGACCGGACAGAAGGGAGGAACCAGAAAGCCCGATTCGCGCGCCGCGGTGCGCATGGCCAGCTTGTCTCGATAGTAGCCTGACGTGGTGATGCCCATGCCGGGAATGCGCATGTGCTCGCGCAAAGCAGCCGCCGCCTCCAGATCGAATTCGTCGAGCGCGACCACGCGATGGAATCGCCGCCCCCGGGCCATCCACGCAACCGTGTTGACGATCTGCTCACGGGTCAGGTCGGCAGGCATGATGGCGAGATCTTCGATCACGTCGCGCGGCCAGTCGGCGTCGCGCAGCTTCTCCACCGTAAGCAGTGTCGGCTTTACGCCCAGCTCCGCGCACTGGCGGATGAACTCCTGCCCTTTCTCGTAGCTGGAGATACAAAGGATGCGCTCTGTGGTGTCGGCCATTCAAGCTCCTGGAGACGATTGAAACGGTAAAGCGTCAGTTCGAAGGGCACAGGCTTCAAAGGATACAGAAAAAGCTTGTTCCGGGAGGACAAGTGTCACGGCACGACTTTAGTCGTGCCGATCCGAGTCCTTTAATTGTGAGTTCCGAGCAAGCTTCAGCCCGCGAGGAACTGCTCATCGAGGAGTTTTTCCGTTGCTCCTTTCGTGTGTGAGTTTCGCCCCAAAAAACCGACTCCGGGGCTTCAGCCCCTGAAGAAAACTGACCCACTACCATCGGATCCAAACCGTGGATTCCCGGTGAGGATAGTATCTACCATAGCTGTGCCCGCTGGAGTCGCCCGATTCGGCGCTCCTGCGAACGATGAGTCTGCTATGACAGAGAATCAACGTGAATTGACCTATAAAATCGCCGTCGGTTTGGGCCTTGCGGCGACAATCGGCACGGCGATGATTGAGAAGTTGTCTTTTCTGGGCTATGTTCTGGGCTCTTTCACCACTCTCCTGCTTTTCCCAGGCCTGCTCTGTTCGATGGCATTCGCAGGCAACGTGCACGCCTATTCCTTGTTCCCTGCAGCCGTTGCGAATTTCATCTTTTATTTTTGTTTGACCTGGGGCGTCTCATTCGTGGTTTCAAGATTTCGCCATGGACGGGCGTCCTCATGACCTAAGATGATTTCTCTGCCCGCCATGCTCTCCGCCAACGAAATCGTTTCACTTCACGACCGGCTGACCGAAGCCTGGCATGCATCTCCTCGCAGCACTCCCAATCTCGCCGTCGATTCGTGGCCCGCCGCGGTCGCAAGCCAGCATCGCGCCAACTTCGATCTCTGGCACATCGAAGACGAGGCCCGCGCGCCGGGCGCAACCGATGCCGAACTCGCCGAGACCAAGCGCCGCGTCGATCGCACCAATCAGCTCCGCAACGATCTGGCCGAAGAGCTCGACCGGTGGCTGCTGGCGCGGCTGAACGAGCGCAACCTGCCCAACTGCGATGCGCCGCTGAACTCCGAGTCGCCCGGCCTGATGATCGACCGGCTCTCGATCCTGTCGCTGAAGATCTGGCACACGCGCGAAGAGATCGCCCGGCAGAATGCTGCGCCGGGCCACGCGGAACGAAACCGCGAGCGCCTCGAACTTCTCGAGGAACAGCGCGCCGACCTGGCCCACTGTCTGGACAGGCTGTGGCAGGAAGCCTTTGCCGGCACGCGCCGCTTCAAGATCTACCGGCAATTGAAGATGTATAACGATCCGTCGCTGAACCCGGCGATCTATGGAAAAAAGAGCGAGTAACATCTCCGGCAGGTCGTCTGGGGAGGCACCCCCATTGACGGAACGCGGCGATCTGCGTATAAAAGTGGCCTGAGCAGCACTATTCCTCAGGCGCCCGTTCTCGCCGGCATTTTCAAGGTGCGACCGGGCGGGGAGGAACTGCAGGCTCCCGGCGATGCCATGATGCAAGAAGTGCGATCCGCGGCGGCGAGCCGCAAAAAGTCTCCCATCGCTCCCGTGGCCACCGGCGGGCTCACCGCCGCGGCCCTGGCGGCGGCCTTTCAACATTACGAATCCGCTGTGCAGCTCCTGCAGAGCGGCAAATACGAGAAGGCTCTTGGCGCTTTTGAGAAGCTGCTGTCGACGGCCCCGCCTCAGCTCGCCGAGCGCTGCAAGATGTACGTGGCCACCTGCCAGCGGCAGCTCGCGCAATCGCAGTTGAGCTTTCCTACGCCCGAAGAGCACTATGACTATGCCGTTTCGCAATTGAATACCGGCTACTACGAAGAGGCGCGCGAGCACTTCAATCGCATTCTGGAGGAATTCCCCGAGGCCGATTATGCTCTCTACGGCCTGGCGCTTCTGGACTCGATCACCGGCCGCAGCCAGGATTGCCTGAGGAACCTGACCCGCGCCATCGAGCTGAACCCCAAGAACCGGCTCCAGGCCCGCGCCGACAACGATTTCCAGAGCATGGTCGACGATCCTCGCTTTACGGAGCTGCTGTATCCTGAAATTCCGTGAAGGCCGTATTGTGACCACCGATTCGTACTCACAAGTAAGCGATTCGCTGAACGGGACTGTCGGTTCCGGATCGCATGCCGAGTCGAAGCTGCTGCGCGTCGTTGCGATCGGCGGCGGCACCGGGCTGTCCACGCTGCTGCGCGGGCTGCGCAAGCATGTCGCAGCGCCCGGGTTGCCGGCCGAGGGAGCGCCGGCGCTCATCTCCGATCTGGCCGCGGTCGTCAGCGTGACCGATGACGGCGGGTCGTCGGGACGCCTGCGCCAGGAGTTCAACATGCTTCCTCCCGGCGACCTGCGCAACTGCATGGTGGCGCTCAGCGAAGAGGAAGACCTGCTCGCCCAGCTTTTCAGCCATCGGTTCCGCGGCGGCGGATCGCTGCAGGACCACAGCTTTGGGAATCTGTTCGTCGCCGCGCTCACCGAGATCACCGGCGACTTCGCGCTGGCGATCGAACTGGCCTCAAAAGTCCTGGCCACGCGGGGCCGCATCTATCCCGTCACTACAGCGAATGCGATCCTTGTCGCACGAATGGAGGACGGATCGCTGGTCCGCGGAGAAACCAATATCAATGCGAGCCAGAAGCATATCGCCGAGCTCATGCTCGACCCTCCCGATCCGGTACCGCTGCCGGAAACCGTCGAGGCGATCGAGCGCGCCGATCTCATCACCATAGGCCCGGGCTCGCTCTATACGTCGTTGATCACGAATCTGCTGGTTCGCGATCTTTCCGCCGCCCTGGTTCGCGCCCGCGGCCTGCGCGTGTTCATCTGCAACCTGATGACCGAGGCCAACGAAAGCCTCGGGCTCACTGCGTCCGAACACATCCTGCGCATTTACGAACACACGCGCGCGCCCATCTTCGACTACGCGCTGGTCAACACGGCGCCGTTCTCTTCCGAGACGCTGGGGCGCTATGCCGCCGAAGGCGCCGAGCCGATCGCGGCCGATATCGAGCGTATTGAGGCGCTGGGTGTGCGCTGCATCACCGGAGACTTCGCCAGCGAGGATGGCGTCGTTCGCCACGCCGGCTGCGTGATTGGCGCCCTGCTGGCGCTTGCGCATTCGGTACCGGCTCGTCGTGTTTAGCGATTTTCCTCTTTCCCCCGACCGCAATCTCGCGTAGAGTGAAGGCGCGCGCGGGCAGATGGCCCACGCAAGCTATCAGGAGGATTCATGCGCAAGACGGCAGTTGCGATCGCGATGTCCTTTTGTCTTGTTGTTCCGGCCCTTCAGACTTCGGCCCAGGAGCCGATGAAGCCCGGCCTTTACGAGATCACCTCCAGCATGACCTGGCAGAAGACTCCTTTCCCACCCGGCATGCCGATGCCCCCGCAGGCTGCTGCCGCTTTTGGCGGCGCGCCGCAAACCACGCACAGCTGCTTCACGCAGGAATGGATTAACAAGTACGGTCCCACCTCGATGCAGAATGGCCGCCAGAGCGGCGATTGCACCATGACCAACGTGTCGCTTGGCGCCACCGGCATGACCGCCACCATGGTCTGCACCGGACACATGACCGGCACCGGCGAAATGAAAGTGGACTGGAGCATGGGGAACGCGGCCAAAGGGAAAGTTCACTTCAGCGGCAACATGCAGATGGGACCGAATTCCACTCCCGTCGAGTGGACCAATGAGTTCACGTCGGTCTACAAGGGACCGGATTGCGGCAGCGTGAAGCCGACACCGATGCCCAAGGAGTAGTAAGCCATTCGAGCGAACGGTCCCCAGTGCTTTAGCAGGCCAAGGGCGCTGGGGATTTTTTCTTGGATAACGTCCGAACATGACGACTCGATGGTATCTTTTGTGCTACCATTATGAACGGAATCGAAGTTCGAGAGTACGTTGACCGACTCGGCAGGAACCGCTTTGAAGAATGGTTTCGATCACTCGAAGCTGGGACGCGCGCCCGAATCGGTGTTTCGCTGGTGCGTCTGGAGCAGGGAAATCTGTCAAATGTGAAAGGCGTTGGGACCGGCTTATTCGAACTGCGGCTCGACTTCGGCCCCGGTTTCCGGATCTATTTTGGAAAGGATGGAGCAAGACTGGTAATCCTGCTTGCCGGCGGCACCAAGAAGCGGCAGCATGGCGACATCGAAATCGCAGCTGAGCTTTGGAAGGAATACAAGATTGAAAAGAGGAAGCGTGATGCCGCTAACGAAGAGCTTCAACGACACAATCAAGGCCGAACTCCAGAAGAGCGCCGGATTCCGGCGAGCGCTGCTCAAGGAAGCAGTGAGTTGCATGATCGCTGGAGATGTGGAGACCGGAAAATCGGTTCTTCGCAAGTACATCAACGGCACGGTCGGCTTTATCAAGCTAGGCGAAGATCTTGGCCGTTCGCCCAAAGTGCTTATGCGCATGTTCAGCCCTTCGGGCAATCCTCAAGCAAAGAATCTCTTTGAGATCGTTGCGCATCTGCAAAAGATCGAAGGAAGGATTCTCATGGTTGTGGATCGCGCCGCATAGCGCCTCAGCCTGCTCTGATCCCTTATCCCTAATCCCTGCTCTCCGACCTCTCCATTTCCACCGTCCTCTTCAGCTGCCCGCAGGCGGCGTAGATATCGCGGCCACGCGGCCGGCGCAGATAAGCGGGCACTGCTTCGTCGGCCAGCCTGCGCTGGAACCGCTCGACCGATTCCGGCGAAGGCATCGAGTACTCGATCTCCGGCCCCGGATTCCACGCGATCAGATTCACCTTCGCCGGCAATCCCGTGCGGCGCACCAGCCGCGCCACTTCGGCCGCATGCTCCGGCCGGTCGGTCAGGCCGCCGAGCAGCACATATTCGAATGTGACGCGTTCGCCGCGCCGCAACGGCACCTTGCGCACGGCATCGATCACTGCAGCGATCGGCCACTTGCGATTAACAGGCATGACCTCTTCGCGAATGGCGTCATTCGGGGCGTTCAGGCTGATGGCGAGCTTCGGCCGGACGGAATCCGGTTCCTGCGCAAACCGCTCGATGCCGGGAACGATCCCCGAGGTCGAAACCGTCATGCGCCGCGCGCTGATGCCGACCTCTTCCACGAGCAGCCGCACCGCGGCCATGAAGTTGTCGTAGTTCAGGAACGGCTCGCCCATACCCATGAAGACGAGGTTTACCCGGTCGCGGCCCACTTCCACTCTCCGACGATTGAGTACGGCGACCACCTGCCCAGCAATCTCGCCCGCCGTAAGGTTGCGCTGCAGCCCGAGTTTCGCCGTGAGACAGAAGCGGCAATTCACGGCGCAACCCACCTGGCTGGAAACGCAGATCGTCGCCCGATCCCACCCCCGGGTCCCATCCTTTCCTATGGGCTCAGAGATGAGCCTGTCCGAACGGGTGGGACGACCTTCGTGGGGTGCCCCATCCTTCCGTTGTCCCCCCCTCGGGAAGGACAACGGAAGGGTGGGATCATCGTCACGCTCGATTTCACTCCCGTCTCCCGCTTCCCCGCCATCCCCTTCCGGCATCCACACAGCCTCTACCAACTGGTCGTCGTTTCCGCGGATCAGGTACCTCTCGGTTCCATCGACCGACCTGAAAACGCTTACAATCTGCGGCCGACCCACCGCCCAACCCGCTTCTTTGAGCCGAAGTCGCAGGCTCCTGGGCAGTGTCGTGATCGCATCCATATCCGTAATTCTTTGATGATAAAGGGCTTCCGCTATTTGTCGCGCGCGCCACAGGGGTTCGCCACAATCGACCACGCAGGCCGCGAGCTCCTCCCGGGACAACCCAAAAAGCGGCCGAAGGCTTCCGCGACGGCCAAATTCCGCGTCTAATGGAACAAGTTGGCTGCGGTTCCCGGTCATGGCTGGGGTCAGCATAGAGTATTTTGCCTCCCTGTGCATCCTGAGCGGCGGCGCTGCCTGTTGCGCCGCGCAACGCCACCAGCGTGCTGTTTCCGCTCCATTGGCCTACAATCGATTTCGAACAGAACGAGTGAAATGACGAACCAGCGAAATCTCCGCCGTACCGAGCTTCCCAACGGCCTGATCGTGCTCACCGAGCGCATGGAGCACCTGCGCTCAGTCGCCATGGGTGTGTGGATCAAATCAGGGTCTCGTTGCGAACCCGCCGAGACCAACGGCATCTCCCATTTTGTCGAGCACATGCTCTTCAAGGGCACGCGATCGCGCTCGGCGCTGCACATCGCCCGCGAGATGGACTCGATCGGCGGCAATCTCGACGCCTTCACCGGCAAGGAAACCATCTGCTTCACGGTCAAGTCCCTCGCCGAACACGTGCCCATCGCGCTGGACGTGCTGACCGACGTGGTGCTCAACCCCATCTTCGCCTCGACCGACATCGAGCGTGAGCGCGGCGTGATTCTGGAAGAGATCAAGATCGACGAGGACAATCCCGACGTGCTTGTCCACGAACTCTTCACGCAGAATTTCTGGAAAGACCATCCTCTGGGCAAGCCGATTCTCGGCACCACCGAAACGGTCGCGCGCCTCGACCAGGAAAAGCTCTTCGCCTATCACGGCGACCGCTTCCACGGCGGCAACATTGTCTTCTCGGCGGCCGGCGATCTGGACCACGACCGCTTTGTCGAGGCGGTTCAAGCCGAGTTTGCCCCGCTCAGCATCGGCGAGCCGCTACCCGAGCTCAGCGCGCCCGATCCCAGCGCCCGCATCGTGCTGCGCAACAAGAAGGCTCTCGAGCAGGTGCAGATCTGCCTGGGCGTGCCTTCGCCGGCGATCACCGACGACAACCGCTACATCACGCTGATCCTCAACACCGTGCTCGGCGGCGGCATGAGCTCGCGCCTTTTCCAGACCGTCCGCGAAGAGCGGGGCATGGTCTATTCCATCTATTCCGACCTCAGCCCTTTTCGCGATACGGGCATGCTCTGTGTCTACGCCGGCACTTCGACAGCCAAGGCTCTGGAGGTTATCGACCTGGTGCTTCTCGAATTCCGCAAGCTGAAGGACGAGCCGCTTTCGGCCGAAGAACTTACCCGCGCCAAGGATCAGCTCAAGGGCAACATCCTCATGGGCCTGGAAAGCTCCAACTCGCGCATGGCCAACCTGGCCCGGCAGGAGATGTACTTCCACCAGTTCTTCACAGTGGAAGAGATCATCGCCCGCATCGACCAGGTGGATGCGGCGCAGGTGCAGACCATGGCGCACAAGCTGTTCGATCCCGCGCGCATCGCTGTCACCCTCCTCGGCCGGCTTGACGGCATCAAGCTGCCGAGGAAAAGGCTGGTGTGCTGAAAACAGCCTCTAGCTCTTAGCTCCTAGCTTCTAGCTCGTTGTCCTGTGGTCCCCTCAGTGTTTCGGGGCTGAACGAATGCCCGATCCGAGATGACGCACCCCGGCGATCTGAAGGCTAGGAGCTAGAAGCTAAGAGCTAGAGGCTGCCTTTCCGAGCGGTCCCTTCCCCATCTGCGTCCTTTGGTTGTAGCATTTTGTCGGAAAGGCTGTGTGCCGTTGCGGCACGGCCGCAAGACCGTGAGCGCCCGGCCCACGGTCCTGACTTAGGGGAAAAGTCCCATGGACTCCGAGAAATCTCTTTCAGTCGCCGGTCGTGAGCGTGCGCGTCGGCGTGCCAACGGCTTCACGCTGATGGAACTGCTGATCGTCATCGCCATCATCCTCATCCTGATGCTGATGGCCATTCCGACGATCGGCGGCATGAAGAAATACGCCAACGAGACTTCCGCCAAGAAGTCTCTGCAAACGATCGAGCAGGCGGAGATGCAGTACGAGACGACCTTCCCGGCCAACGGCTATTCCTGCTCGCTGGCGTCGCTGGGCGGCGACCCTGCCTCGGGGCCGCCTACGGCGACCGCATCGCAGATGCTTCAGCCCGATCTGGCTTCGGGCGTCAAGGCGGGCTACATCTTCAACATCACGAATTGCCCGAAGGTGACGGTCAACGGCTCCGACCGCTTTACCGGCTACCAGGTCACGGCCGTGCCGGAGACGGTGGGCAAGACCGGCGACCGCGGCTACTGCACCGACCAGTTCGGCGTCATCAAGCAGGATCCCGCCGGCGGCACCAACTGCACCCAGCCGGTGCAATGAGCGCCGTTGCGCGCTTAAGCCTTGGCGGCCGGCTAACGGTGGCCGCAGTCGTGTTCGGCGCCTCTTTTGGCGCATTCGCGCAAAAGCCTTCGCGTCTCGCTCCCGCCTCTTCGTCGAACCTTTCCGCTCACGACCTCGCCGAGCGCGTCGACCGCCACTACAACCAATTGCATTCGCTCAAAACCGGATTCACCGAGAACTACCAGGGCCTGGGCATGGACCGCACCGAGAGCGGTACGCTGCTGCTGCTCAAGCCCGGCCGCATGAAATGGGATTACACTTCCCCGGCCGGCAAAGTGTTTCTCATCGACGGCAGCCACGCCTGGTTCTACCAGAAGGGCGACTCGCAGGTGCAGCGCCTGCCGGTGAAGCATCTCGACGACCTGCGCTCGCCGCTGCGCTTTCTCCTCGGCCACGCGAAACTCGAGAAGGAGCTGGAGAATCTCGCATTGACGGCGGGTGCGAATGGCCGCTTCGTCCTCACCGGCGTGCCAAGAGGCCTGGAGAAGCGCGTCGATCGCGTCACGCTGACGATCGCCGCCGATGGCGCGATCGCCGCCATGCAGATCGACGAAATCGGCGGCGCGCTGACACGCTTCACTTTTGCCAACGAAGTACCCGACGCATCTCTTTCCGCCGCAGACTTCCGCTTTACGCCGCCTGAAGGCGTGCCGGTGGTCGATGGATTACCGCCCGTGTGATGACGAGGGATTAGGATTAGAAAAGATCGAAACGTCGGGACCGTCTTTTTTGTTTGGCCGCAAAGCCGAACGTCACCCCGCCGAGAGGAATCAGGTGCGCATCCGTTACATTCATCTGAAGGTGCGTCCCGTGGCTCTTAATCCCTAATCCCTAATCCCTATTCCCTGTCATTCGTACCGCAGCGCTTCAATGGGATCCAGATTTGCCGCGCGGATGGCCGGGATCATGCCGCTGACCAGGCCGGTGACGGCGAGAATAAACGTCGCAACGATCAGCGAAGCAGGCGAGATGCGGAGCACGATGTCGGCATTTTCGGCGTGGCTGGCCATGGCGCTGTAGAAAGTGATGCGGCCGACGGCTAGCGAGATCGCATAGGAAAGCGCGATTCCGCCGATACCGCCCACCCAGGTGATGGCGAACGCCTCGGCGAGGAACTGCAGCAGGATATGCCGCTTGCGCGCGCCCAGCGCCTTTTCCACGCCGATCTCGCGGGTGCGCTGCTGCACTGCGACCAGCATGATGTTCATCAGACCGATACCGGCAATCCCCAGCGTCAGCGCGCCGACCAGCGAGAGCAACACCTGAAGCGCAATCGACAGAATGCGGAACTGGTGAAGCTGCGTCATGATATTGCCCACGAAAATGGCATTGTGGTCTGAAGGACGAAAGTGATGCGCCAGGGCCAGGTTCTCGCGCAGGCTCTTTTCCACAAGCTCGTTGTTGCCGCGATAAGTGAACCAGATTCCGTCAAGATACTTCGTATCCTTGATGTCGCTCATCACGTTGAACGGAATGTAGATCTGGCGATTGCGGTCGCTGTCGCCCTCCTGCATCTTGGCGCTGAGAACGCCGACGATGGTGAACTGGATGCCGTTGAGGCGGAGGGGCTGGCCCACGGCCCAGCCGCCGGAGAACAGCTTGGTCTTGGCCTCGGAGCCAATCACGCACACGTGCGCGCGTTGCTGGTCTTCGGCGCCGGTAAAGAAGCGCCCATCGTCGACGCCGAGCTTGAAGATCTCCTGGAAATCGGCACGCACGCCGTTTACCGTCCAGGTATAGGTATGCAGATCGTTTTCGACTGGTACGTCCTTGACGACGAAAGGCGAGATATGAAAGATGCCGGGGACATTGTCGCCGATGCGCTCCACATCGTCGATGGTGAAGCGAACCTTCACGCCCGCCTTGTCGCCGCCGGCCTGCTCGCTGGTGCGGCCCGGGAAAACGCCGATCAGGTTGGTTCCCCACTCGGCAAAGATATTCTCGATGGCGCGGCTGAACCCCGCGCCGTAGGCCAGCAACAACACCACCGTTGCGATGCCCCACGCCATGCCGATCATGGTGATCGCCGTGCGGCGGCGGTTGTAGATCATCGCCTCCCACGCCTGGCCGAGAATGTCTCGGAACATAGCTCCTAGCTCCTAGCTCCTAGCTTCTAGCTCTCAGCTTTCAGCTGTCAGCCCTCGGCTCTTGCCTGAAGGGCTGCCACTGTTCCCTATTCCCTCGCCCTGGACGCCGGACCCCGGACGCTTCTCGTTCCCTTGTTCCCTTGTTCCCTGGGTGCCTACTCCCTGCGCAACGCCTCGATCGGATCCATCTGCGCCGCCTTGCTCGCCGGATAGAGACCCGCCGCCACGCCACACAGCACCAGGGATCCCAGCGCCACTGCGGCCGACCACGGCACCACGCGCGGCGGATCCCAGCCCGGCATTTTGCCGGTGAGCAGCTGCTGCAACAGCCACATGCATCCCTCAGAGACGGCAATGCCGATCAATCCGCTGATGGCCGTAAGCAGCAATCCCTCCCAGAAGAACTGTGCAAGAATGCTGCGCTTCGTCGCGCCGATCGCCTTCAGCACGCCGATCTCTCGTGTCCGCTCGGTCACCGAGACCAGCATGATGTTGATGATGCCCACGGCCCCCAGCCCCAGCGTGACCACGCCCACGCTGCCGAGAAAGACATCCATCGCCGTGAAGATGGTGCTGATGATCCGTTCTTCCTCGATCGTGTCCCACTCGTCGAAAGCGTCCTTCATGCCCGGGTCGAAGCCGTGCCGCTCGCCGATGACGCGATGCACCGCTGCCTTGGCGGCGTCCTCGTCGCCCTTCACCGCTGGCTGATAGAAGATCGATGTCAGGGCATTCTGCGCCACGTTGTCGCCCTTCATGGCGAACAGTTCCTGCATGGTGGACAGCGGGATGTAGACCTTCTGGTTGTCGCCGTCGTTGTTGCCGTGGCTGATCGACTCCACGCGGCCTACGACCGTGAAGTCGGTATCGTTGATCTGGATGATTTCGCCCAGCATCGGCCGGCCGGGAAAGAGCAGCTTGGCCGACTTGGAACCCAACACCGCCACGCGCCGCCGCTGCGCGATGTCCTCTGCGTCGAAGAAGCGGCCCTCGGCGATGGGCACAAAGCGGATTCCGGAATAGTTCGGCTCCACTCCCCAAACCTGCCCGGATGTGTTGGCAAACGCGCTCACCTCGTAGAGATCGTTGCGGCTCAGGATGCCCGTGGCCGCATGCACCTGCGGCAGCGCGCGCAGAGCCGCTTCGTCGCCCGGAGTGAACTGGTAGGGACGCATCCCCGTGTGCTGGTTGGCGACGGCGGGAATGGTCCCATCCCACATCATGATCAGGTCGTTGCCGAAGGTGGCCAGCTGGCGGTGCTGGCCGCTGCGAAAGCCCTCGCCCAGGCCGACCAGCACCAGCAGCGACCCCACGCCCCAGGCAATGCCGAACATGGTCAGAAAGCTGCGCAACTTGTTGGCCGCAATGGCGCGAAACACCTGCCCGAGCGTGTCGGCAAAGCTTTGCATACCGGTTGGACTTCAGTGATCAGTGGTCAGTGATCAGTGAACAGTGCGTTGAGGTTCATAGTTCGCAGTTCACAGTTTACGGATTGCAAGGTCTCCAAAGACGAATACGTGACGAACGGGGGGAAGGTTCCTCGCTATCCCAGGTCCCAACAGAGGGACCTCCACCCCGCGAACATGGACCCCGTTCGCGGGGACCCCGGGACCTGGGGCACCCAGATTGGTGCAGATTCAGACAGTCGGAGATCTAGCGCTCGCCCCAGCTCAGTTTGTTGCGTAGCGCTTCAAAGAACCCCGTATCGCTGGTTCGCACCAGGTTCACCGTGTAGCGCGAGCGCTGGCAGCGCACCTCGTCGCCGAGCTCGAGCGTGACTGCCTGCTGCCCGTCGATGGTGAGCAGCGCCTTGTCCGGAATGGCTTCGACACGCACGGTCAAACAAGCGTCCCCGCGGACCACGATGGGCCGCAGCGTAAGCAGGTGCGGGCACACCGGCGTAGCCACCATGGCATCGACGTCGGGCGTAAGAATGGGCCCGTTGGCGGCAAGCGTATACGCCGTGGAGCCGGTCGGGGTGGAGACGATCACTCCGTCCGCGCGGAAGCGGGCGACCAGCTTGCCGTCGAGCTGCACCGCGAACTCGCCCATGCGCGCGATGTCGCCCTTCGAGACCACCGCGTCGTTCAGCGCCTCGAAGCTGGAGCGCAGCTCGCCGCCGCGCCATAGTGCGGCATTGAGCATGGTGCGCGAGTCGATTTGATGGCAGTTGTCGCACCATCCCTGAAGGGTGGTGTAAAGGTCGGCAAGGCGAACTTCGGTGAGAAAGCCGAGAAAGCCCAGGTTCACGCTCAAGATCGGGATTCCCGTTGCGGCAAAGGTGCGCGACACCGAGAGCAGCGTGCCGTCGCCGCCCAGCACGATCACCAGGCCTGGCTTCCAGTTCGGCATCTCCGGGCGGTCCACCACGCGCGATGCGGAGGTGAATTGCGCTCCCGCAAGATCGACCAGCGGCTCGTAACCGCGATCCTTGAGCCACGCCACCAGTTCAGGCAGGATCTGGCCCAACTCCTCCCTTTGCGGTTTACACACAATGGCGACGCGAACCATGCGGTCCCAGTGTATCGGACGGGGGACGGAGGGGCTAAGGGAACAGGGATTAGGGATTAGGGAATAGAGACCTGGTTGCGAGCGAGGATTTCAAATCACGAGGAGGTCAGTGCAATGAATCGCATTGCTCTCACATTGCACCGGCTCTCCAATGCGAATCGTGCCTCCTAATCCCTATTCCCTATTCCCTGATCCCTTCCGTCGCTATCTGCGACGAGCGCAGAGCAAAAACTCCCGATTCCCCTCCGCGCCGGTGATTGGCGAAGGGATCGTATCCACCGCTTCCCACCCCAGCGATGCAACGCATCCGGCCACACGATCGATGGCCAGTTGATGAGCGGCTTCATCACGAACGATTCCGCCTTTGCCCACATGTTCGCGCCCGGCCTCGAATTGCGGCTTGACGAGAATGACCCCTTCTGTAAGGTGCGGCGCAGCCGCGAAGACGGGCTCAAGAAGCAGCGTGGCCGAGATGAAGGAAACATCCATCGCCAGCAGCGTGAGCGCCGGCGCGCCGCGGCCCTCTTCGAGCGCGCCGGCATCGAGAAAGCGCGCATTGGTGCGCTCCAGCAGCCGCACACGCGGGTGGTTGCGCAGTTTCAGCGCGATCTGGCCAAAGCCGGTGTCGATCGCCGTCACGTGCGCGGCGCCGCGCTGCAACAGGCAGTCGGTGAACCCGCCGGTCGAGGCGCCCACGTCGACGCATCCGCGGCCCTCGACAGCAATCTGCCAGTGATCGAGCGCGGCGGCCAGCTTGAGCCCGCCGCGACTGACATAAGGCAAGTCCCCGCCCAGCAGGCGGATCGCGCCATCGGCGGCAACCATCGTCCCTGGCTTATCGATCTTCTGCTCGTTGACGAGAATCTTGCCCTCGAGAATGAGCGCTCGAGCCCGCTCGCGGCTGGGCGCAAGGCCGCGCTCGACGAGCAAAAGATCGATGCGCGCCTTTCCTGATTGCGCCATCCTTCACCTGGCTCTCGGCTCACCGCATCGCGGTTGCCGCCGTGTCACGGCGAGCCGAAGTACCCCTCCATGCTGTGCTTGCGCCCAGCGCAAAGAACTCCGGCTCCTGCAGTTCAAGGGCGGAGATGGGTTCGCGCTTCTTCTGCGAACGAGGTTGCAGCCATTGCCAAGCCGTTCTTATTGCGGCGGCTGCATGTTGTACATGAAGATAGCGCGCAACTCGAGGTAGGGTCCGTGAAAGTCGCGGGGCAGCGGCGGATAATTCGAGCCGGTGATCGCTCCCCAGGCGGCCCGGTCGAGAGCGGAGTCGCCGGAGCGGCCCTCCAGGATCATGTCGGTCACCCGGCCATCGGGGAGGACTTTGAAGCGGACCTGCACCTGGCCGGATTTGAGAATCGGCGGATTGACCTCGTCGGGAATCAGCGGATCCCAGGTTCTTTCGGTCTCGAAATACCAGCGTCTCAGCCATCCGCTGAAATCGACGCCCTGGGTATCGGAGAGAATCTGCGCGCCCGAACCGGCGCCGGGATGGCGCGTCAACCCACCCAGTGGGACCTGGCCCTCATCCGCACCACGGTTGCGTGAGGCGCCGCGCATGGCGTCGCGCAACTGGTCGGCCGGATTCTGGTTGTTCAAGGCGAAGTTCGGCCGGGCCGGCACGGCGGAGGGACGCGGCGCCTCAACCTGGCCCTGGGGGCTGGGAGGGACCGGCTGCGACGGCTGAACGGGCGCAGGCGCGACCACTTTCGGCTGTTCGGGCGCAGGAACCAGCGGTGGAGGCGTGTTGTTCAGCGCATCCAGCGTCTTCTTATCGATCTTGGGCAGCTTGGGCGGTGACGGCTTGATCTTCGGCTTCTGCTGTAATTGGCGCAGCGCGTCCGGCGGCAGATCGAGATACGTCAGGTCCTTGCGCTGCTTGATGGCGTCGAAGGGATCGATGACCGGCGCCACATGGAAGACATAGCTGGGAATCCAAGTAATGGCCGAGAGCAACAGGATGTGAAAGAGAAGCGCCAGCCAGATGCCTTCACGCAAGCGCGACCAGCGCCGCTCGTCCTCAAGCTCGCTGATCATCTCCAGCAGCTCGTGGGTGTCGTAATCGACCCAGTGCGAGCGGCTGGCGGGAGGCGCAGAGGAATGGGCCTCGGATTCGGGGGGTTCAACTTCTTCGATGCGAAGCTCTTCGTGCAGCGGCGGTTCGGGCCACGTCGTCTCCAGCCGGAGGCTGACGAGCCTCGATCCGTTTTCCGCCGATGCTTTCTGGGCGGACTCGCTCACACTGGTTGGCGCTTCACTGGTTGGCATTCGCGCTGGCGGGCCCGCTGGGGACACTCCATTCTGGGGCTCCGCTTCGAGTCCTTTCCCTCTATTCTCTCATTCCCGCCGATTGGATCAACAAACGCTATGGAAACATGCAACTCTTACAATATCCCCTTGGTATGGGACGGACTATGAGGCGGAAAGGGACAGTGCTTGAAGCAGTTTTTTGCAAAGATCGTGGCCCAATGGAAGCTTGTGATGCTGCCCGGCTTGCTCAAGATGGGTCTGGCGGGAGTGGCTCTGGTCGCCGTGCTCGACTCCTCGTCCATCCCCGTACCCATGGACCTGATCCTGGCCGGATACATCTGGGCCGACAAGCCACATTTCTGGCTCTATTGCCTGCTGGCGGCCGCCGGATCGGCGGTTGGCGGGCTGCTGCCCTATGGGCTGGGGCGCGCTGGCGGCGAGTTGTTCCTGCTCAAGCGCATCGATCGGGTGCGATTTGAGTCGCTGCGCGACCGCTTCGAACGGCAGGAGTTCCTGGCGGTGATGATCCCCTCGATGCTGCCGCCGCCTACGCCGTGGAAGATCTTCGTCTTTGGCGCCGGCGTCTTTGAAATGCACGTTGCGGCGTTCATGCTGGCCGTGCTGTGCGGCAGGACCATCCGCTGGCTGGTCTTGTCTCTGCTGGTGATCAAGCTGGGGCCGGGAGCGGTGGGTCTGGTCGCCCATCACTCATTGCGAGCCATGCTGATCGTGCTCGGCTTGGCTGTGGTGGGCTTTGCGTGGTGGTGGATGAGGCGGAGACGGGCGGAGCGGGCAAAAGCCTGATTTGGGATTCAATCCAGCAGCTTTTCAATCTCTCCCAAATCGAATCGGCACTGGCTGCCGGGCAGGTCGAAGGGCTCGCGTGAGAGCGGCTGGAGAACTCCGGCGCGATAGCTCCGGTGATCGCCGGTATTCGGATCGATCACGACGATGGTCCGAATCCCCATCCGTTCATACTCCGCAAGCTTGCTCATCAGGCGGGTATGCGAGTCCTCCGGTGAGAGAATCTCAATCACCGCAATTGGCGTGTGGGTGACGATCGGTTCAACGAGAAGGCTTCTATCCGTGATCACAACGTCAGGGACGCGGAAACGGTTGGAAGCCACTTGAACTCTCAACTCCGCGGCAGCCCGGATGTTCCAGCTCGACCGCCGGCTACGGAAAAATTCGAGAACTGCGGCTTGCCAATCAGCGTGGCTCCATTCACCCATGGGCCTTTCCTCGATCACGCCATCGACATACTCGGCATCCGGCTCGTACGAGGTGCGCAGATAGACCTCGACAGGAACTCGCGCGATTGGGGGCGAAGCAGCCATCGACACACCGTTGCCCTTATTTTATCTCCGTACTCGAATGAAGCACTCTATTTCGCAACCTGGGCGACGGCACGGCTCGCGTTCATCCGACGCACGAGCACCGGGACGCCGAAGGCCAGTCCGGACACGATGGCCGCGGAGGCGAGATCGTTGCGATAGAACGGAATGCCGGCCATGAAGCAGGCCCAGAGACCGTCCTCGGTGTGCGGATATCCGTTGCCGCCGGTCGCCCACACAGCGTAATTGGAGAGGATCCAGAACGATGTCGGTCCCAGCACGACGCCGGCCCCGACGCGCCAGAACGTCGTCTTGCTCTTCAGAAGAATCCAGCCCAGCGCTGTGCCGGCGATGTACCAGGTCCAGGTGGGAAGATAGCCCTGCCAGGCGAACGGATAGTGATAGACGAAAGTGGTGAGCAGCAGGTCGGACAACATCAGAGCGCCCAGCGGAACGAACATCTCCCGCCCTGGACGGCGCGCCCCGAAGTACAGCAGCGCGCCGGTGACCGCGGTGAAGTTCATCCACCCGGCATGGGGCATGAGCGGCGGAATGAAACGGCTGAGGACAGCGACCAGCAGGAGCAGATATGCAGCCATGGGTACCTCGTTCCGTAGGAATTCCGCAAGCGCATGTCGCGGCGGAGGATTGCACTGGAGGGAGGGCAGCGCTTCCCTCATTGTCTGGTTCGAGCAAGCTTGGGTCAAACGGCCTGTTTCACATTGCGAATAGAATTTTCGATGACAGAAAACTCCCGCAGGCATGCTCTACTCGCCCGGTTCGACACCGCCCCCCGCGCTCAGCAGGGCATTTCCATGCTCATTCCGCGTCAGCAGGTACGAGGGATGCATCAAGCCGGTCGGCGGATAAAATTCTGTGCCGGCAGCCGTGAACCCCAGCTTGAGCAGAACCCGCCGCGATCTCTCGTTCTGCGGATGATGAGCCGCGAAGAGAGTCTCGGCTCCAAGAGACGCAAACGAGTGATCGATGACAGCCTGGGCCGCCTCCGTCGCAATCCCCTGTCCCCAGAACGCCGGCAACAGATGGTAGCCCATCTGGAATGCTCGGTCCGTCGGCTCGGGCCTGGTCTGGTGTCCTCGCGGCCGCAGCCCCGCGCAGCCGGCAAACCGATTCCCACGGAGAAGAAAGAACGGCCAGTACTGAAAATTGAAGTCGCGCACGTGGGCGATTTCTTCTTCGAGCCGCCCGCGCACTCGCCCGACGTCGAGCGGCCCTCCCATAAGCGCCATGACGCCTGAATCGCCCCACAGCTCCGCGGCGAGGGGAAGATCGTCTTCGCTCCAGCAGCGAAAGCCGAGGCGCGCTGTGGTGAGGAAATACTTCATCGTGGACACGTGCGGACCGCCGGCCGGGCATTCAATCCCTCAATTGCAGACGATCAAGAAGCGGAAAGATAAAGAAGGCGATGATCGAATTCCCGATGGCGATGTAGAGCTGCGTCATCCAGCTCCAATCGATGTTCATTCCCAGCAGAAAGCGATAGATGAACAGATAGATTGCGCCCGACAGCAGCGAGAGGGCAAAGTTCAGCATGATGCGAATGGCGCTGTTCTCTACGTCGATGCGAATGCCGACAGAAGCGGCAAGGAATCCGCAGACGGTCTTGGCGATCCCGTTAATGCCAATGGCATGACCGGTGAGGGCATCTTCAAACAATCCCAGTGCCGCACCCATGATCGTTCCCTGAATCGGGCTGCGCCGTCCCAGGGCGAAGTACACAGTGACGACCAGGGGCAGATCGAACCATGCAAACCGGCCCACAACGCGGGGTAGCCAGGCTTGCAGTACCAGCGCCACCAGAGGAATGAGGCCATAAACCAAAATGGGATAACGGCGAACCTCCATGTCGTGGCGGGAGATTGCGCCCACTCTGGCCATGCTCACGGATTCCTCTGTGGCTTGGGCTCGGAGTCGGCCTGCCCCGAAGAGGGACTGGAAGATTGACCGGAGTCGGGCTTAGAGCCTGCGGCCGAATCGGCCGGAGCGGCTTTTCCGGCGGCCGGGGTGGTGGCCTTTTCCGGCGCGGTCTTCGCCGGCTGTGACTTAGCCTTGTCGCCTTCGGCCGGAGCAGGAATCGCGCCCGGCGCCGCGCCCGGCGTGAAGCGGTCGGGATGGATGGGCTTGAGAGGCTTGGCCGGGGCGACGACGAGAAGAGACGGCTGCGGCGCGTTGGGATCGACCGGCTTGGTCGGCGCATTGGGATCGGTGAGCCCGGGCAGCCGTTCGGCCATGATCGTCGAAGCTTTTCGCTGCTCGTCGAGCGCAGCCGCATCGGCGCCTTTGAGTGCTTCGCTGGTTTGGATGTCGTTCTGCTCCTGCGAAGAGAAGCGCGGCTGCATGGAAGTGATGACAAGAACTTCATCCAGGCGGTCAAGGTGCGCGGCCGGCTTGACCATGACCTTGATGAATCCGTCCCGATCCGGGTCGGGCACGACTTTTTCCACCTCGCCAACCGGCAGGCCGCGTGGAAATATCTGGTCGCCGCCGGCGGTGAGCACCTTTTCTCCGGGCTGAATGCGCTTGTCGGCAAGCAGGTCGACAATCTGGAGGCGTCCATCGGCGTTGCCGCGCAGAATGCCGCGAATTCGCGTCGTTTCAAGGATCACGCCGGCGCCGCTGTTCTGGTCATTGATGGCCAGCACCTGGGCCGAATGGCGAAAGACCTCGCGCACCTTGCCGACGATGCCGTCCGGCGAGATCACTGCCATATCGCGATCGAGCTTGTCGGCCGATCCTTTGTCAATATAGAAGACCCGCGAGAGGTTGGAGCCGCCGGTTCCGAAGACCTGCGCGGCCTCGGTGGCGTAGAGATATTTCTGCTGGAAACCCATGAGCGCTTGAAGGCGCTGGCCCTCTTTGGCGTCTTCGAGCAGCGCCGCCTGCTCCAGGCGCAAACGGTCGATGGTCTGCTGCAGTTGCTGGTTTTCCGTGCGCGCGTGGCGCAGATCGAAGTAGTTTTGCCACACGCCAACCACCAGGAGCCGCGAGGAATGGACGAGCCGCTCGGGCGGGGAGACCAATGAACTGGCCCAAAGACGAATGAGGCGCACGCCCGCTCCGTCCTGCAAGCCGACCGTATTTCGGCCCGCGCCGGTGCGGCGGACCTGCACGGCTAGCCCGATGATCTGCGCCACCAGCATGGTGAGCAGCACCAGGTAATTCCGATAGCGGGCGAAGAAGGATTCCATACGGCCGAGGGAACAGGGACTAGGGAACAGGGATTAGGGATTAGGGATGGAGGCGACCACTTCGGCTGGGTTTTTCTAATCCCTGTTCCCTAATCCCTATTCCCTCGTTAATCGATCTTGATCTTGCGCAGCAGCCGGAAATCGGAGAGCATTTTGCCTGTTCCGAGCACGACCGAAGCCAGCGGGTCGTCCGCCACCGAGACCGGCAACCCCGTCTCTTCGCGAATGCGCTTGTCGAGATTCTTAATCAGCGCGCCGCCGCCGGTCAGTACGATGCCGCGATCGCTGATGTCGGCCGAGAGCTCGGGCGGCGTGCGCTCAAGCGCGACGCGGATGGCGTTCATAATGACGGCAATGCACTCGCCCAGCGCCTCGCGAATTTCGCTGTCGTCGATGGTGATGGTCTTGGGCACGCCCTCGATCAGGTTGCGGCCCTTGATCTCCATCTCCAGCGGCTTGTCCAGAGGGAAGGCCGAGCCGATCTCCATTTTGATGTGCTCGGCCGTGCGCTCGCCGATGAGCAGGTTGTATTTGCGCTTGAGGTAATTGGTAATGGCCTCGTCCATCTGGTTGCCGGCCATGCGCACCGAGCGCGAATAGACGATGCCGGAGAGCGAGATCACGGCGATATCCGTGGTGCCGCCGCCAATATCGACGACCATGTTGCCCGAGGGCTCGGTGATCGGCAGTCCGGCGCCGATGGCCGCCACCATGGCCTGCTCCACCAGGTAGACTTCGCTGGCCTTGGCGCGATACGCCGAGTCCTCGACGGCGCGCTTCTCAACCTGCGTGATCTCCGAAGGCACGCCGATGACGATCCGCGGATGCACCAGCATCTTGCGGTTGTGCGCCTTCTGGATGAAGTAGTTGAGCATCTTCTCGGTGACTTTGAAGTCGGCGATTACGCCGTCCTTCATGGGCTTGATGGCGACGATGTTGCCGGGCGTGCGGCCCAGCATCTCCTTGGCGTCCTTGCCCACCGCTTCCACTTCACCGGTGTTCTTGTTGATGGCCACGATCGAGGGCTCGTTGACGACAATGCCCTTGCCGGCCGCGTAGACGAGGGTGTTGGCGGTGCCGAGATCAATCGCCAGATCGCTCGAGAACATGCTGAAAAGCGAGCGCAGGCTGTGCGACCGCGAGGGGCGGAGGGGGTATCCGTTCACTGACATTTGAAGCTGATCTTTACCTCAACACTACATTGTACGGCCAAACCGGGTCACAGCGTGCATGCCGAATGTCACCCCATCGCAACAGGCTGACTCAATGCGGTAAACTCAGGTGTTTGTTCAGACTGCACAACTGCGTCGAAGGACCGGTATTTCAATCTTGCACGAGGACCTATGGCTCATCCGACCTACCAGAATCTCATCGGCGGCGAATGGCTGCCGGCCAAAAGCGGCAAAACGACCCGGAACATCAACCCGGCCGACCACTCCGACATCGTGGGTGAGTTCCCGGCTTCGGGAGCCGAAGACGTCAACGCCGCGGTGGCCGCGGCGAAAAAGGCGTTCGCCTCCTGGCGGCTGGTTCCCGCGCCCAAGCGGGCCGAAGTCCTGGTGCGTACCGGCCTCCTGCTTCAGGAGCGCAAGGAACAGTTTTCCCGCGACATGACGCGAGAGATGGGCAAGGTGCTGGCCGAGACGCGCGGCGACGTGCAGGAAGCGATCGACGAGGCATTCTACGTGGCCGGCGAAGGCCGGCGGCTCTTTGGCGTGACCACGCCGAGCGAATTGCAGAACAAGTTCGCCATGAGCGTGCGCATGCCGGTCGGCGTGGTGGGGCTCATCACGCCTTGGAATTTTCCAATGGCCATCCCGAGTTGGAAGCTTTTCCCGGCGCTCGTTGCCGGCAACACCTGCGTCA
>Ga0335081_10002986_pt1 | contig 26572 bp, 25 predicted proteins | sample Lox_Sample_35_FD_206713 | JGI IMG/M metagenome (GOLD analysis project Ga0335081, IMG submission 206713) | Soil microbial communities from Loxahatchee National Wildlife Refuge, Florida, United States - Lox_Sample_3.5 | ecosystem: Environmental > Terrestrial > Soil > Wetlands | place: USA...
ACGTATGGGTCGAGCAGGCCAAAGTCAGTGGTGAAGGTTATGATTCGGCTCTCAGGCATGTACTGGGAAAGTAGCCAGAGAGTTGCCGTCCGTCAAGCTGGACATCGACAGGGTGAACAAATGCCGCCGTGACCACCCGTCCGAATCGAGTTGGTTCTCTGCTTTCCGGGAGTTATTTTGCCTTAGAAAAAGAAACCGCGGGCGAGTAAGCTTCGTCCAACGGTAGCAGCGTCTCCTGTCCGCGCAGCGCAGGGGCCTTCTTCATCCGGAGAGGGAATCATGAAAAGACTGGTCTATCTTGCCGCCATGGCTCTGCTGGGACTGGGGTTGACTCTGGCACAAAACACCAGTCCCGCTTCGGATCAGAGCAATTCCAGCAACCCCTCCGCCCAAACCCAAAGCGGCACGTCCGCGGCAGACGACGTCGGGAAAAACCCCAGCAGCACAAGGACGCAGGGCCGCAGAAAGGGTGTGCCATCCCAATCCAGCATGCCCGATACCACGATTCATGACCAGCAGAGCAGTACCACTTCAACCACAGGCGTTGCTGGTCAGGACAATACGCAGCCATCCACCTCCAGCATGGGTACTAGTGGTAACCCGCCGACCCCGCAGGGTAACCAGGGCACGGCGACGCCTCAGACGGGGACTCCCACGGACCAGCAGCCCAACTCCTCGACGAGCCCCGCTTCCCCGCCCCCGCAGGCCGCGCTGTCTACAACGCCTGCCGCCCGGGCGGTTGCCACCCACACTCCCGATCCAGGGACCTGCATGAATCCGGCGGCACTTGAAACCGGGCAAGCCGGCAGTCCGCCTCCCCGCGCTCCTCACTGCGACTGACCGCCGGTCCGGCAACCGACGCGCGCCCTCGACAAACCGGCTGCAGGCCTCACACGACATGCTGAATGTCCCAGATCGGCTTGCAGAGCGCTGGCGCTTCTATATAATTCTTCCGGAAAATTTGTAAATGTCGTGTGGAGGCTGCGATGAGGAAAGTGTATTGGATCCTGCTTGCGTGCGCCCTGCTGCTGCCACTGCTGGCGGCCGCGCAAAGTCCCTTTGACGGTACATGGAAGGTCGACATGAGCAAAGTCGACTGGCCCAGCAAGCCCGACGTCTATCTGCTGCAGAACGGAATGTATCAATGCAAGACCTGCTCGCCCCCAATCAAGGTCAAAGCCGACGGCACCGATCAACAGGTTACGGGCCACCCCTACTACAACACCATTGCCATCAAGGTCGTGAGCGACCACGAGATTGAGGAAACCGACAAGAAGGACGGCAAGACCGTAGCAACATCGAGGATGATGGTCTCTCCTGACGGGAATACCTTGACCTTCCAATTCAACGACAGCAGCAACACCAATGCCGCCCCGGTTACCGGTAAAGGCGAAGCCACGCGGGTAGCCAAAGGTCCGGCCGGCTCGAATGCCATCTCCGGCTCCTGGCGAACCACAAAGATGGAGAACATTTCCGAGAACGGCATCACCTGGAATTACAAGGTGAACGGCGACGAGCTGACCATGACTACCCCGACCGGTCAGTCCTACACGGCTAAGATGGACGGCACGGAAGCTCCCATGAAGGGCGATCCCGGCGTAACCGCTGTTTCGGTGAAGAAGATGGGAGACAACACCATTGAGGAGACCGACAAACGCGCCGGCAAAGTCATTGGCGTCATGAAGGCGACCGTCGGGCCGGACGGTAAAACCATGAACCTCTCCTATGACGACGAGCTGGTGACAAGAACGACCAGCTACACGGCCACAAAGCAGTAGCCTCCTGGACGCATGGCGCCCCACAGCTGGAAATGGGGTGCCAGGCGCGTCCTGCCGAATTCGCAAACTTAGCCCGTCGGCGCAATATCGAAGTGATATAACCGGATTGTCTTGCCCGCCCTGCGCTCCGGTTTGTACTTTTCCAGCCAGCCGAAATCCTGGGGCGCCGTCTTTAGAACGAATTCGCTGATGGCAATCCAGCCCGCAGGCTTCTGATTGGGCAGCAGGGTGCGCGAAGGCGGCATCCCCTGCGGCCCCAGGTCCGCCGAACCCTGATAGGCTATCCAGAGAAAATCAACGTGCTCCTGCTGAACGACGGCGGAAAGCCGCTTCAGGTCCTGGCCCCAGTCAAAGTCGCTGTCCACAAGTATTCTGCTGCCATACGGAGCCGCGAGTTCGTTGAAATACGGAATGAAGTCCGGGGCCGCGCGAATACACGTAACAATGCTCCAGACCATCAGGAGAGCGGCCAACCCTCTATGTGCGCATGTCTTCTCCCTGCTGCCGCGAGTCTGCCACAACCAGAAAAAGCCCCACGCGCCGAGCATCGCCAACAGCGGGTAGATGACCAGGATATGGCGCACTCCCAGATTCACGGGTCCCATCATGGCAAACCCCAGTGGGCCCGCAATACCGATCAGCGGGACGGCCGCTGGCCTGGGACGAACGAGCGTGCGGGCAGCGCCAATCGTCGCCAGAATGAGGAGAGGAATCGGTGTCTTCACGGCCAGCGCGACGGGGAAAAAGTACCATCGCCCCCCCCAGTATGTCTCTCCTAGCAGATAAGCGAGCCGTTTCTTTTCAGTAAGACCGAACGCTTCCCCCAAACCCCTGAAGAATTCCGGCGCAGGAACCCAGCGAAGAAAGAAGAATTTCGCCAATGCGGGAGGAAGCGTGCGAAGTTGATCTATCTCCACTGGCCGAAGCTGTTTTTCATGCAGAATCGGTCCGACTGAAAATCGGTAAACAGCCCAGATCGTGAGAAAAGCCACCAAACCCGTTACAACCAGATATTTCCAGGAGGGGGCCTGCTGCTGCTTGAGCAGAACATAAACGTACAGCGCGGCACAGGAGATCAGCAGGTACGGCAGGGCGGAAAATTTGCATAACACAGCCAGTCCAATGGTCAGGCCTAAGAGCACCGCAGAAGATGGCTTCGCGTCCTGCAGGAAATTCCAGAAGCAGACCAGAGCCGCCAGAAACATCGCGGTCAATGGCAGGTCGGTAGTGGCGAGCGATGCGTTTGCCAGCACCGGCGGACAGAACACAAACAGCACGACAGCCACTGCAGCTTGCCATCGTCCCGCTGTCCGGGCCAAAAAACGCCACAACACGAACGAAGCGAACCAGAAGAACGGCAATATGCCCAGGCGGGCGAGAGTCAGTGTCCTCTGATAGTGGCCCTGGTACTCCAGAATGAGGTTGCCTTCGGTCCAGACCTCGGTATTGCCCTGGCTCCGGGTCCCGGCGAGATATGGACCGAGCGCCACCGCGATGCGGGCCAGCGGCGGATGCAGCGGCTCCAGCAAATACGAACCGCTGTCCAGCCATTCCATGCCGGTCGCAAGGTGCACGCCTTCATCGGAGGTCTGGCTGAACACCGAGTACGTGCTAGCGATCAACAGAGTGGCAACGCAAACCGCCAGCACGGCAAACGGGGCTGGCGCATTGGCGGTCCAGCGCCGCAAAGCTGCCGAGTTGCCGTTGCTGCTGACGTCAGCTGTACCCAACCGCGACCTGCCCTGGGCAAGGCCTGTCCTGGTCACACAATAACCGCCTTCGGTTTTGTCTAGCGTTCCGCTATCAGATACTGTTCGATCTTTCCGTCCGGCATCTCGTAGATAATGATCACCAGATCTTTCTTCGGATACTTCACCTCGTAGGTGCGCTCGGTCATTCCGCCGCGGCCGGAAGAGCGGGTTTGGGTGAAGGACTGCGGCGCACCCAGGGGCTTAAGGCTGTCAGCATAATCCTTCAGCGCCTGATCGGTGAAATAGGCATTCGCGTTCTCGGTAAACAGCGAACGATCGATCTTGCCCTGCTGCAAACCGTCGTATACCTTGCGCATCAGCTCATCCTGCCTGGGATCCTGCGGATTGGCGGCCTTGATCAGCAGTGCCCGTACCTGATTTCCGATCTCCGAGGCGGCTTCCGCCGCATCCTGGTTCGTCAGCACTGCCACCGCAATTTTGTCGTCGGGCATGACGAGGTTCTCGGCGGTGAACCCCGAAACCTCCCCGCCATGCTCCAGCACGCGATGGCCATTCACGCTGGTGACAAAGACGCCGAGGCCGTAGCGTGTTCCCACGCCGTTGTTCAGCACGGTTTCGGTTTCCATCTCGCGATATGAAGCCGGCTTGAGCACGCTCTCGTCGATCATGGAGATGTCCCACCTGGCAAGGTCCTCTGCCGTCATCGCCAGCTCGCCCGCCGCGAACATCCATCCGCTTCCCTCCTTGGGAGCGGGATGCAGCGGCCCCAGCGCGTAGCGAAAGTAAGCCGTGGGATCGCTCGGCGGCAGTTTGTTCGCGTTAGTGTCGGCCACGCTTTTCATGCCCAGTGGCGCGAACACCCGCTGGCCGAGAAGCTGCAGTAAAGGCTCGCCCGAGACCTTCTCCACAATCGCTCCCGCGATCACGTAGTTGGTATTGCTGTATTGCCACTTCGTACCGGGGTCGAAATCGAGCGGCTTGCGCGCCCAGCGGTCCATGATCTGTTCCGCACCGGTCGGCTGCAGCATCAGCGGTGGAACATAGTCCTGCGGCCAGAAGTCCTGATACCCGGAGGTGTGCGACAGCAGCTCACGGATGTTCACCTCGTTGCCTCGCGTCAGCCCGGAGATGTATTTCGAGACAGGATCGTCCAGCGACAGCTTCCCCTCTTCGGCGAGCAGGAGAACCGCCGCCGCCGTGAACTGCTTGCTGATGGAGCCGATGCTGTAGCGCATAGCCGGCGTCGCCGCGGTCTGGGGATCGAGACGTGCGGCCCCATATGCCTGCACATAGCTGATTTTTCCATCCTGCACGATGGCCACGGAGGCCGAAGGCACTCCGGTAGTCTTCAGGACGTTGCGCGCGATTCCGTCGACACTGCTGCGCAAAGATGGCGCCAGCGACCCCGGCGTCTGCGCCCACAGCACTGCTGTGAGCGCAGGCAAGATAAAGAGAAGACGGAAGTGGGCATATCGCCGATATAGGCAATTCGTAATGGCCATTCAGAGCCCCCGGAGAATAAATTCAAACTGACCACAGTAACGCAATGTTTGCCGGAGGGACAACCGTGCCTGTCCAGGGTCTGCGGCGTTCCGCAGTCGGGCTTGCGATGCTGAGGGGCTTACTCTTTTGCGGGTTCGGCTGACGCGGCCCGCGCCGCTTGGACAGCAGGGGCCTCAACAGCGGGCGGCTCGGATTTGTCGGCTGAGGCGGGGTACTCCGTGCTTGGGACAACATAGCCGTCCAGCAGACGGTGGTGCATGCTGTACAGCGCCAGCTCCAGCCGATCGGCAACGTTGAGCTTGTCGTAGATTTTGCGGAGATAGTTCTTCACAACCTGTTCTGTGGTCTGCACCTCGCGGGCAATGTCCTTGTTCTTCATGCCCTGGGTAACTCCGCTAATGATCCGCATCTCCTTGTCGCTCAATCGCAGTTGCCGTTGCGGCGCGGTCCCCTGAAGGGCTTGGGTACGGTAGGCTTCGATGACCCAGTTGACACCCTGTTTGTCGAGCCAGGTTTCGCCGGCAGCAACCTTGCGCACGCAGCGGACCAGCAGGTCGGGCGAAACCGCTCGGGCCAGAATTCCTCGTACGCCGCGCCGAAGGTAATCCACCGTCTCCTGTTCCCCCGCCCGTGGTGTGACCAGAATCACCTTGGCACCGGGAAGGGCCCGCCGTCCGACTTCGCTGACGGCATCCGGCGGACTCGGAGACAGGCCGGACTCGAATAGCACGATGTCGCAGGGAATGGTAGCGACTGCATTCAGCGTCTGTGCCAAGGTCTCGGTCTGCGCCACAATCTCAAGATCGTCCTGCAGCGCAAAGATCTTGCTCATCCCCACGCGGAAAATGGCCTCCGAATCCGCCAGAATGATGCGGATGCGCGGTGAATCGCTCGCGACAGTTTGCGGAGGAGTTGCGGAGGCCGTGCCAGCAGCAGCGCCGGCACTCGGGCGTTCGCCAGAGCGGTTCTTCCACCTCGCCTGTTTAGAGCCGTTTGAAGTGGTATTCATCGATGACTACCGCGACGCCTCGTCCCGACCCCTCCACCGAGCACCGCACCACCCGGCCAGCGCACAGGACCTGTACTGGCTGGCTGGCGCCCAAAACCTCCGGCGGCATCTCGATGGAAAACTCTACCGGCGAACCCACTTCGATCTCCGAATCGAGGTGGAACAGAATGCCGCCGGCCGAGATGTCAGTGGTCCTGGCGTGATGCTCGCCCGCAGGCGTCTTCAACGTGACCTGCAGGTGCAGCGGAAAGCGAATCGAGTTGCGAAAATCGAACTGGTGCCCAGCAGACATGATCGGGTGCCCAATTCACCATACTCGAGTGGCGCCCCGGGTGGTACGTCACCAGCCACGTGTAGCGTTACTAGAGTAACACGGACCCGAGTTACTACGCCAGAAAGATTCCGCATGAAATTCCCGGTAGCCCTGAACAGTCGTGGCTCAGGAGACCCCTCGGCTCCGCAATCCCGGGACCGGTCGGCCGCTAAATGTCTCTAAAACATGGTACTTTCGGTGAAGTTGAACTCCCGGATCATCATTGCCGGCACCACCATGTCCATCGACTCCTCGCCACTGGCGCGGACTGGCTCGCCCATCGCCTCAACGTTGCACAACATGCGCACGAGACTTTCGTTGAAGCGCAGGTTACGAATGCCTCCCTGCAGTTCGCCACCCCGTACCAGAAATGTGCCGTCACGCGTCATTCCGGTGAGGATCTTCTCGTAGGGATCGACCTCGCGGATATACCACAGCCTCGTTACCAGGATTCCGTGTTCGGTGGACGCGATCATCTGCTCAACCGACTGGGATTTCCCCTCAGGAACAGCGAAAACGATGTTCAGTGGCGCCTCTCCGATTTCGTTGGGCAGGGGAAAGCCATGTCCGGTGGGGGTGATCGGCCCCATTTCCCCGGCCAGCTCCGAATCCCGCATCCGCTTCGCGCTTGAGCGCGCATACGTGACGGCCCGCACTGTGCCGTTTTCAACCAGCTTCAGCCGGTGCCGCTTCATCCCTTCGCCGTCGAATGGCATACCTGTCTGCAGGGGATGATATACATCGTCCAGAATGGTGATGTTGTCGCCGAAGAGTTGTGTTCCCATCCGGCCGTTCAGGAACGAGCGCTGTTCCAGCAGCGCCGAACCGCCAAAGTCCCAGAACATGAATCCCACCGCATCCAGCACGGCGGCAGGTTCGAGAATGACGGTGTACTTTCCTGGCGCGAGTTCGCCCGGGTTGCGTGCGGCGATTGCCTTTTGCGCGGCAACCTCCGCCAGCTTTGCAGGATCGAGCTGCGCCACGTTCGGCGAATTCCCCTTCTGCCATCCCGACGACGTTTCTCCCAACATGGTGATGGAGACTTCCGCCAGCGTCTGCTCGTACCACTCCGCCAGCCCGCGGGAGTTGAATATGCCCTCGACAGCCTCTGCCGAGGAAAATATGCCGGCAGCCGTGAGGCCGTGCTTCTTCGCCGTAGCCACCATCTGCGCTACGGCCGCCGCGCGCTCCGGCGGCGTCAGTTGCGCGGTGTGCTCAAAATAGCGCTGTACCACGGCAACGCCGGCCTCTGCTCCATCCTGGTTGACCTCGTCGGGGCTGGGCATCGGCAGCAGGTCGGGATCGGGCTGCTGTACTCTGGCGAGCGCCTCTGCCGATTCCACTACCCGCTGCAGGCTGCCGTCGTCATGTTTGTTGGTGGTAGCCCGTGCCGTGCGGCCGGCCAACGAGACCCGCACCGAGATCTGGTATTGCTCCTCGGCCACATTCTGGTGGATGGTGTTGTTGGCGAAGCGTGTCAGCGCGCTGCGGCCTCCGGAGATCAGCATTTCGATCTCGTCAGCAGTGCAGTGTTTGCGCAGCCTGTCAAAGATGTCGTGGGCCGGTTCTCGTGTAAGCATGTGCCGGGCAGCAGCGCTGCTAATTGCCGCTTCCTTTATACGCCGTGCCGACGCTCACGTTCCGGAAGCGGGCCGGTGCCGCGCCGTGGCCCGTGCCCATCACCTGCTGGGGCTGGCCTTTCCCGCAATTCGGAGTTCCCCACAGCGTCCACTGATCGCGCGAGCAGATGGCGTCCATCGAATTCCAGAACTCCGTCGTGATGCCGGAGTACGACGGATTCTTCAGCATGCGTCTACGCCTCCCGTTCACGATTTCCCAGCCGATCTCGCAGCCGAACTGGAAGTTGTAGCGCCGGTCGTCGATCGACCAGGAGCGGTTGGTCTCCATCAGAACACCAATCTCGGTGGAAGCGATCAGCTCCTCCAGCGTGAGGGGCTCCTCGCCGGGCAGAATGCTCACATTGGTCATGCGCACGATGGGCAGGCGGTTCCAGCTTTCCGCGCGCAGGCATCCTCCGCTGCGCGGTGCGCCAATGGCCGCCGCGGTATCGCGCGAGGTCAGGTATCCGGTAAACAGGCCATGCGTGATGATGGGCGTGCATTGCGCGGCAACGCCTTCATCGTCGTAGGCAAAGGTACCCAGCCCGGGGCCGTGCGCTTCGGTTGCGTCGGCCACCACATTCACGATTTCACTGGCATACTTCAGCCTTCGCAGCTTGTCGGGTGTCAGGAATGAAGTGCCGGCAAAATTGGCTTCCATGCCCAGCACGCGATCCAGCTCGATCGGGTGGCCGATGGATTCGTGGATCTGCAACGCAAGCTGGGACGAGTCGAGGACGATGTCGAACCTGCCTTCGGGACACTGATCGGCCGAGTGCAGAGCGACGGCCTGCTCGGCCGTCTCGCGCGCGTGCTCCAGCAGCTGCAGTTCCTCGATCAGCTCGTATCCCCGGTTCTGGAACTGACCGCCGAACGAATTGGGATACGAGCGCTTCTGGATTTCCGTGCCCTCAAAGGAATGCGCCGCATAGCCGGCACCCGAGGTCACGATGGTCTGGTGAATCTCCGATCCTTCCGCCGAGAAGAACCACTGCTCGTAACGGCGGAAGTTCATGCTGGTTTCCGCCAGCGTGACGCCCTTCACCCTGCGCAGCTCCTCGTCAACGGCGAAAAGCGTTTCGAGGCTCTTCTCGACCGGAATCCCGAACGGATCGATCTGACAGGGCGAGGCCCAATCTGCCCGGGCGGGAGGCTCGGGAAGCAGCTCCAGCGGGTGCGCCTTCACGCTGGCGGAAGCCTTGGCAATCTCCACCGCGCGCGCGGCGCAACTCTGCACTCCCTCGCGCGACAGCTCATCGCTGGCGGCAAAACCGAAGGCGCCATCGGCGATCACCCGAATGCCCATGCCGAGCGACTCGGAATCGGCGGCGCTGCCGATCCGGCCGTTCTTGGTCGCCAGCGAGCGATGGCGCTCATCCACAATACGCGCCTCCGCAACCAAAGCACCGCGCAATCTGGCCGTTTCCAGTGCCCATGCAGCAATCTCTTTCATTGCCCCTCACCGAACCCGGAGATCATATCGTGTTTGCCGGCCGGAGACCCCTCCCCGAAATAAAACGCCCGCCATGGCCCCTTAAAGCTGCCGGCGATTTCCATTCGGCATCCAATATGCTGCACAATTGCTGTTGCACGTCCACATCGTCCTGTTAGCTGCGGAATTGGCCGAAACTGCAATGAAACGCGTCGCGTTGTTCCTGTTTCTCCTGGCAACTGCATGGCCGGCGCCTGCGCAAACTCCCGGCGCTTCCATGCCTGCGCCCGCCAACAACTCCGCTTCCCTTCTGCCGGACCTTGACCGCCTTCAGACGGCCGCGTCGGAAGCCAATACGGACATTGCGCATATGCGCATCGAGAAGTGGAAGGCCGATGGCCAATCCAAAGCCCAGGCCCAGGCCAATGCCGATTCGCTGCGGCGCAATCTCACGGCTGCGCTTCCCGGCCTGATCGGCAATTTCCGTGCCGCGCCGCAGGACCTGAACGCCGGCTTCCGCCTCTATCGCAATCTGAACGCCCTCTACGATGTCCTGGTATCGTTCACCGAGTCAGCAGGCGCCTTCGGTCCCAGAAGCGAGTACGAAGCCTTGGCCCGCCAGGTTGGAGTAATCGACTCGGTGCGGCGCAGCCTGGGTGACGCGCTGGAAGGCATGACCTCGTCCCAGCAGGAGGAACTGAACCGGCTGCGGACGCAGATCCACCTGATGCAGCAGCAGGCCACGGCTACTCCTCCAAAGAAAGTCATCGTGGACGACACCGAACCGCCAAAGAAGGCGCAGAAGGCGCACAAGAAGAAGCCGGTGCCGGCTTCCAGCACCAGCAACTCCGGCTCCGGAAGCAACTCCAGTAATCCGGGCGGTACCTCCGCGGGAGTACCGAAGTCACAGTAATCCGTGCAATCCGCCGCTGTTCCGGCTGAAGGCAAACGGGCAAACCGTCTCGCGGCTTGCCCGAATAACTCAGCGGCTTTACTGAGGCGCCTGGCTGTGTCCCATTCCGCCGGAATGCGGACCCATGTGCCGGCTTTGCATTTCCTCGAACTTCTTCTGCTGGTCGGGGTTCAGGACATTCTTGATCTGCTCGTTGGTGCTTTGGTGAATCTGCTGCATCCTGCTCCGTCGCTCCTGCTGTGACACCGACGTATCCTGATGCAGGCTTTGCATCTGCTGCTGCTCGCTCTCCAGCAGCGGTCTGATCTTCTGTTGCTGGTCTTCGTTGAGGTTAAGCTGCCGGGTCATGTGCTGCAGACGCTGGTCGGGAGACATCGGGCGATGCGGTCCGCCCTCCTGGGCCATGCCTCCCTGCTGCGTCTGGGCGTAAACTGCGGTACCGCAGCAGGCCATGGCCACTGCCAGCAGTGCACAAATCAAAGCTCTCTTTATCATGGAAAACTCCTTTGCAATCGACCGCCAGGCGCCCGCGGCAACAAACATCGCCGCAGTCCAGAACGGCGAGTTGGATACTGCCATCATTACCAGCATGGCATCAGGTTTTGCGGAAGTACGCGACAGGTTCATTTCCAGCCCAGCCGAACGTCTGGTTTAAGTCCCGTCTGCTGAAACCCTGCGGCGAAAAAGAGGTTGCGCCCCGATCCGGTAAAGAAATGTTGCAACTCGCGCCAGAGTTGAAAGCAGCCTTCAGGCCGGAGAGGTGCGATCTCTCGCACCTCTCCCCGAATCGTATGTCCAACTACTGGTTTCGGCTGGCCGGCGGAATGATGTTGTTCATGCGCAGGTATTCCACCATCTGGCCGTAGTGGTCCCAGGGGTGGCCAAGCGCGATGAGCACCAGCCGCAACCTTGTAACCTTGTTCGGACCAAACGGGCTCGGCACCTCACCGAGAGCGTTGTTTTCCTCAACTGTATTCACCGCCTTGTGAAGGTAAGCGAACGAATCTTTCAGGAACTTCACGATGTCAGCTTTCGACGTCATGTTATCCGGGCCGTTCTCCCCGCCCAGATCAAGCGGCGGCTTCTCCGACATGATGCCCGCCCCGAACATGTAGTTCGCCGCGGCAATATGCTTCACCTGTTGTGCGAATGTGCGCACCCCCTTGAAGTCCCCCTGGGTAGGTGCGAAGTTGAACTTCTCGTCCGGCATGGCCTCAGCCGCCGGCACTATCTCGCGCTCAATTCCCGTGAGAGAGCGATCGAGCACGCCTGAAAATGTCGGTTTCTGGTCGGTTTTGGCCTGGGGGTTGGCGGCAGCCAGCTGACCTGCCGTTCCCAGCCCCAGGAGCAGAATTCCCATCAGGGTTACTTTTTTCACGGAAAACCTCCGGTAGAGAAATGTGATTGGAACCAGGTGAGTGACCGGAAATTCTAGTCCATTCCCATCGGGACGGGCTGCACGTCGCCCATGTGCAGCTTGAACCACAGCGCCGCCGGGACCCCGATCACAAGCCCCAGCGCCGCATATGTCAGGGAGCGATACATTCCGAAATGTTCCGCAATCTCTCCCCACAAGGCTGCGCCGCCCGCCAGCCCGCCCTGCAGGACCAGCAGGTACATCGAAATTGCCCGTGCCCGCATATGCGCTGGACACATGGTCTGCGCCGAGACATTCAGACTGGCCAGGATCTGGATCCATGCCAGGCCCGCCACCAGCATCGTGACGGACAGCAGCGCAAAGCTGGTCCACCTTGCAGCCGCGTAAGTCGTAAAAGCGAAAACGGCTGTCGCCACGGAAACCAGGGCATCGGCCGAAAGGCTGCGCCGGAACAGCGGTATCAGACCCGCCCCGGCCAAGGCGCCAAGCCCGAAGAATCCCAGAAGCAGTCCATAGCCCTGCGACCCGAAAGGATGGGCCAATAACGGTAGTAAAGCCGGCAAGGCGCTCGCCGAGATGCTGAACAGCGCGCTGCGCACCAGTACCGCCTTCACCGGCCGCGAGCCGCGCATGTGACGGAATCCCTCGAACATGGCCCGCATCATGTGGCCCGCGCGCAGCGGGGAGCGGCCCCGCTTTCGCCTCCACCGATACAGAAAGTAAATGACCCCGAAGAACGACACTGCATTCAGCAGAAACGCAATGCCCGAACCGGCAGCGGCGATCACCAGACCACCGAGCGCGGGCCCGACGGCGCGAGCGACATTGAAGCCCGCGGAATTCCACGCCACCCCCGCCGCGAAGTTCTGCTGCGAGACAATTTCTGGCGTGATGGCCTGCCAGGCGGGATCGTTCAGTACCGCGCCAAAGCCCATCAGCAACGTGAGCAGCAGCAGCAGGCCCGGCGTTATTTTGCCGGCCAGCGTCAGGGCGCCGAGTCCGGCCGCAGCCAGCACCATCCATGTCTGGGTGAACAGAAGCAGCTTGCGCCGGTCCACCATGTCGGCAATGGCGCCCGCCGGCAGCACAATCAGGAAAACCGCAATGCTGCCGGCTGCCTGCACCAGGCCGACCATCAGAGGCGACATGGTGAGCGCCGTCATCAGCCATGCCGCGCCTACATTCTGCATCCATGTACCGGTGTAGCTGACGACGGCGGCGATCCACAGGGTGCGAAAGAGCGGCTCGTGCAGCGGTCCCAGGGCTCCGCGCCGCGGCGGCGCAATCGGCATCTCGGGAAGTGAGCCCAGCTCCGCCATCGGCTCACATCTCCCCACCGCTGCGGGAACGGTACGCCCCGGCAACCGCAACTCCGGTTTTCCTGCGGCGTTCCCAGGGTGCCCGGCTCGGCTCGTGGCCATCAGCCATCTGACTGCAACCATCGAGCAACGTGAGCTTTCCTGAGCGCGATCCCGGAATGATTGGTCCGAGCGGCTTGCAGGACGTGACCAGTAGCACCGGGACTTCTGTCCTCATCGCGACGCCCCCGGCTCGCGAGCTTGAGCGCTGAACGGCCATTCATGCCGGCTCCACGAGCGTACAAGATAGATTGCCAGGCCCACTATCAGGATTGCCACGGCATAGTGGATTTCCCGCAGGAAATTTCTTCGCGCCAGCAGAATGAACGTAAAGCCCGCAATCGCCGCCAGTGCGGGGAGGGGATAAAGCCACATGCGGAACGGACGCGGCATTTCCGGACGCCGCTTCCGCAGCACCATCACTCCGATGCCCTGGACGATGAACTGCAACAGAATGCGGATGACCACCAGCGCGGCGATTACATCGGCGAGGCGCAGGAGGCAGAACAGCATGGCGACGCCGCCCAGCGCCAGCAGCGACACAGCCGGGAAGCGCCGCGCAGCATCCACACGGGCAAACACGCGAAAATAATTGCCATCGAGCGCCGCGGCGTAGGGCACGCGCGAGTATCCCAGCAGCGTGGAAAACACGGAAGCGAATGCTGTCCACATGATGAGCCCGGCCGCAAGCCGGCCCGCCCAGGCTCCATAGATCCTCTGCATGAAGACCGAAATGATGTAGTTGCCCTGCCCGTTCGAGTGTGACGCCAGCTCCTGCCAGGGGACAACGCCGAGCACGGCAATATTCATCACCAGGTAAATCATCGCAACCGCAACAATGGAGATGATCAGCGCCTGCGGTATGTTGCGCCCTGGCTCTTTGACTTCGCCGCCCAGAAAACAGACGTTGTAGTAGCCCCAGTAGTCGTAAGTGGCGATGAGCATCGCCGATCCCAACCCCGTGAAAAACGCCGGAGAAAGGGCAAATGCGCCGGGCGGAAAAGCGAAGGCCCGGGCAGGACTGAAGTGGCCCAGACCGGCGAAAATCACCCAGCCCACGGCAAGGGCCACCCCAACCCACAGCAGCTCCGCGAGCCTTCCGATGACGGAAATCCGGCGATACAGCAGCATGAGGGCCAACCCACAGGTTGCCATCGCAACCCAGGTCGCCGGCATCACCAGAATGTTCACTTCAAGAATTCCGATCAGCGGAAGGGCAAGGTGCAGGCTGCGCGTCAGCAGCGTGCGCTCGAGCGCCGGCCACAGATATCCCGCGTACTGCGCCAGGCCGATGCACCCCGAAGCAATGGATAAAGGCGCGCTGAACGAGAGCTGCCAGATGAACAGGAATGACAGCAGCCGCCCCAGCGACTGTGGACCGTAAATCTCCTTCAGATAGCGATAGGAGCCGCCCGCGCCAGGCATGGCCGCGCCCAGCTCCGCCCATACCAGACCGTCACATAGCGCAAGAATCGCGCCCAGAACCCAGCCCAGCAACGCCTGTGGCCCACCCGCCGCGGCGACCATCAGCGGTAGGGTTATGAACGGTCCCACGCCGATCATGTCGATCATGTTCAGCGTGGTGGCTTCCGCCAGACCGATACCGCGAACCAGCTCCGGCTGCTCCGCCGGACTACTTTGGCTCATGTCCAACACTCAGCAGATTCACATACAGACGAATGGCGCCCGCAACCCCGAAAGGCAACTGCCGGAAAAATGCGTAGCCGGTGTAAATGTAATGACCCTTGCCGTACTGCGCCAGCAGCAGCCCGCCCTTCTGCGGCTGCTGGCCGGGATCGTTTGCGGACAGCAGCGGCGTGTAGTGTTGGTCCCACTCGTCCATGAAATACAGCCCGCGCTCCTGCACCCAGCCATCAAAATCGTGCCCACTGAGCTGGTTGGGATAGTGAAAAACGGTACTTTGTGCATCGAGGATGGTGACGGGCGCCTGTTCGACGCTGACGCGCTCGCGGCTTAATTCCGCCGCGTACGGGAGGTAATGCCCCTGATTGAAGTCGCCGGGCGATGTATTGTACTGCACCAGCAGCGTCCCCCCGTCCCGCACGTAGTCGAGAAGGCGCGGGTTGTTCTTCTTCACATCGTCCCGGGTATCGTAAGTGCGAATACCAAGAACAATCGTTCCGAAGCGGCTCAGATCGCCATGCTCCACATCGTCGGGCGACAATAACGTCACATCCAGCCCCAGCTCGCGCAGCACGGCCGGAATATCGTCGCCCGCGCCCATGATGTAGCCGATCTTCAGCCCCTGCGGGACGTTCACCTCCACTACGCTGGCCCGCTGCAAGGCAGGCTGGTAGTAAAAAAACCCTCCCAGGTCCGGACGCGCCACCAGGCTGTAGCCTTCGCTGTAATCGCGCCCGTCCGCATTCAGCAGGGCGTGGACTTCGTAGCGGGCTTCCCTTGCGCCGTCCGGCAGTTCCCTGAACCGGGCTGTCTGCTCTCCCGGCGCCTTGAAAAGAACGTTCGCGCTTTGAGGTTCGATCGTCCATTGCTGTGGCGTTTTCGCGTGCACCGTGCCGCTGCCCTGGTCCGCCGTGGTGCGGACGAGCTCGCTCAATTGGGCCGAGGGATCCGCTCCTGCGCGAATGATCTGGGTTGCCGGCGAAGCCTCGATGGAGAACGCCGGCACAATTGCCAGCGGCATCGACCACAAATCGCCCCGGTCGTCGTGCATGGGCGTGCGGGCGACGCTGCGGATCTCGCCCCATGCGCCATTGATGCTGTATTCCACCCGCGCCCAGACTGGTGCTGGTGGAAGAGCCAGCGTTACGTACTGCGGATTATCGATTTTGTAGATTGCGTCGGTTTCAGGGTCGTCGCGGTGAAAGTAGGCCTTGGTGGGCTGTGCGTCAGGAGGCGGCGTGACGCGAAAGGTCAACGCGCAACCATCGCCCGGAGCGATCCGCCCGGGCACCCTGTCCAGAAACAGTTCGGATTTCCACCCCTGGGGGACCTCCAGCACAAACTGCTTCACGTCCATTGCGGCAGCACTTCCGTTGTGCAGCGTGGCCCGCAGCAGGAAAGGCTTGCCGGCTGTGATCACCCCCGCCAGTACGTCACCCTCGCCGGTGGAAAAGGTGGCAGCCATTGGCCGGCCGTCAGGCGTTCCTGGCCCAACTGCCAGATCCAATCCCAGGGCGAGGTTGGCAGCCTGCTCGAACTGCTGCTGCTTGCTGCGCAGGCTGGCGAGCAGATCGGCCTTCTCCACGGCCGATAACTCCGAGGCTTCAATTCTGCTGATGAGCGCCCGCGTAAGGTTCAGTCCGTTGAGCAGGGGCGTCCCTGAGGATTGCGGACTCCTGTCCGCCGCCACCGTCGCCTTCTCGACATCGTCGGCGATCGCCTGCAATCGGGGACGCAGCCACGGCACCTTTGATTCATCTGCTCCAGCACGGCTCGCCAGCGCCGGCAACGACGTGTCGATTCCGTCGAAGAAGTCTTGTTCGTGCTCGCCTGCGGCCGGGCGATTGGGCAACGTGGAATCGATCAGCCTGTAATAGCTGAAGCGCTGGCCTTCCGGAAGGTTCCACGCCCCTGCTCCCTGCGAGAGCTGGTGCTTCAGCCCTTTCCAGCCAAACTGGACATACGTCTCGCCCAGCAACGCATCGTATTGCGACGTTTCCAGCCTGATCGTCCAGTCCTCCGTGCTCCGCACGTTGTCCATGTACAGCTTCTTCGCCTGCCACGGCTGAAGTCCCTCGCGAATCTGCTCGGGAAAGCGCGCGGGGTCGGCGGCGGCGCGAAAGGCCTCGCGCGTCAGGATCCCCGATGCCTGATGATTGCCGTGCCCGTCGCGGGGTTCTCCCTGAAAGCGGGTGCAGATTACGTCCGGCCGGAAGGTGCGGATAACGCGTACCATGTCCGCCAGAGCGATATCGTGGCCCTCCCATTTCTGGAACGTCTCTTCAGCGGTTTTCGAAAAACCGAAATCCGCCACGCGGGTGAAGCGCTGTTCCACGCCGTAATAGCGGTCGGCGGCCAGCAACTCCAGGGTGCGGATGATGCCCAGCTCATCGAAGAGATTGCTGCCCAGCCTGTTCTGTCCGCCCTCGCCGCGGTTCAGCGTAAGTTGCAGCACGCTGGCGCCGTGCCCGCGCGACTCCAGGGTGAGCATGCCGCCGTCTTCGTCGTCGGGATGTGCTACGGTGTGCATGAGGCGCGCCGTGGTGTGCAGGCGGCGCAGCATCAGCTTCAATCCGGTCTGCCCTGTATCGACGGCCAGTGGCTTCGTCTCTACCCACGGCGAGGGAACCTGGGCCCGGGCTGGACTCCAGCACAGGACCAGCGCCAGACACAGGCGTGCAATCAGGACAGCAGGCGATCGTGGCAGCTCGGTACGGATGCGATGAGACATTCGTGGTTTCGGCATTGCCGGCCAATACAGAGTACACAAAAGCCGCTGTTCGCCGTCGGCTCCTCGTCAACTCCCGCTTCTGCCGGTCCGGTTCTCCACTTCAAAGGAGAATTTGATCAACAGATCCGGCGAACAGGCGAAGTGCGAACAGCGAAAAGCGGCCGGTGTGGCGCATCAGACGTATGCCTGGTGTACGTAGCACCATTTCCAGTCGCCCGACCTGAACGCCTGCATCACCGGATGTCCGGTGACCTGGAAATGTTTGGTCGCGTGCTGGCCGGGCGAGGAGTCGCAGCAACCGACATGTCCGCACACCAGGCACTCGCGCAACTGCACCCAGCGTTGCCCGGTCTTGAGGCATTCCGTGCAACCATCATCGCTGGGTTTCACATTCGGGTTTGCCTGCTTCATGTGTTCACAGCCTGCCATTCGGCCTCCTTGAACAGATTCTTTGGATGAACCGCTTCGCGCGCCGGATTCCTGCAACCAGCGTGCAGAAGCGCGCACGGCGCGCAGCGGGCGTGCTTGTCTATAATGAAACTTCGCGATGAATCCAGTTCCTGACGCGGAATCCGGCTCCGCGATCACGCACTTTCCACTGCCCGCGACGGATGTACCGATGATTCAGACCCTGTTCGGCAGCACGGAAGAAAAGCCCAGTTTTCTCCAGCGCATGAAAGAGGCGGTCACGCGCACGCGCGAGAACCTCAGCGAGCGCATTGAAGACGTGGTGGCCTTCCGCAAGGAAATCGACCGCGAAACGCTTGACGATCTGGAAACCACACTGATCTCCGCCGACCTCGGCACGAAGACAACCGCGACGGTACTGGAAGCGCTACGGGAGAAGGTCGACCGCAGGCAGGTGGCCAACGTCAGCGACCTCAAGCGCCTGCTGAAGGAAGAGCTGCTGGCCATCCTCAACACCGCGGAGCAGCGGGCGGTCCAGAAAGTGGACGGCGAGCCCGAGGTGATCCTGGTCGTGGGCGTGAACGGCACCGGCAAGACGACCTCGATCGGCAAGCTGGCCCACCTGCTGCGCACGCAGGGCAAGACGGTGCTGCTTGCCGCGGCCGATACCTTTCGCGCCGCCGCCATCGAGCAACTGGAAATCTGGGGGGAGCGCACCGGAACCGAGGTCATCAAGAACAGGCCGGGCGGCGATCCCGCGGCGGTGCTTTTCGATGCCATGCAGGCGGCGAAGGCGCGCGGCACCGATTACGTGATCGTCGATACCGCCGGACGCCTGCACACCAAAAGCAGTCTCATGGCCGAACTGGAGAAGATGCGACGGACAGCCCAGCGCTTCAGCCCCAGTGCTCCGCACGAGACGCTGCTCGTGATGGACGCCACAACCGGCCAGAACGGCCTTCAGCAGGCGCGGCTCTTCACGCAATCGGCCGGCGTGACCGGAATCGTCCTCACCAAACTGGACGGCACGGCCAAGGGTGGAGTGGTCGTGGCCATCTGCAAGGAGCTGGGGCTTCCAGTGCGCTACGTCGGCGTGGGCGAGAAGGCCGGCGACCTGCTGCCCTTCAATCCCCAGGATTTTGTGAACTCACTTTTCGACTAGATGACGCCGCAGCCGAGCGACGAGCAGTTCATGCAGCAGGCGCTGGAGCTTGCACGCCAGGGCATTGCGCTTACCTCCCCCAACCCGTGCGTGGGAGCAGTCGTGGTCGCGCCCACTGGCGAAGTCGTGGGTCATGGCACGCATACCTATGATGGCCGCAAACACGCCGAAGTACTGGCGATCGAGCAGGCGGGCGGGCGGGCGCGAGGCGCCACCCTTTATCTGAACCTCGAGCCCTGTTCTCACGTCGGCCGTACCGCTGCCTGCACGGACGCGCTCATCGCCGCCGGAATCAGGCGCGTCGTGGCCGCCATGCGCGACCCCAACCCGGCGGTAAGCGGCCGTGGACTGGCCAAGCTGCGCGCTGCCAGTATCGAGGTGTACGAAGGGCTCTGCGAACCTGAGGCCAGAAAGCTGAATGAGGCTTTTGCCAGATACATCCGCCACAAGGTTCCGTTTGTCACGCTGAAAACCGCCATGACGCTGGATGGCAAGATCGCCCCGCCCCCGGACGCGTCGGAGGTGCCGTCCGCGCTGGGCGCGCTTGCGGCCGGCGGCGGCTGGATTACCAGTGAAGTTGCGCGCGCCCATGTTCAGCAGATGCGTCACACAAATGATGCCATCATGGTTGGGGTCGGCACGGTGATTGCCGACGACCCCCTGCTGACCGATCGCACCGGCCTGCCGCGCCGGCGGCCGCTGCTGCGCGTCGTCCTCGATTCACGTCTACGTCTGCCCCTGGAGTCGCGCGTGGTGAAGACCGCGCGTGAGGACCTCATTATCTTCTGCAGCTTCGCCGAGGAGAACAAGCGTCGCGAACTGGCCTCCCGCGGCGTCATTGTGGAGCAGGTCCCGATGTGCCAGCCGCCGGGGGACGGCACCATCGCTTTTCCCGTGGGCGGGTCGCCCGCGCTCGATGGCCGCCCTGACCTCGAGCGTGTGATGCGTAACCTTGGCGAGCGGCAGATCACGAGCCTTATCATCGAAGGCGGAGCGATGGTGAATTGGGCGGCGCTTTCAGTCGGCATCGTGGACAGGATTTTCTTCTACTATGCGCCGAAGATTCTTGCCGGAACCGGCTCGATCCCGTTCGCCCTGGGCGCGGGCTACCGCCGCATTGGCGAGGCGGCCTCGGTAAAATCTCTGACGCTGCACCGTTTCGGAGAGGATTTTGCCGTGGAAGGGTATTTGCGCGATCCCTACGAAGACGGCACCTAGCACTTTAAGCGGTTGGCGATCAGCACTCGGCACTGCCCATCGCCAACTGCTGCTTTGTCGAGGTCATCGTCATGTTTACAGGACTTGTGGAAGAAGTTGGGACCATCTCCAGAATCGTGGAGAGCGGCGGCAATCACCGCATCACCATCAACGCCCCGAATACCGCGAAGGAGCTGAAAGAGGGAAACAGTGTGGCGGTCAGCGGCGTCTGCCTGACGGCGCTCGACATCAAACCTGCATCCTTCTGTGCCGATCTTGCGGCGGAGACCTGGAATCGGACATCGCTCTCGCGCATCACGCAGGGAGCCCAGGTCAATCTGGAGTTGCCGCTGAAGGCCGACGGCCGCCTGGGTGGCCACATGGTTCAGGGCCACGTGGACGGCGTCGCGCGCTTTGTCGCGCTGGAACCCATTCCTGACGCCGACGATTTCTGGCTGCATCTCGACCTCCCTGGGGAACTCGAGAAATATGTCGTCTTCAAAGGCTCGATCGCGGTGGAAGGCATCAGCCTCACAGTCGCCAAACTCGAGGGCCTGCGGCTGACTATCGCCATCATTCCCCATACCGTGAAGATGACCAACCTGGCGTCCCTCCAGCCCGGCGATCCGGTGAACATCGAAACCGACATTGTCGCAAAATATCTGGAGAAGTGGACCCGCCGGGATGAGCAGAGCGCTTCCCTGACGGTCGACCGGCTGGTAGCGCAGGGATTCTAGGAAGCCTCGAAGCGCGGCTGGTGCGGGGGCCTTTGGGCGCCGAAGTAGCGCTCGAAATCCAGCGAGTCGAGTTCGAGGAACTCCTGCACGATCGGCTCCTGGCACCTGGCCATGTCGGCAAAGTCTCCGAAGAAGATCGCTTTGGCTTCGTGCAGGAACACCACGCGATCGGCGAGCTTCTTGGCCAGCGCCATGTCGTGCGTGACTACGATACTGGTCAACCTCAGCTGCTTCTTGAGCTTCTTGATGAGATCCCCGAGCAGATGGGCCATGAGCGGATCGACCATGGTCGTGGGCTCGTCGTAAAGCACGGCATCGGGCTGCGCCGCAAGCGCGCGGGCGATGGCCACCGAACGTTTCATGCCCGTGGAAAGATCGGAGGGCAGCAGGTCGCGGAACTCGCGCACTCCCACCATGTCGAGCAGGCCATCGACGATCTGGAAGATCTGCTGTTCTTCCAGACCGCCGCGCTCGCGCAGCGGAAACGCCACGTTCTCCCCCACGGTGAGCGAGTCGAACAGCGCGCCGTTCTGGAACACCATGGTGACCTTCTTGCGGATCCGTTCCATTTCCTGTTCGGGATAATCGGTAATGTCTTCGTAGGCCACCCAGATTCGTCCACGGTCAGGCTTGAGAAATCCCATGATCTGATGCAGCGAGACCGACTTGCCGACACCGCTGCGTCCCAGAATGCAGACTGTCTCGCCGGGCAGGACATCGAAACTGACGTCATCCAGCACCACATTGCTCCCGAATGCCTTATGCACGTTCTGGAATTCGATATAGGGCTTGCGCTCTTCCATTGGCGTTATCTTCCCCTTCTGCGGACTCTGGGCCAAGGGTCTGCTGCCGCAGCAGCTCTGCGTATTCTTCCTGGGTGTTGATGTTGCGGAACATGTCGGGCGAAAAGCCGGCGTCCACGATCTCGCGTAATGGGATCTGCCATGTCGGCACCGCTGAAAACAGGTGACTGATTTTATAGTCCCCCTGTTGCAGCGCGGCCTCGGCCGGCCCACGCACCTCACGGCGATACACGGCACATAGGGGCTGCAAACCGCCCAGTGCTTCGGAAACAACGATCAGCTCTTTTGCGGCGCTTGCCCTGCGCAGCAGCCAGGCGAGAAAGCTCGAACTCATCAGCGGTACGTCTACGGGGAGCACGAGATTCAGATCGGTGCGGGTTGCGCTCAGGGCAGCATGAATCCCGCCCAGCGGTCCGCAATTCCGATATACATCTTCGACCACCTCGCCAAACGCCGCGTAAAGCTGATTCGAACCGACGATGACCGTCCTTTCCGCCACAGCTGCCCCGGTTTGAAGCGCCCGCTGAAGCAGGGTCTGCCCGGCAAAAGACAGCAGACTCTTGTCGGAGCCCATCCGCAAGCTCCGACCGCCGGCCAGAACGAAGACGGTTACACCTTCCACCTCCGACATCATACCGGAATTGGCTCTCCACCTTCGCGATTCGCCTTTCGTCGCAACAGGGACACACGACCCCGCCTGGGGAAGCTGGTAGAGCGATCCTGCGGATTACCTGCGCGCCAGCCTGGCATATGCGGGTTCGGCATCCCGCCGGGACCATCCCCGATCAAAAAAGCGGATTGCGAATGGCGGCTTACGCGTGGGCAGGTTTGAACGTATCGGTCCGGGGAATGCAGCCGTTGATTTCGATGGCGACGATACGGCCCGAGCAGTCCAGTTCCAGAGTGCCAGGCGCATTGAACACTGCATCGCCGTTCAGGCCGGGGAGTGCAATGAAAACGCGGTTCTCCACGCAGGCTGCCGCGGGATCGCGCTTCAGGTAGGCGAGGGCATGGTCGTTTCGGCAGACTTTGGGCAACACAAAGCTCAGGTCGGCGACGTCGCCGGTTTCGGAGACGGAGACCGCCACCTCGAGAGAAACCCGCGACCGCACCTCATCTCCCTCAACCTCCACTTCCGGCTTGAAGCAGATGTAGTACTCGAATCCCGACTCGGGGTCAAACGCGCTCCGGTCGACCTGAAATGCCATAGACGCGACTCCGCTGCCCGTGCAGCTTGGCAGAGCATACTAAACCAGGCCTGCCCGGCATGCAAAGTTACTAAAGGGCTGTTACCGGCGGAACAGCCGGCCGTTCAGGGCCCTTCTGGAGGGCTCCGCCTGCCCGGGCAGCCTGAGCATTGCAGGGCTCTGATATATTCCTTGATAAGCCGTTTCGGTTCAAGCATGCCGATCTTTTCGCCTACCGACTTTGCGAAGGAGCAGGTGCTGGCGGTGCAGGACTATTCCCTGCTGGCCAGTCGTTCCCTCGCCAACATTTTCGGACGTCCACGCTATTTCGCCGATACCCTTTTGCAGGCCGATATGATCGGCGTGGGCTCGCTGCCCATCGTGGTACTTACCGGTTTTTTCACCGGAGCGGTGCTGGCGCTGCAGACCTCCAGCACGTTACAGCAGTTCGGTTCGCTGACACTGACCGGGCAGCTGGTGTCGCTGTCGATGGTGCGCGAACTCGGCCCCGTGCTGACAGGGCTTATGGTGGCGGGGCGCAACTCCAGCGGTATGGCCAGCGAGTTGGGCTCAATGAAGGTGACCGAGCAGATTGACGCCATGCGCGCCATGGGCGTAGATCCCTCGAAGAAGCTGGTCACCCCACGGGTGGTAGCCACCATCATCATGCTCTTCTTCCTCAGCATCATCTCCGACCTGGTGGGACTCACCGGCGGCTTCATGATTTCCTACGTGCTGCTGGGGCTTGATCCCAACCAGTACTGGACAACAGCCTATCAGAAGCTGCGCTTCGGCGACGTCTTCATGGGTCTCACCAAGCCGGTGCTGTTCGGCTTTATCATTGCCAGCATCGGCTGCTATTACGGACTTTCCGCCCGCGGAGGCACGCAGGGCGTCGGTCGCGCCACCACCCAGGCAGTAGTGGCCGCTTCGGTTCTGATTCTGGTCGCCGATTTCTTTCTTACGCGACTGCTCATGGGTATCTTCCAATATTGACCATGGCCATTCTCACCCCGCCCCAGGAGCAAACCCGCCCTTCGCTTTCCCGGCCAGCAGAGTCCGTCATCCGCTTCGACACGGTTGCCATCGGCTTCGATCATCCTGTGCTCGAGGGCGTCTCCTTCGAGCTTCCGCGCGGGGAGACGAAGATCCTGATGGGCGTGGCCGGGACCGGCAAGACACTCACCCTTAAACTGGCCCTGGGGCTGCTTAAACCCGACTCCGGACGCATCACCGTACTGGGCGAAGAAATCAGCCGCATGCGCGAGCGGGACCTGTTCGCTTTGCGCCGCAAGATCGGGATGGTGTTTCAGGAGGGCGCCCTGTTCGACTCTCTGACCGTGGAGGAGAACGTCGCTTACCGGCTGATCGAAGAAACGGGGCGGGTGACAGAGGAAATCCACACGCGCGTGCTGGAGGCGCTGCGGTTCGTGGAATTGGAGCACACCTGGGATCTGTTTCCTTCCGAGCTCTCCGGCGGCATGCGGCGTCGCGTGGCCATCGCGCGCGCCATCATAACCCAGCCTGAGGTGCTGCTTTACGATTCGCCCACCGGTGGGCTTGATCCGGTCACCTCCAACACCATCATCGAGCTGATCGTGAAACAACGCGACGTCTACCGAACCAGCTCGCTGATGGTGACTCATCGTCTGCAGGATGCATTCACCATGGCGAGCCATTGCTTTGATCGTGAACAGAACAGGATGGTACCCGTCGCCGACGGCGGGTCCCAGGACCTCCACACCCGGTTCCTGATTCTCCGCGACGGGAACATCATCTTCGAAGGTACCGCCACGGAGCTGCTGCGCTGCCGCGATCCCTACATTCGTGAATATCTGAGCTAGAGCGCTTTGCGATACGGCCAGAGCGACCTTCGGACCCCGTTCACGATTTCTTTCGGTAAAAGATCGGAGCTGCGGCGGCGGATCACCGGAGCAGCTCCAGGCAGGTCCTGTTTCTCACCCCTTGCGCGGCCAGCAAGGCTCGCCAAACGGCGTATCCGGTCGCGCTCAGTCGCCCTGTTTGGCGGCCGCGGCACGCATCTTCGCAAACTCGGCCATACGCTTCTGCATGCGTGCCAGGCGCTGGCGTCCATCCGCCGTCCCCTCCACCACCTTCTCGACGTTCTGCAGGAATTCCGGCGAATCCAGCCTCTGACGCATTTCCTTCAGGAAGGGCTGTACCTTGGCGTAGACAAAAGTCATTTCGCCCAGCGTGTCGTTTGCGAGCGCAGCATTGAGCGTGCCATGGACGATTAGGGATGCGGCCATTTCCCAGTAACCCAGCACCTGACGCAAATAGGCGTTCTCCTTTGTGCCGAAGGCGTAGGTCACGGCCATCAGGTCATCGATTGAAGCCGGAGCGTACATGGCGACGAAACTACGCGCCTCGCGCATGACGGGTTCCCGGCGCAGATCGTAAAGTTTCAGAATAAGTTCAGCATCGTGATGGGTGGCTGGCGAATTGCTCATGAATCCTCCGCATGAGATGAAAGTGGAAAGCCGCCACGGTGGCGGCTCTCCCGGTTGTATTCAACAGATTGCTCGCGGTCAGGCCTGCGAACCTACTTGTGGGCGGTAGCCGCCATTTTGGAGAAGGCCTCTTTCGCCCGCCGTTCCATCTCCGCCGGTGCTACGTCTTCCACGTGCTGTCCCAACGCCCAGCGATGGCCCACCGGATCCTGGATCTGGCCGTAGCGGTCGCCCCAAAACTGGTTGGCCAGCGGCATCACGACCGTCGCGCCGGCGTTCACCGCGCGGTTGAACAGGCTGTCCACATCCTGCTTTACGTACAAGTTCAGCACCACTGGACTGCCGCCCATGGTCTTGGCCGAAGCACATCCCGTGCCGGGAAATTCGTCGGCCAGCATCAGCCTCGCGCCTCCGATGTTGAGCTCCGCATGCATTACTTTTCCATCGGGTGTCTTATGGACCCCCAGGATCTCCGCTCCAAACCCGTTCTTGTAGAAATCCAGGGCCCTAAAAGCATCGTTGACGATCAGATGGGCAATGATGGTCGCGTCTTTCAGTTGTTCTGCCATATTTCACCCTTTCTCCACAGAAATGCCCGGCTGGCAGCCGGGCGGTTAAATTGACGATTGTCCTATTATGCTACAGCTTCGGGGCTCAGTTCGCGCGAATAGTCACATTTAACCGTGCTTTCATCCCCGGCCTTCTTCCTGCTGCGACGTTTCGGCTCCTCGGCTTCGGTGCGCCGGTTGTTCGGGCAAACGAGAAATGTTCCCGACTTCAGCGTCTTCTCCAGCAGGTATGGACTGCCGCATTCCGGGCAGCTTTCTGCCACCGGCTTATGGGCGGAGGTGAACCTGCACTTTGGATAATTCGAGCACCCGTAGAACAGATTGCCACGCCGCGCCTTCTTTTCGGCCAGATCGCCCGTCTTGCACTGCGGACACTTCACGCCAATATAATTCTGCTTCACCCACCTGCACTCCGGATAACCGCTGCAGGAGATGAACTCGCCGTAGCGGCCGTGACGCAGCAGGAGATTGCGCCCGCACTGCGGGCACTTTTCCTCCAGCGGGATGTCGGGAACCTTCTTCCCCTGGTCCAGCCGGCGCGTGGTCTTGCAGTCGGGATAGCCGGTGCAGGCCATAAATTGCCCGAAGCGCCCGCGCTTCAGCACCATGGGACGGCCGCAGTTCTCGCAATACTCTTCCTGGGTGGTC
>Ga0335081_10002988_pt1 | contig 26558 bp, 25 predicted proteins | sample Lox_Sample_35_FD_206713 | JGI IMG/M metagenome (GOLD analysis project Ga0335081, IMG submission 206713) | Soil microbial communities from Loxahatchee National Wildlife Refuge, Florida, United States - Lox_Sample_3.5 | ecosystem: Environmental > Terrestrial > Soil > Wetlands | place: USA...
GTAACGCGGGCAACGCCGGTAATGCGGGCAACGCGGGCAACGCCGGTAACGCGGGCAACGCTGGAAACGCCGGTAACGCGGGCAACGCTGGAAACGCCGGTAACGCGGGCAACGCCGGCAACTAAAGTACCAACGCGATAACGTTACTGGGCCCGCGCGCGAAAGCCACTCAGGGCCCGTCAAAAGCGGTAGTCGATCGACTACCGCTTTTGGTTTTTGTGCGCCGGCTCCTGATCGCATGCCGGCTTCTCGGAGGGGGAGCGTAATGCCTCACTATCAACCGCTCAGCTATTCGATCGTTGTGGCGAGCGTCATCCCGCTCGTCTTCCTGTTCATCGTCAAATGGCTCAATTTCTTCGAGACGCATCGTTTCAGGCTGATTCTGCTGGCATTGGCGTGGGGGGCCATCTCGCTGGAGCTTTCCTACCTGACGGCCCATCCGATGGCGCTCGTGCTGGGCCGGCCATTCGTGTCCACCCACATCTCGCCGTTTGTGGAGGAAGTGTTCAAGTCGCTCGTCCTGCTGTATCTCGTTCGCCGTGCGGATACGACGTTTTTCGTCGATGGTGCGGTCTACGGTTTCGCGTGCGGAATCGGGTTCGCCATCGCGGAGAACATGTTGTATCTGAGCCGGGTCGATGTGGATACCGGAGTGGTCGTAGGCACGGTCCGGGCCTTTATCTCTTCGGTGGGGCACGGCAGCTTTACCGCGATCGTTGGCATGGCGCTCGCCGGCTTCCCTCTCGGCCGCATAGCGCATCCACTCGCTCGCTGGCTAGCGGGGCTGGCGGTTTCGATCACGCTGCACACCTTCTACAACAATCGCGCATTCCACAATTTCGTCTTCGGCCACACGGGCCTGCTGGTTCTTGCGGCGATCAGCTTCGGCTCGTTCCTGTGCGTTGCGCTCGCCATCCTGTGGGGACTGAGCCGGGAGCGGCGCAAGCTGCGGCGGTCGCTGGGAACGAAGATGCGTGGCGCCTCGGGCGAGGCCCGGCTGGTACGGAATATCGATGACCTGAACGAGTTGCTCGCTCCGGTGGAGGAGCGATTCGGCGAACTGAAGCGCGAACAGGTCGAAAATGCTCTGCGTCTGAGCGCCGAATTGGCGATGAAGCAGGACCTGATACGCAAGACCCGAGACCCGGAAATCAGAGCGCAGCTGGCGCCGCAGATTACCGAATTGAAGCGCGAGCTCAAGCAGGCGCGTGGCGATGTCGGCATCTACATCATGTCTTATGTTCGGTCGATCGTACCCAAGGTAACGTGGTCGATCTGGGCACGCCTTGGCAAGACCTTGGAGAGCCTGGAAGCGGGCAAGACAAGCTTGTGGAAGACGCTCGGGGCCAGGCTTGTGGGGCATAATACGGGCGGCCAGGCGATGTATGCACGGCTCGAAGCCGCATTGCAGGTGCGCGCTCAATCGGCGACGCTGGCGATCGAAGCCGAGGAGGATTAAAGACGCTCGAAGACTGTGCAACAATGCAGGCGCCTGAAGAACCGCGAAACGAGCGCAAAGTTTTCCCTGGGAGGCCGCAGTGAAGTGTTTCTTCGACGATCATGAGGCTGTGGGGGTCTGCCGCTTTTGCGGAAGGGCCACGTGCAAGGAACACGCTGAACAACGTATGCCGTACATCGCGACGATCTTCGTCGGGGCGAACAGCACCCCCAAGGCGGTGGTGGTGGCGGACGCGCTGTGGTGCGGGCAATGCAAGCCCGAAGCGCAGCCCGTTCCGATGCCGGAGATCTATTAGGCTTTCCGTTCCGGGCGGTATATCACTCCCCAGTCCCCGGCGAAGCCGTGGTGCCAACGCGCATGGGCAAGCTGGACTGCAAACTTGCCAGTCGAGTCGGATTCGCTATCGCCGACGGCGCCTTGGCACGGGATCGCTGCTCGTGCCAAGCGCTTGACCCCGCTGCACGTGCGATCGAACATGGCGGCACAAGAGGAACTCTCAAGTTCGCCGCCTGGACATATTCTTTTTGTCGCGGCTGCCGCAACGCTTTTGGAGGCGACATGCCCTGGGATCTGTTGCGCCAAAGGGACTTCGCCGATGGATACGAATAGGTTCTTCTCTCACGAAAGCCGCGTTCTCGAAGACACCGGCCGCCAGGCGATGGCGGACGTAAACCGCTTCTTCTCCAAGGAACGCCTCGAGCAGACCGCGATGCACGACGAGCGCGTGCGGCTCGCTCGTGAGCTGCACGACGGCGTGCTGCAGTCGCTGTCCGCTGCGGCGCCGCAGCTCGGGGCGATGTCACGGCTGATCGACGTCGATCCCGGAGCGGCGCGGGACCGGCTGAAGGACATCGAGAAGCTGATCACCGAGGAGCAGCGCGAGCTGCGGCACTGGATTCGCAAGCTGCAGCCCGCCATGGCGCCGTCGATCGCGACTGGCGCGGACCTGGCGGCCGCGCTGGAGAAGCTGCGCCAGCGCGCGGAATGGCAATGGGGCGTGCGGGTCGAGCTTGTTGTGGACAGCCGCGGCGCCGTGCCGCGGCTCCTGGCCGACGAAATCTATCGCATCGTGCAGGAAGCTCTGACCAACGCCGGGCGGCACGCACGAGCCAGCAGGATCCGTGTTGTCGTGAAGCTCGGGATCGGCGGCGCGCCGGTAAGGATCGGCGTCGCCGACGACGGGTGCGGCTTTGCCTTGCGGGGCCGCTACGACCTCGCGCAAATGATGGAGAAGCAGATCGGTCCGCGCTCGCTGCGCGACCGGGTCGCGACGTTGCGCGGAGGGTTCGTTCTAAGCTCGGGGCTCTCTGGCTCCCAGCTCGACATCAGCCTGCCCACCGATCCGCTGTTTGCGACACGGATGCACGCGGCTTCGCCCAAAGCTGACCGGAAAGCGGCATGACGATACGGCTGGTTATCGTCGAGTGACGCGTGGGCCTGATGCGGTGTCTGCAGCGCCGCGGCCTCGCCTGAAGCGGCGCGGCTTGGTCAGCGCCGGCATTCTTCTCTTCCGCTCCCGGGGCGGGGCGCTCGAAGTATTTCTCGTGCATCCCGGCGGGCCGTACTGGCGCAACAAGGACGCCGGCGCGTGGTCCATTCCCAAGGGAGTGCTCGAGCCGGGAGACGACGCGCTCGCGGCCGCCAAGCGCGAGTTCCTGGAAGAGACGGGTGCGGTGCCGAGCGGCGAATTCATCGCACTCGTGCCCCTCAGGCAGCGCAGCGGCAAGATGGTGCACGCGTGGGCCGTCGAAGGCGATATCGACGCGGCGTCGATCACAAGCAATGAGTTTTCGATGGAGTGGCCGTCGCGTTCCGGAAAGATGCAGCGGTTTCCCGAAGTCGATCGCGGCGGCTGGTTCGCGCTGGACGAGGCTCGTGCGAAGATGCTCTCAGGCCAACGCGGATTTCTCGATCAGCTGCGGGCGATCGCGGCGAAGCGCGGCGAGTCGTGACGAGCGCGCGCGGAAACGAGGACCCGAGGGAGTGAATGATTCCGCGACGCGTGCCCGCCGGTGCCTGCGCCGTCTCGCCGTGCTGCTTGGCGTGGCCGCGGCGGCATGTGCCCCGCATATGCCGGTGGCAGGCGCGGGGTCCGATCCGTTGATCTGGGACGTCCGCTCGGCCCGTGCGATGAGCGAACACGAGCTGCTCGCGGCCCTCGCGAGCGCCCGCTATCGCCTGCTCGGCGAGATCCACGACAATCCACTGCACCATGCCGCTCGCGCGAGCCTCCTCGCACGGCTTGCTGCCAAGGGACTTCGGCCTGCGGTGGTCATGGAGCAGTTCGATCTCGATCACGACGCGGCGCTCCGCGCAGCCCAGCGGGCCGGCGCCGATGCCGAGCGCCTGGCCGACGCCGGAGCGCTCGACCGCAAAGGCTGGCTGTGGCCGATGCACAAGCCGATCATCGAAGCGGCGCTCGCCGCTCAGTTGTCCATCCGCGCTGGTAATCTGGCGCGCGACGCCTTGTACGGCGACGTGCAGGCGATGGCGAACGACGCAGGCGCCCCGTGGTATCCGCGCTTGCATGCGGCGCGCTGGACCGAAGCGCAAGCCGCCGAGCTGCGCGCCGACATCGTGCAGAGCCATTGCGGCAAAGTGCCGGAGTCGATCGTGCCGCGACTCGTGCTGGCGCAGCGGCTGCGCGACGCGGCGATGGCGCAGGCGCTAGTCGGCGCGGCAACGGCCGACGGCGCCATTCTCATCGCCGGCGACGGTCACGTGCGCGCCGATCTCGGCGTTCCGGTCTACCTCCACGCACCGGGGTTGCGCGACGCCGAGGCGCGCTCGGTGAGCGTCGGGTTCGTTGAAGCCACATCCGAAGAGGAACAGGCCGCCGATTTTCCGCGGCGGTTTGCCGCCGAGAATCCGGGATTCGATTACCTCTGGTTCACGCCGCCCGCCCAACGCGAGAATCCGTGCGCCGGAATGTAAGGGAACGCTTCCGTCGCGCGGCCCCAGCGAACCCTCCGGCATGAGCGCCGGGCTTCTGCGCGGGCGCCTTCCGCGTCAGAGCTTGATCGGCTTGCCGTAACCGGTGAGCTCGAGGTAGCCGCGTCCGATCGCTCGCCCGCGGTCGAGCGCGCGCACCGCGCCTTCCCAGTAGAGCACGCCCACGTCGGTCCTGGCGTCGAGCTCCTGATCGTCGAGCAGCGGTTCGAGCGAACAATCGAAATCGCCTGCCCGCACGTTCATCGCGAGGGGGTATTCCACGCCGGTCCTGGGCGAGCGCCAGCGGCGCGTCGCGACGAATTCGATGTCACTCGATTGGAACACGCGCACACGGCCGTCCGGCGAGCGCAGGGTCCCACCCGCCCAGAAGGTCGCGCCTGAGCGCTCGCGCATGCGGAACGCCATCAGCGCGCCGCCATCGTCGAGATTGATGCCGGTCCAGTCCCAGCCGGCGGCCTCGGGCGCCATGTACTCGCTGGACCACTCATGGTCGAGCCAGGCGATCCCGGCGACTTCGACGCGCGAACCTGCGCGCTCGACGCGTCCGGTCGCGGTCAGATGCGGCTCGCTGTAGTAATAGCTCGCCTGGCGCGGCAGGGGGCCCTTGCGCGAGACGCCCGCATCGCCTTCGAGGAGCACGGGCTGCGTCGGCGTGAACGTGAGATCGAAGGCGAAGTCGCGGGCGGCGATGCTCGCCCGATAGGCACCGGCGCGGCGGGCGAGCGACCAGTCACCGATCCACACATCCGTGTCGTTCTCGCGCGCCTGGGCGAGATCGAAGCCTTCGCGTGCGGCACGCTCGTTGTGACGCAGCCGCCCGAGCCGGGGATCGGCGAGCGCGGCGTGCGCGAACAGGAGCTCGCGCGGCGCGAAGCCGCTCTCGTTGTCCTCGGCCATGCCGGGACGGTTGCGGAAGAACGTGATCTGGAAGCCCATGTCCGGCGCGCCCGCGGTCCCGAGCCAGCCGGTGATGTACCACCATTCGTTGCGAAACGCCGGATGGCTGCCATAATCGCGCGGAAACTGGAGTGGATGACCGGCCTCGACTTCGGGAAAGACGGAGCCGCCGCGCGCAGGCGGCGCAAGCAGTAACAGAGGGGCGGCAAGGAAGGCGCGGCGCCTCATACGCTGCCGTCCCCGCGCAAGCGGGTACGTAGGCGCGACTTCATTCGCGCGCGCCGCTTGCCGGACGAGTTCGGTCCTGCGCGTTCGGGGGAATGACGCGCGTCCGTGTTCACCAATCGTCCTTCACGGCCCGCACTGCGCTCTCGCTCATCGCCCTGCGCCCGCTGGCCCACGCGGTGGCGGTCGCGAGCGCGAGAACGCCCAGCGAGGCGGCGGCGAGCCCGCGCCACGGCACGCTGATCGCCATGCCCCAGTGGAACGACTGCCGGTTCACGACCTGCACCAGCACCACGCTGATCGCGAAACCCAGAGCGAGGCCGACGGCGAGCCCGAGCGCGCTGACCGCGAGGCCTTCGGTCGCCAGCATCGTTCCGATCTGCCTCCGCGTCATTCCGAGGTGCCGCAGCACACCGAACTCGCGCCGGCGGGTGAGCACCAGCGCGCCGAACGACGAGGACAGCCCCAGGAGCCCGATCGCGACGGCGGCGAGCTCGAGCGCGTAGGTGACGGCGAAGGTGCGGTCGAAGATGCGCAGCGAGAAGTCGCGCACTTCGCCCGGCGTGGCGATGTCGAGCCGGTCCCCGCCGGCGATATCGTCGCGGATCGCTTGGGCCACGCCGTCGACGCTCGCTCCAGGCGCGAGCCACAGCGCGGCGCTGGTCGCCGCGCGGTCGCCGGTGAGCGCGATGTAGCGCTCTCGCTCGATGACGATCGCGCCTTGCGGCCGGGCGTAGTCGCGCCAGATGCCGGCGACGGTGAACTTAACTCGTTGTCCCGCGATCGGCAGCTCGACGACGCGGCCCAGCGCGAAGCCGTAGACGTCGGCCGTCGCCTCGTTGACCCAAATCGGCGGCGGGGCTCCTGCGCGGGGAACGATCGCGCTCGACACGAGCACGAGGCGATCCTGCGGTGCCGAGGCTTCGATCGTGCGTGCGAGCAGGAACACCCGCGGCTTAGCGGAGTCCAGCAGCAGCTGCTCCTCCCGCAGGAATTCCGCGCGCCGCACGCCGGGCAGCGCGGTCAGGCGCGCCTGATCGGCCGGCGAAAGATACGCGCTGTCGCCTCCGGCGCTCGATCGCACGTACAGATCGGCGGGCAGGATGCGCTCCAGCCACGCATCGAGCGCGTCGCGGAACGACACCACCATGATGGCCATCGAGATCATCAGGCTCATGCTGGCGACGATCGCCGCGAGGCTGACGGCGGCCTGTCCCGGCGCGCCGCGAAGCTGCAGCAGCGCGAGCCGCGGCGCCGCGGTGCGCGGCGGATGCAGTAGGGAGAAGGTGAGCGCGGTCAGCGCGGGCAGCAGCAGCAGCGTGCCGGCGAGCAGCAGCGCGATCGCCGCATAGCCGAACAGAGGAAGGTCGTCGATGGCGGGCAGGAACGCCACGACGGCGCCGGCCAGCAGCGCAACGACGCCAGGCCATACCGGGCGCAGCCGCGAGAGCGCACGCTCCTCGTCGCCGGCCTTGAGCGCCTGCGCGGGCGCGGCGTGCGCGGCTTCGAGCGCGGGCGCGACGCTGCCAAGCACGCCCGCGGCCACGCCGAGCGCGAAGCAGAGCGCGGCGGCCCACGGTGCGATGTCGAGCGCCGGCGCGGCGCCGCGGAAATAGCCCGAGCCCAGGTCCGGCCCGATGATGCGCACGGCGGCCTGCGCGAGCAGGTATCCGGCGGGAAGGCCCAGCGCAGCGCCGAGCGCGCCGAGTGTCGCGCCCTCCGCGACGAGCCAACCGACCATGCGTGCGCGCCGCATGCCGAGCACGCGCAGGAGCGCAAGCTGCGTGCGCCGGCGCACCACAGCCAGCGCCTGCGTCGAAAAGACGAGCAGAGCGCCGGTGAACAGCGCCACCAGCGCGAGCACGTTGAGGTTCACCCGATAGGAGCGCGACAGGCTCGCGCCGGCGGCGAGCGTCGCTTCCGGGCGCTCGACCACGACGCCGGCCGGAAGCTGCTTCTGCAGCCGCTCTCGGAACGCCGTCGCATCCACGCCGGGCTTGAGCTTGAGATCGATTCGGGTTAGCACGCCGAGGCGGCCGAACCGCGCCTGCGTGCCCGCGATATCCATCGCCGCGAAGCGCCGGCGCGCGCCCGAGGAGAGGCTCCCCGCGATGCGCAGGCGGACCTCGCGCAATCCCGCCTGGAGCGCGATCGCGGCTCCCCGCTCGACGGAGAGCCACTCCGCGGCGGAAGGTGAGAGGAACAACGTGTCGGAGCGCAGCAGTTCAAGCCGATCCTCAGCGTCCGCGACCAGCGCGGGCTCGACTTGCGCCGCCCGGAACGCATCGATTCCCACGATCGTGAGCGTGTCGTCGCGGCCGGCGAGCCGCGCCTCGACCTCCACCAGCGGGCTCGCCGCCGCGACCTCGGGCATCCGCGCGATGGCGGGATAGAGCTTCTCGTCGAACCCGCTGCGCGGACCGCGGACCTGCAGGTCCGCCTCGCCCGAGAGCGTGCGCACGCTTGCGGCCAGCTCGTTCACGGCGGCGTGGGTGATGAGCTGAATGGCATAGCCCAGGGCGACGCCGAGCGCGATCGCCAGCACGGCGAGCGCGCTGCGCGTCCGGTTCTGCGCGAGCGCTCCGGCGATCACCGCGCGCGCCTCCGCTGCGACGGCGCTCGCCATGCGCTACTCCGCGCCGCGGGCCCGCAGGCCGTTCGCGGTGAGCGTGAGCATGCGGTCGGCCGTGGCCGCCGCGACGCCGGAATGGGTGACCAGCATCCCGGCCGCGCCGTTCGCCTTGATCTGCGTGCGCAAAAGGCTCAGCACCGTGCGCGCGCTCTCGGCGTCCAGGTTGCCGGTGGGCTCGTCGGCGAGCACGAGACTTGGCCCGTGCACCAGCGCGCGGGCGATGGCCACGCGCTGCAGCTCCCCGCCGGAGAGCTCGCGCGGCGCGCTCGTCGCGCGATCGGCGAGTTGCACAGCGTCGAGCATGGCGTGCACACGCTCGCGGGCGGCCACGCCATCGATGCCGAGCAGCGCCAGCGGAAGCCCGACGTTCGCGGCCACGTCGAGATACGGCAGCACGTGAAACGCCTGGAACACGAAGCCCATGCGCGCGCGCCGCAGGAGCGTCAGCGCGTCATCGTCGAGCGTGGCGAGATCGGATCCGTCGAGCTCGACCGATCCGGCGTCCGGACGATCGAGGCCGGCGATCAGGTTGAGCAGCGTCGACTTGCCGCTGCCCGACTCGCCCATGACCGCGACGTAGTCGCCGGCGCCGAGCTCGAGGTCGACGCCCGCGAACACCGTTCGCGGCCGGGACTCGCCGTAGCGCTTGGTGAGGCCATGGACGCGGAGCATGAGATGACGTAAGTGTCCGGCAATGCTAACACCCGACCGGGCGTCGATTCCGGAGTACCGCGGATTTGATCCAGGGCAAACAACGCTCATCTAGACGCGCCGGCGCATCCCCCGCTTCGTAGAATGCCTCGACGGTCGTCGAATGGCGCGGCCGTTCGAGGCGGCGTTTACAAGCGTTCCGCCTCGCTGTGCCATCCGATGGGAGTTGGCGATGAGCAACGATTATCGCGAGATCACCCGGACGACTTCCGGGACTCTGTCTAAGTTCCGGAAGAACCAGCCGGAGGTCATGAAAAACTTCGACGCGCTCGCCGTCGCGAGCCTTCGCGACGGTGCGCTGAGCGAAAAGACCAAGGAGCTGATCGCGCTGGCACTGGGCGTCGCAGGGCATTGCGACGCCTGCATCGCCTATCACGTCCGCACGCTCGTGAGGCTGGGCGTCACTCGACCCGAGTTCGAGGAAGCGCTCGGGGTGTGCGTGTACATGGGCGGTGGCCCGTCGCTGATGTACGCGGCCGACGCGCTCGCCGCCTACGAGCAGTATTCGGCGGCGGCCCAGCCCGTTTCGACCTGACGTCGCCGCGGCGGCGGCGCCGTGACGTCATCCCGGCGCAGCCCGGGATCCAAGTTGGCCACCCACGATCAGCGGCTTGCCGGCACGCTCAGGTGCGCGAGCTCGGCCGCGTCGGCACTCTTCTCCAGCTTCCAGCAAGCGGCGATCAGCGCCTCGACGGCCGCGCGGTCGAGCGCGACGGCGGCAAGCTCGAGAAACTTCGCTTCCAGGTCGCGATCGCTCATCGGTCGCTCCCGGCTGCCGAGCGCGTGCCCGACCGTGCAATCGAGCGTGCGGCCGTCCTTCAGACGGATGCTCACCTGCGCCGCGTCCTCGGCCAGGGCAGGATCGATCTCCGCGCGCACGCGCTCGCGCAGCGCCACGATCGTCGGATCGGCGACGCGAGCGTCCGAGTACTGTCCCGGTCCGGCAGCGCCGTCGACGATCGCCACGGCGCAGCTGTGGTAGACGCTGAACTTGCCTTCGAGCCCGCTCGTCGGAGCTTGCTTGCCGGTGAGCTCGAGCACCAGCGGATGGACACTTAGCTCGATCGCCTCGATCGCCTCGGCAGTGAGGCGATGCTGCGCGCGGAGCTGCAGGCAGCCGTCGATCGCCGGATGCACCACTACACCGCAGGCGAACGGCTTGTAGCTGTTGGTTTCGAGCTCCCAGCTCTCGCCCAGGCCGACGGTGATGCACGACAGATCGCGCTCGGCCGCCAGCACGTGCGCGAAGCCGCGCCGGCCCTCGATCGGCTGCGCGCTGCTGGTGAAATCGGCTCGCGCCAGCAGCGCCGCGGCCAGGCCATTGCGCGCTGCCAGTCCCACGTGCAGCGGCTTGCACATCGAGCCGAACATCTCGCGCAGCCCCGAGGCTTGCGTCGCCGCGATGCCGAGCGCCCAGGCGAGCTGCTGCTCCGTCAAGCCGAGCACCCATCCGGCCGCCGCCGCGGCGCCGAACACGCCCGCGGTGCCGGTGATGTGCCAGCCGACGTCGTAGTGCGACGGATATACCGCGTTGCCGATCCGGCATTCGACCTCGGTGCCAAGCACGAACGCGTGGATGAACGCCTCTCCGGTCACCGGTCGGTGCTCCGCCAGCGCGAGCAGCGCCGAGGCCACCGGACCCGTGGGATGGATGATCGTCCTGAGATGGGTGTCGTCGAAGTCGAAGGTGTGCGACGACGTGCCGTTGAGCAGCGCGGCATGCAGCGCGTCGAAGCGCTCGTGCCGGCCGAGGACGGTCGCCTGAGGCGGACCCGAGAACGGCTGCAGGGCGGCGATGGCGCGCTCGAGCGTTTCGTGGCGCGACGCGCCGATCGCGCAGCCGAGCCAGTTCAGGAGCGCACGCCTGGCTTCGTGCCGCACCCGTTCGGGAAGCTCGCTGCCTTTCGATCGGGCGACGAAGCGAGCCAGGGCGAGGGTCGGTCCGGGTTGCACCGGGAAAGCGCGAATTTGCGCTGAACGGGGAGTCCGGCCTATTTTATACGCCTTCGCGCCGCGCCTGCAGCGCCACTCTCCCACAGGATAAACGAGTCCGGCATGACGCCGCCGCGGAGCCAGCGTTGACCGCGAAGAATCGCCCCGTGCGGGCCTTCGACGCGCAGCGTCTCGAGCGGCGTCTGCGCGACGCCTGCCGCGGCGAGGTTCTGTTCGACTCCGCATCGCGTGGGCGCTACGCGACCGACGCGTCGATCTATCAGCTGTTCCCGATCGGGGTGGTGGTGCCCGCCGACTCGGCGGACCTGCGCGTTGCGCTGGAGCTTGCGCGCGAAGAAGCCGTGCCGCTGCTGCCTCGCGGCGCCGGCTCCTCCCAGTGTGGCCAGACGGTCGGCGAAGCGCTAGTCGTCGATCACAGCAAGTCGCTCACCGCGATCGAGGCGCTCGACCGCGACGCCATGACCATCAGCGTCGAGCCGGGCGTGGTGCTCGATCGGCTGAACGCTGCGCTCGCGCCCCACGGCGTGTGGTTCCCCGTCGACGTGAGCACGTCGGCGCAGGCGACGATCGGCGGCATGGCGGGCAACAACTCCTGCGGCTCGCGCTCGATCGAGTACGGCAACATGGTGCACAACGTGCTCTCGATCGACGCCGTTCTCGCCGAAGGCAGCGAAGTAAGCTTCGGGCCGATGGAGGCGATGGCGACGACGGGCCGCTCGGGCGAGATCGTGCGAGCGCTCTCGGCCATCGGCGCCCGCGAGCACGACGAGATCGCGCAGACCTTTCCCTCGGTGCTGCGCCGGGTCGGCGGCTACAATCTCGACGTGTTCAACCCCCAGAGCGTGCGTGCGTACACGCGAGACGGCGCGGTGAATCTGGCGCAGCTGCTCGTGGGCTCGGAAGGCACGCTCGCGTTCTTCACCCGGCTCACGCTGAAGCTCGCGCCGCTGCCAGCGCACAAGTTGCTCGGGGTGGCGAGCTTCCCGACCTTCTATCGCGCCATGGAGGCCGCGCGCCACATCGTCGAGCTCGGGCCCACGGCGGTCGAGCTCGTGGATCGCACGATGATCGATCTCGCCCGCGCCAATCCGTCGTTCCGGTCGATTGTCGACCGCGCGCTTGTAGGGGAGCCCGAGGCGATCCTGCTGGTCGAGTTCGCCGGCGCCGATGCGGCCGCGCAGCGCGCGCGCCTCGACGCGCTCGGCGATCTGCTCGGCGACCTCGGCCTGCCCGGCACGGTGGTGAAGATCGTCGAGCCCGCCGCGCAGAGGTCGCTGTGGGAGGTGCGCAAGGCGGGGTTGAACATCATGATGTCGATGAAGGGCGACGGGAAGCCCGTGTCGTTCATCGAGGACTGCGCCGTTCCCCTCGAGCATCTCGCCGACTACACCGCGCGGCTGAGCCAGATCTTCGCCCGGCACGGCACGCAGGGCACGTGGTACGCGCACGCGAGCGTCGGCACGCTCCATGTGCGGCCCATCCTCGACATGCGCCGCGACGGGGCGGCGAAGATGCGCGCCATCGCCGAGGAGGCGGCGGCGATGGTGCGCGAGTACAAGGGCGCGTACTCGGGCGAGCACGGCGACGGGCTGTGCCGCGGCGAATGGGTGGCGTGGCAGTTCGGGCCGCGCATGGCCCGCGCCTTCGCCGAAGTGAAGGCGCTGTTCGATCCGGCCAACCGGATGAACCCCGGCAAGATCGTCTCGCCGCCGAAGATGGACGACGCGAGCCTGTTCCGTTTTTCGCCGGCGTACCGGCGCGTCGAGCTCGTGCCGCGCCTCGACTGGTCGGCATGGGACGTCGAGCGCGATCCGGTCTCGGGCGCCGAGACGCCGCCCGGCACCGGCGGCGATTCCACGCACGGGCTCGCGAAAGCGGCCGAGATGTGCAACAACAACGGCCACTGCCGCAAGTTCGACGCCGGGACGATGTGCCCAAGCTACAGGGCGACCCGCGACGAGCAGCACGTGACGCGCGGCCGGGCGAACACGTTGCGGCTCGCCCTCTCGGGCCAGCTCGGAGGTGATGACCTCGGCGGCGAGGCGGTGCATGCGGCGCTCGACTTGTGCGTGTCGTGCAAGGGCTGCAAGCGCGAGTGCCCCACCGGCGTGGACATGGCGCGCTTCAAGATCGAGGCGCTCGCAGCGTACCGCGCGCGCCATCGGCTGCCGCTGCGCGAGCGGCTGGTCGCGTACCTGCCCCGGTATGCGCCGCGCGTGGCGGCCGTTCGGGGCGTGATCAACCGTCTCGATCGCGTCCCGGCCATCCGTCGGGCTTCGGCGCGCTGGCTGGGATTCGCGGCCGGGCGCAGGCTTCCCCGCTGGGCCGGCGACTATCTGCGCCAGGCGGCGAGCGAGCCGCCGACCATCGCGAACGGCGGCCGCGAGGTCGTGCTCTTCGTGGACACGTTCACGAACTACTTCGCGCCGAAGACCGCGGGCGCGGCGCGGCGCGTGCTCGAGTCCGCCGGCTACCGCGTTCAGCTCAACGCGTTGCCCGGCGAGCGGCCGCTGTGCTGCGGGCGGACGTTCCTCGCCGCGGGGCTCGTCGAGGAGGCGAAGGCCGAGGCGCGCCGCACGCTCGACGCTCTCCTGCCGCACGTTCGCCGCGGCGCGGCCATCGTCGGTCTCGAGCCGTCGTGCCTGCTCGGGATGCGCGACGAGTTCCTCACCTATCGCTTCGGCGAGGACGCCGCGCTGCTCGCGAGCCGCGCGCTGCTGTTCGAGGAATTCCTGGTGCGCGAGCGCGAGGCCGGGCGGCTCCATCTCGGTCTCAAGCCGCTCGCTGCCGAAGCGCTGGTGCACACGCACTGCCACCAGAAGGCGTTCGGCGCGGCGTCAGCGGTCCAGACCGTGCTCGGCTGGATCCCGGAGCTCGCGCCGCGGGCGATCGAATCGAGCTGCTGCGGGATGGCGGGCGTCTTTGGCTACGAGGCGAAGCACTACGACGTTTCGATGCGAATGGCCGAAGCGGCACTCCTGCCCGCGGTGCGCGGCGCGCCGCCGGAGACGCTCATCGTCGCCGACGGCTTCTCCTGCCGCCACCAGATCATGGACGGCGCGCAGCGCACGGCGGTGCACGCCGCCGTCGCGCTCGAGCGCGCGCTCGCGTCGTAGCAAGATGCCGGATCACGCGCGCTAGCGGGCCCGCGCTTCGGCGAAGATGCGCTTGGCTCGAATCGCCGCGTCGCCCGGTGCGAGCGCCTCGGCGCGCGCGTAATGCGCCGCGCTGTCGGCGAAGCGTCCGAGGCGGAACGCGCACAGGCCCAGCGCCGCATAGGCGTTGGCGCCGAAGATGGAGACATCGTAGGCGATCCCCGCTGTATCGAGCCGGTCCGGATCGCTCGTGGCGAGGCGCGCGAAATACGGCATCGCAGCCGCGCACTGTCCGCTCTTGAGAAGGCGCTCTCCCGCGAGCCAGCCCAGCGCGTGATTGTCGGGAAACAGGCGCATGCCCTCATCGATGACATCGCCAGCATCGCGGCCGCGCTCGAGCAGCAAGCGACCGAGGCGAAGAAACGGCAGGCTTTCGACCGGCGTGCGCCGGGCGGCCGTCCGTGCCGCAGCGATGCCGCGGCGCCACGCGTCCTCGGCAGCCGCTTCGTCGTCCGAGGCAAGCAGCGCCGAGCCCAGGTGGGCCCAGCAGTACACGTGGCCGGGATCCTCCCGCAGGCGTGCGCGCAACAGCGGAATGTCGCGCGCCGGCTTGTGCGTCGCCTCGGGACCGTAGCCGTGATGGTCGATCGCCACCGCGCTCGCGCCCACGGCGAGGCCTTCGCGGGCCCGCAGCGCGTCGAGCGCAGGCATCAGGCTCTCGTGGATCAAGCCGCGGAAGCGCAGGTCGGGCCGGTTGCGGAACAGCCGGTGCTCGCGATAGCGCGTGTAGCCTTCGCCTGGACGAAACGCCACGGTGTGTGCGGCGCAGCGCGGATCGGCGAGTTCGCGCTCGACCGTACTTCGATCGAACGCGACGAGCGTCTCATCGGCATCGATGTAGAGGATCCAGGCGCCGTTCGCCGCCTCGATCGATGCATTGCGCGCAGCCGCGAAGTCGCCGGTCCACGCCCGCTCCAGGAGCGTCGCACCGAAGTCCCGCGCGATCTCGCGCGAGCGGTCGATCGAGCCCGTGTCGACGACGACGATCTCGTCGACGCGACCGCCAAGCGACGCGAGACAAGAGGGAAGGTGGCGCTCTTCGTCGCGGACGATCAGCGCCGCGGAGAGCAGGGGCCGCGACACGCGCGTTCGGGCCCGCCGCGCCGTCAGGAAGGAGAGAGCTACTTGCCGCGCCGCCGCCGGAGCGCGAACGCCGCCGCCGCGGACAGCGCGCCCGCGAGGGCCACCAGGCTCCAGCCCGAAGTGGCAGGAATCGCCGCCGGGGTCTGGTTCGGCACCTGCGCATTGGCCACTCCCTCGAGACTGTCCATCGAGTAGGAGGCGATCAGCGGCGCCGTGTACAGCGCGGCGCCGACGAGGAGCTTGCGCACCGCGTCGCGCCGGCTCGCATCGACGCGTTCGAGCAGGCGTTCGAAATCGGGTTGAGTGCTCATGAGCGAGGCCTCGCGGTTTCGCGGCGCCGCTATACTCGCACGGCGCCGTTCACGGGGCAAGGGGCGCGGCGTGGATGAGCAGTCCTTCAGCGAGGAGCTGGTCGAGGCAGGCCCCCACCTCCGCCGCCGGGGGAGCGGAGAGCCGATACGCAGCGGCGATGAGCTCCGGCAGCTCGCGCGCCTGCAGGCGGCCGTCGCAGAGCTCGAGCAGCATCATCGCGGTCGCATTCAGGAAGTGCAGCCGGTCGCGCCCCGCGTCGTAGGCGACGTAGCCGTCCGATACTTCGCGGATCTCGATGCCGGGCGCGCGTTCGGGGCGGAGGCTCCAGTCCATACGGTTCGAGCGAAGAGGGCGGTTCAGCGCGCAAGCAGCAGGCCCGCCTCGTGCGCCGCGAAGCGGAGGAGCGGCAGAAAGCGGCTCTCCATCTCCGCGATTGCGACGCGCGAGGAGTGCGTGCCCACGTTGATCGCAGCCACCACGCGGCTTTCGCCGTCCACGACGGGAACCGCGATGGAGCGCAGGCCAATCTCGAGCTCCTGGTCGACGATGGCGTAGCCGTTGCGCCGCACGGCCTTGAGCACGGGGGCGAGCGCCTCCTGCGTATCCACGGTTCGCGGCGTGCGCCGCGTCAGCTTCGCTCGGGAAAGATACACCCGCAACTCTGTCGGCGGCAGGCCGGCAAGCAGCACCCGGCCCATCGAGGTGCAATACGCGGGCAGCCGGCTGCCGATGCCGAGGTCGATCGACATTACCCGCGCGTTGGTGCTGGAGCGCGCGATGTACAGGATGTCGTCCCCTTCGAGAACCGCCATCGAGCTCGACTCGTGCAGCTCCCGAGTGATGCCGTCGAGCAGCGGCTGCACCGCGATGGCGAGCGGCGTGGAGGAGAGATATGCGTGCCCCAGCGTCAGAATGCTGGGGCGCAACGCGTACGCGCGGGCGTCGTCGCTCGCCACATAGCCGAGTCTGCCCAGTGTGTACAGGCAGCGCCGGACGGCGGCGCGAGGAATACCGGTCCGCTGGCTCAATTGGGCGATCGTGAGATGGCGGCGCTGCTCGCTGAAGGCCCGGATCACGGCCAGGCCACGGGCGAGCGAGGCCATGAAGTTGGGGTCGCCCGCGAACGCGCGCGTTTCGGACGCGGGAGCGATATCGCGTGCGTTCGGCGGGATCATCGCTGCGACTGCGCGCGGAGGCTGCACGCCGGGGCGGACGCGCGCGGATGCGGAGCGTGCGTTCGGCACGATGGCTGTCGATCCAGGACCTGGGCGATAACCGCACGATTTAACGATAATCGCCCTTGACGCGTCAATCCGCCGTTGCCTAGACTGGGTGCCTGTCCTCGAACGCCTCCTCCGATCGTCGCGCGACGCCCGAGATGCGGGTCGGGCGAGCAACCGGAACGGCAGCGCCGAGATGATCGACAAGATCGTTCCTTCCGCGGCGGCGGCCGTCGCCGGCGTCCCTAACGGAGCCACCGTCATGATCGGCGGGTTCGGCACGGCGGGGATGCCTTCCGAGCTGATCGACGCGCTGATCCAGCAGGGTGCCCGCGAGCTCACGATCGTCAGCAACAACGCCGGCAACGGCGAGACGGGACTCGCCGCGCTGCTCAAGGCCCGGCGCGTGCGCAAGATCATCTGCTCCTTCCCGCGCCAGGTCGACTCGTGGGTGTTCGACGGGCTCTTTCGCACCGGCGAGATCGAGCTGGAGCTCGTGCCTCAGGGCAACCTCGCCGAGCGCATCCGCGCCGCGGGCGCGGGCATCGGCGCCTTCTTCACGCCGACGGCCTACGGGACTCCGCTCGCCGAAGGCAAGGAGACGCGGCGCATCGGCGGCCGCGACTACGTGCTCGAATATCCCATTCACGCCGACTTCGCGCTCATCCGGGCGCTGCGCGCCGACCGCTGGGGCAATCTCGTGTATCGCAAGACGGCGCGCAACTTCGGGCCCATCATGGCGAGCGCGGCGAAGTGCACCGTCGCGCAGGTGCGCGAAGTGGTCAACCTGGGCGATCTCGATCCGGAAGCCGTGGTCACGCCGGGCATCTTCGTGCACCGCGTCGTGGAGCTGGCGGCGCCGGCGGGAGCGCTCGAGTCCGCCGGCGCCGCCGCCTGAAAGAGCACCGATGAAGCGCTTCACCCGTGAACAGATGGCCGCGCGCGTCGCTCGCGACATCCCCAACGGCGCCTACGTCAACCTGGGGATCGGGCTGCCGACGCTCGTGGCGAACCACCTGCCGAGGGACCGCGAGATCGTGCTTCACACCGAGAACGGGCTGCTCGGCATGGGGCCGGCGCCCGAGCCGGGCGAAGCGGACCCCGATCTCATCAACGCCGGCAAGCAGCCGGTGACCGCGCTTCCCGGTGCGTCGTTCTTCCACCATGCCGATTCGTTCGCGATGATGCGCGGCGGCCATCTCGACTTCTGCGTGCTCGGCGCGTTCCAGGTCTCCGCTCAAGGCGATCTCGCGAACTGGCACACCGGCGCGCCCGACGCGATTCCCGCGGTCGGCGGGGCGATGGATCTCGCGATCGGTGCCAAGCGCGTGTACGTCATGATGGAGCACCTGACCAGGGGAGGGCAGTCGAAGATCGTCGCGCGCTGCACCTATCCGCTGACCGGCGTGGCCTGCGTGAACCGCATCTTCACCGATCTCGCGGTGCTCGACGTCGCCGCGCACGGCCTGGTCGTGCTGGAGCGGGCCGAGGAGCTCTCCTTCGAGGAGCTCGCCGCCTTGACGGGCGTGCCGCTCACCGACGCGCTGGCGACGGTCGGATAATCGCCGACGGAAACCTGTCATGCCCGAAGCCTTCATCTGCGACGCGGTGCGCACGCCCTTCGGACGCTACGGCGGCGCGCTCGCCTCCGTGCGCACCGACGACCTCGCCGCGGCTCCGCTCAAAGCGCTCCTCGAGCGCAACCCGGGCGTCGACTGGCCGGCGGTCGACGACGTCGTCTACGGCTGCGCCAACCAGGCCGGCGAGGACAATCGCAACGTGGCGCGGATGGCGCTGCTGCTTGCCGGTCTTCCCGCGTCCGTTCCGGGCTCGACGATCAACCGGCTGTGCGGATCGAGCATGGATGCAGTAGCCATCGCCGCGCGGGCGATCAAGAGCGGCGAAGCGGAGCTGGTGATCGCCGGCGGCGTGGAGAGCATGTCGCGCGCGCCCTTCGTTCTCGGCAAGGCGGAGAGCGCGTTCTCGCGCAGCGCCAGGATCGAGGACACCACGATCGGCTGGCGCTTCGTCAACCCGCTGATGAAAGCGAAGTACGGGATCGACTCGATGCCCGAGACGGCGGAGAACGTCGCCGCCGAGTTCGGGATCGCGCGCGCCGACCAGGACGCCTTCGCCCTGCGCAGCCAGCAGCGCGCGGCGGCGGCCATCGCCGCGGGACGGCTCGCCGAGGAGATCGTCCCCGTGACGATCCCGCAGAAGAAAGGCGAGCCGATCGTCGTCGCGCGCGACGAGCATCCGCGCGAGACGAGCCTCGAGGCGCTCGCGAAGCTCAAGGGCGTGGTGAAGCCGGAGGGAACCGTCACGGCCGGCAACGCCTCGGGCGTGAACGACGGCGCCTGCGCCTTGCTTCTCGCCTCGCCGGCGGCGGCGAAGAAATACGGCCTCACGCCGAAGGCGGAGGTGCTCGCCACGGCGGTTGCGGGAGTCGCGCCTCGCATCATGGGCTTCGGGCCTGCGCCGGCGATGCGCAAGCTCTTCGCGCGGACGGGGCTCACGCTCGCCAACGTCGACCTGATCGAATTGAACGAGGCATTCGCCGCGCAGGTGCTCGCCGTGCTGCGCGATCACGGCATTCCCGACGACGCGCCGTTCGTCAATCCCAACGGCGGCGGAATCGCGCTCGGGCATCCGCTCGGCGCCTCGGGCGGCCGTCTGGTCACCACCGCGCTGTATCAGTTGCGTCGCAGCGGCGGCCGGCACGCCCTGTGCACCATGTGCATCGGCGTCGGGCAGGGCATCGCGACGATGCTCCGCCGCGTGTGACCACGCCGAGCTCCGTGCGACGGATCCGCAACGTCTGACCGGTAGCTGCGAATTCATTCGCACGCCCGAATTCATCCGCACTCCATCGCGCCACTGAATATCGAGGAGCAACGCCCACATGAGCATCGTCACCGGTTATCGCCGGCCTTATTTCGAGACCCAGCCCGCGTACCTCTTCCCGCCCTATCGCTCGACGGTGAAGCGCAGCCCGAGCCGGCCGCTCGTCGTCGTGCCGCACACGCTTACCGAGGTGACCGGCCCGGTGTTCGGCTACGAAGACGTCCAGCCCACCGACAGCGACCTCACCCGCCAGCACGACGGCGAGCCGCTGGGCGAGCGCATCGTCGTCTCGGGGCGCGTGCTCGACGAGAACAGCCGTCCCGTCGCCCATGCGTTGATCGAGATGTGGCAGGCCAACGCCGCGGGGCGCTACCGGCACGCGGTCGACGATCACGACGCCCCGCTCGATCCGAACTTCAGCGGCGCGGGGCGCGTGCTCACCGACGCGGAAGGACGCTACAAGTTCATGACGATCAAGCCCGGCGCCTATCCGTGGCGGAACCACTACAACGCCTGGCGTCCGTCGCACCTCCATTTCTCGATCTTCGGTATCGGGGTCGCCCAGCGACTCGTAACGCAGATGTACTTTCCCGGCGATCCGCTGCTACCCTACGATCCGATGGTACGCAGCATCCCCGACGAGAGGGCGCGGCAGAGGCTGGTGTCGAGTTTCGACTGGGAGGCCACCGTTCCCGATTTCGCGCTCGCCTTCCGCTTCGACATCGTGCTGCGCGGGCGCGACGCGACGCCGATGGAGTCGACACGATCATGAGCCTGCTCACCACGTCTTCGCAGACCGCCGGGCCGTACCTGCGCATCGGCATGGCGCGCTTCGCGATCGAGGAGCTGGCTCCGCCGGGCGTGAGCGGCGAGCGGATCACGCTCACCGGCCGCTTCACCGATGGCGACGGCAAGCCCATCGACGACGCGGCGGTGGAGATCTGGCAGGCGAACGCGCAAGGCAAGTATGCGCACCCGGAAGATGGCCAGGACAAGCCGATCGACGCGCTGTTCCGCGGCTTCGGCCGCAGCCTGACCGATGCCGAGGGCCGCTACCGGTTCGCGACGATCAGGCCGGGGCGCGTGCCCGGCCCCGGCGGCGCGCTGCAGGCGCCGCACATCGCGGTCACGGTGTTGAGCCGCGGGCTCCTGAAGCACCTGTTCACGCGCGTGTACTTTGCGGACGATCCGGCGAATGCCGAGGATCCGGTGCTGCGCCTCGTTCCCGTGGAGCGCAGGACCACGCTCATTGCGGCGCGCACGGGCGGCGCGAAGGGCGCGTTCGAATGGAACATCCGGCTGCAGGGCGTCGACGAGACCGTGTTCTTCGACGTGTAGATGTGCAGCCGGGATTTGAGCAGGCTGACGGAAGCGAATCCCGGGATCGGCAATAATGGCGGAAAGCCTGGCGAAGGAGGAAGCGGCCGTGGATGCCCGCCGCTCGCGGGAACTGCTCGATCCGCTGTTCACGACCGAGAAGATGCGCGCCATCTTCTCCGATCACGGCCAGCTGCAGGCGATGCTGGACTTCGAGGCCGCGCTCGCTCGGGCCGCGGCGCGCGCCGGCGCGATTCCGCACGCCGCGGGCGCGGCGATCGCGGCGCACTGCCGGTCCGAGCGGTTCGACGTGCGCGGGCTCGCCGCCGCGGCCGCGCAATCGGGCAATACGGTGATCCCGCTGGTGAGAGCGCTGACCGCGCTCGTCGGGAAGAGCGACACCGAAGCGGCGCGCTATGTGCACTGGGGGGCGACCAGCCAGGACGCGATGGACACCGGAGTCGTGCTGCAGCTGCGCGAGGCGCTCGCGGTCTTCGACGGCGATCTCGGACGGCTCTCCTCAGGGCTTGCCGCGCTCGCCGAGCAGCACGCCGCCACACCGCTCGCCGGACGCACGTGGCTGCAGCAGGGCCCGCCGGTTACGCTCGGCCTCAAGGCGGCGGGCTTTCTCTCCGCCGTCGAGCGGCACCGCGTGCGCCTGGGCGAAGCGAGGAGCCGCGCGATCGTGCTCCAGTTCGGCGGCGCCGTGGGCACGCTCGCCGCGCTCGGCTCGCACGCCGCGGCGGTGGCGAACGCGCTCGGTGAAGAGCTCGAGTTGCCCGTTCCCGACGTGCCGTGGCACGCCCAGCGCGACCGCGTCGCCGAAATTGCGACAGCGCTCGGTCTCATGGTGGGCACGCTCGGCAAGCTCGCGCGCGACGTGTCGCTGCTCATGCAGACGGAGGTGGGTGAAGCGACAGAGGCCTCCGCGCCCGGACGCGGCGGGTCGTCGACCATGCCGCACAAGCGCAACCCCATCGGTTGCGCGGCGATCCTCGCCGCGGCGACGCGCGTGCCGGCGCTGGTGTCGGTGATGCTCGCGGCGATGGTGCAGGAGCACGAGCGGGGCTTGGGTGGCTGGCACGCGGAATGGGAGACGCTGCCCGAGATCTGCACGCTCGCCGCCGGGGCGCTGGCCCAGACCATCGCCGTCGTGGAAGGATTGCACGTCGACGCGCAACGGATGTCGACGAACCTCGACCTTACGCACGGCCTGATCCTGGCCGAGGCGGTGTCGATGGCGCTCGCCGCTAAGCTGGGCAAGCGGGAGGCCCACGCGGTCGTAGAGGAGGCTTCGGCGCGCGCGGCTTCGGAGCGCCGGTCGCTGCGCGACGCGCTCGCCGCGGATGCCCGCGTCACGGCGCAGCTCTCCGCCGCCGAGCTGGATCGGCTCCTCGACCCGCGTCACTATCTCGGCGAGTCGCAGCGCCTCGTCGCGCGCGCACTCGCCGCGCGCCGGGGCTGATGCCGATGTCGACGTCCGGGGCATCGGTCGGTATCGCCCGCGAGCGGTTCAACGTGCGCGTCGACGGCCCCGAGGGCCAGCCGACGCTCGTCTTCTCCAATTCTCTCGGCACGAAGGTCGCGATGTGGGAGCCGCAGCTCGCGGCGCTGAGCACGCATTTCCGCGTAGTCCGCTACGACACGCGGGGGCACGGCGGATCCTTCGTTTCCCCGGGCGAGTACGGCATCGATACGCTCGGCCGCGACGTGCTGCACATCGCCGATGCGCTCGGGATCGCGCGCTTCCATTTCTGCGGCCTGTCGATGGGCGGCGCGGTCGGCATGTGGCTGGCGCTGCACGCGCCCGATCGGGTAGACCGGCTCGTGCTCGCCAACACGGCGGCGAAGTTCGGCACCACGGAGCGGTGGAACGCGCGCATCGACGCCGTGACGCGAGGTGGCATGGCGGCGGTCGCCGACGGCGTGATCGAGAACTGGTTCACGCCCGGGTTCCGGGCCCGCGAGCCCGAGGCCGTGTCGAGGCTGCGCTCGATGCTGCTGGCCACGCCGGTCGAAGGCTATCTCGCCGCCTGCCGCGCGGTGCGCGATATCGACCTCACCGCCGCGGTCGAGCGTATCGCGCGGCCGACGCTGGTCATCGTGGGCATGCGCGACGTGCCGACGCCGCCGGCTCAAGGACGCGAGCTCGCGCGACGCATCGCTGGCGCGCGTCTCTTCGAGCTCGATGCCGCGCACATTTCCAACATCGAGGCCGCGGCGGCGTTCAACGCCGAGCTGTCGCGCTTCCTGACCGTGGAGAAGCCATGAATCCGTCGCTCGAGCCGCGTCCCGTAAACGTGCTGCGCCGTGCGAGGCTCGCGCTAGCCTGTCTCTTGCTCGGGTCGCTGATGGCGACCGCGGCGTGGGCAGCTTATCCCGACCGGCCGATCCGGATCATCGTGCCGTACACGCCGGGAACCGGAATCGACATCCTGGCGCGAGTCCTCGGGGAGAAGCTGGCGCAGAAGTTCAAGGTCGCCGTCGTGGTGGAGAACAAGCCCGGGGCGAGCGGCGACATCGGCACGCAGACCGTATCGCAGGCGGCGCCCGACGGCTACACGCTACTCATGCAGGCGAGCACGCACGTCACCAACCCGGCTCTGCGCGGGAGCGTCCCCTACGATCCGGTGAAAGGCTTCACGCCCATCGGGCCGACGGCGATCGGCAGCCTCGCGCTGGTCGTGAACCCGTCGGTGCCGGCGAAATCGGTGCAGGAGCTGGTCGCGCTCGCCAAGCGCGAGCCGGGCAAGCTCAACTACGCCTCCCCTGGCAGCGGCACGCCGCATCACCTGGCGATGGAGCTCTTCAAGCAGCATTTCGGCGTCGACATCGTCCACGTTCCGTACAAGGGCTCCGCCGGCGCGGTGAGCGATCTGCTCGGCGGCCAGGTGCAGCTCATGTTCCTCCCTGTCCACGTGGCGCTGCCGCACGTGAAGGCCGGGAAGCTGCGCATGCTCGCCGCCGGAGGGGCGCATCGCTCGCCGGTCACGCCGGACGTCCCGTCCCTCGCCGACGAGGGGCTCACGGACATCGACGTCGACATCTGGTACGCGCTGATGGGGCCGCCGGGACTCGCGAAGGACCAGGTCGCGCTGCTCAACCGAGAGGTCAACGCGCTGCTCGCCGAGCCCGACGTCCGCGATACGCTGATGAAGCAGGGGCTGACGCCCACGCCCGGCACGCCCGAGCAGCTCGCGCACACGATCGAGAGCGATCTCGAGCGCTGGACCCGGCTCATCCGCGCGGCAAGGATCAAGGCGGACTAGCGCGCGTGCCGAACGGGACAGGGCGGATCGCCGAATGAAGCTCGACATCTTCAATCACATCTTTCCCAAGCGCTATTACGAGCGCATGTGCGAGGTGCTGCCGAACGGCAAGGACATGCACAAGCGCGTGCGCGCAATCCCCAGCATCGTCGATCTCGACGCGCGCTTCCGGATCATGGACACCTTCGGCGATTACGCGCAGGTGATCTGCCTCGGCGCGCCGCCGATCGAAGCGTTCGGGCCGCCGCCGGCGTCCACGGAGCTGGCGCGGCTCGCCAACGACGGGATGGCCGAGCTGGTGGCGAAGCATCGGGACCGCTTTCCCGCCTTCGTCGCCTCGTTGCCGATGAACGATCCGCAAGGGCTTCTCCGCGAGGCCGAGCGCGCGGTGCGCGAGCTTCACGCCGTTGGCGTGCAGGTGTTCACCAACGTGCTGGGCGCGCCGCTGACCGCGCCCGAGACCCTGCCGCTGTTCGAGCTGATGGCGAAGCTCGACCTCCCCATTTGGCTGCATCCCGCGCGGGGCGCCGACTTTCCCGACTACCCGAAGGAGAAGAAGAGCCACTACGAGATCTGGTGGACGTTCGGCTGGCCGTACGAGACTTCGGTCGCGATGGCGCACATGGTGTTCGAGGGACTGTTCGATCGCTTCCCCGATCTCAAGGTGATCACCCATCACATGGGCGGGATGATTCCGTACTTCGAAGGCCGCGTGGGCCCCGGGTGGGACCAGCTCGGCGCGCGGACGTCCGACGTCGACTACACCGCTCTGCTGCGCACGCTGAAGCGCCGTCCGCTCGACTACTTCCGACTGTTCTACGCCGACACCGCGCTTTTCGGCGCGTGGGAGGCGACCAAGTGCGGGCTCAAATTCTTCGGCCCGCAGCGCGTGCTGTTCGCTTCCGACGCGCCGTTCGACCCTGAGAAGGGCTCGATGTACACGCGCACGACCATCGAGATCATCGACCGCCTCGACCTATCGCCCGACGAGCGCCACGCGATCTACGCGGGCAACGCGCGGCGGCTTCTGAAGCTTTGCTGAAACCGTACAAGGAGCCACACCATGGACGACCGCGAACATTTCGACCAGGGCATGACGGTGCGCCGCGCGGTGCTTGGGTCGGCGCACGTCGATCGGGCGATGTCGCGCAAGAACGCCTTCAATGGCGAATTCCAGGAGCTCATCACCCGCTACTGCTGGGGCGACATCTGGACCCGGCCGGGCCTGCCGCGGCACACGCGCAGCCTGCTCACGATCGCCATGCTGGTGGCGCTGAACCGGCCCGATGAATTCCGACTGCACGTGCGCGCCGCCTTCAACAATGGCGTCACGCGCGACGAGATCAAGGAGCTGCTCCTGCACGCCGCGATCTACTGCGGCGTGCCGGCGGCGAACGCCTCGTTCCACATGGCCGAGGAGGTGTTCGCCCAGATGGAAGCGAAGGCTTGAAGCGCTGGCAAACGGGGCCGCATGCCAAGGGGCGGCCCATCGATCGACGGCAATTCGTAAGGAGGACAGCTATGAAAGCAAGAACAGTCTTGGGCGCGCTGCTTGCCCTCGGAGTCGCCGCGTTTTGCGGTGCGGCGTTGGCGCAGGGGACGGTGAAGCTGGGGATGGTGGCGCCGTTTTCGGGTCCGTTCGCGGAGTACGGGCAGCAGATGCTGGGCGGGATGAAGGCGTACATGAAGGTGCACGGCGACACGGTGGCGGGGAAGAAGATCGAGATCGTGCAGCGCGATTCGACCGGTCCGGCCCCCGACGTCGCGAAGCGGCTCGCCCAGGAGCTCGTCACCCGTGACAACGTGGATCTGCTGGTGGGCTTCGGCTTCACGCCCAACGCCCTGGCGGCCGCGCCGGTGGCCACGGAGGCGAAGAAGGCGATGGTGATTCTGAACGCGGCGACCTCGATCATCACCACCAAGTCGGCGGAGATCGTGCGGGTGTCGATGACGCTGCCGCAGGTGACCGTGCCGATGGCGCAGTGGGCGGCGAAGAACGGGATCAGGAAGGTCTACACGGTGGTGGCCGACTACGGGCCGGGGATCGACGCGGAGAAGGCGTTCACCGAGGCGTTCAAGAAGGCGGGCGGGGAGATCGTGGGCAGTGTCCGGGTGCCGCTGCAGAACCCCGACTACGGCCCGTTCATCCAGCGGGTGAAGGACGCGAAGCCCGACGCGGCGTTCCTGTTCCTGCCGGCGGGCGCGCCGGGGGTGGCGTTCCTGAAGGGCTACGAGGAGCGGGGGCTCAAAGAGGCGGGGATCAAGCTCATCGCCACGGGGGATATCACCGACGACACGGTGCTCGACGCGATGGGGCCGCCGGCGGCGGGGCTCATTACCAGCTTCCACTACTCGGCCGACCATAAGAGCCCGGAGAACGCGGCGTTCAAGCAGGCCTACGTGGAGGCCAACGGCGCGAAGCTGCGGCCGAACTTCATGGCGGCGGCGGGCTACGACGGGATGGCGCTGATCTTCGAGGCGCTGAAGAAGACGGGCGGGTCGACCGACGGGGAGGCGCTGGTGGCGGCG
>Ga0335081_10002989_pt1 | contig 26557 bp, 26 predicted proteins | sample Lox_Sample_35_FD_206713 | JGI IMG/M metagenome (GOLD analysis project Ga0335081, IMG submission 206713) | Soil microbial communities from Loxahatchee National Wildlife Refuge, Florida, United States - Lox_Sample_3.5 | ecosystem: Environmental > Terrestrial > Soil > Wetlands | place: USA...
ACTCGCACGCTGATGGTGCCCGTCATCCGGGACGCCGGCCGAAAGAACTTCAGGGAATTCCTGGACGCGTACAACGCGCTGGTCGAGAAGGCGCGGACGAACACGCTGACCGCAGACGACCTCACGGGCGCGAATCTGTCGCTCACCAATCCCGGAGGGATCGGCACGATCGCTTCGGTGCCGAGGCTGATGGTCGGCCAGGGCACGATCGTCGCCACCGGCGCGATCGGATATCCGCCCGGGCTCGGTCAGGTCGGCGAGGTGATCGGCGCGGAGAAGGTCATGACGATGACCTCGACCTACGACCATCGGATCATCCAGGGCGCCGAATCCGGACGGTTCCTCCAGCGGATCGAGGCGCTGCTCCAGGGCGAGGACGGCTTCTACGAGCGGGTGTTTACGGACCTCGGCGCGACCGCCTCGCCGCTCGTCCCGGCGCCTGAGGCGCGGGCGGTGACGCCGCCGGCCGGGGTCCCCACGATTCCCGCTCCCGCGGCGCCCGCCGTCCTCGACGAGGAGCTCATGCAGGCGGTCCAGGCCGCGACCTCGCTGCTCAAGGCGCACCGCACGCACGGGCACCTCGCGGCCAAGCTCGATCCGCTCGGCCGCGAGCCCGAGGGCGACCCGGCGCTCGACCCGGTCCCGCTCGGCCTGACGCCCGAGCTGATGGAGCGGATCCCGGCGCGAATCCTCCGGATGTACGTCGCGGGCCAGACGCTGGCCGACGCGCTGCCCCATCTGCGCGAGACCTACTGCGGCCCGATCGCGTATGAGATCGAGCACATCGCTTCCCATCGCCAGCGCCTGTGGCTGCGCGAGGCGATCGAGTCGGGCAAGTTCCGCTCGCCACTGGCGGGCGATGAGCAAAAGACCCTGCTCCGCCGGCTGACCGAGGTGGACGCGCTCGAGCGCTTCATGCACAAGGCCTATCTCGGGCAGAAGCAGTTCTCGATCGAGGGCCTCGACATGACCGTGCCGATGCTCGACGAACTGATCCAGCTCGCGGCCACCCGGGGCGCGCGCGAGGTCGTGATCGGGATGGCCCATCGCGGCCGGCTGAACGTGCTCGCCCACAACCTGGGCCGGCCGTACGACTCGATCTTCGCCGAGTTCGAGGGCTCCTCGACGCTCGAGCCGATCACCACGATCCCCCAGGGCGGCACCGGCGACGTCAAGTATCACCACGGCGCCCAGGGCTCTTACCAGCTTCCGAGCGGCGAGTCGATCATCGTCCGCCTCGAGTCCAATCCGAGCCATCTCGAGTTCGTCGCCCCGGTAGCGGCCGGCGCCACTCGGGCCGCGCAGACCACCCGCCAGGGCCCGCACGCCCACCGCGAGACCAACGCGGCCGTCCCGGTGATCCTCCACGGCGACGCCGCGTTCCCGGGACAGGGTGTGGTCGCGGAGACCCTCAACCTGCAGGCGCTCGATGGCTACACCGTCGGCGGGACGATCCACTTAATCCAAAACAACCAAGTCGGTTTCACCACCGACCCGGATGACTCGCGCTCGACCCACTGGGCCTCGGATCTCGCCAAGGGCTACGACGTCCCGATCATCCACGTCAACGCCGATGACGTGCCGGCCTGCATCAGCGCCGTCCGACTGGCGTTCGCGTTCCGCCAGGAGTTCGGTCACGACGTGCTGATCGACCTGATCGGCTACCGCCGGTTCGGCCACAACGAGGCCGACGAGCCCGCCTATACCCAGCCCGAGATGTACCAGGTGATCAAGAAGCACCCGCCGACGCGCGAGCTGTTCGCGCGGCAGCTGATCGAGCAGGGCGTCGTCAGCGAGAACGAGTCGACCGAGCTCACCGACAACGTCTGGGAGGTCCTCGCCGAGCAGCACGAGCGGCTCAAGGAGCGGATCGCCGCCGGCAGGGAGCGCGAGCACGCCACCGGCGAATACGAGCTCGATCGCACCCCCTCGCCCGAGGTCAAGACCGCGGTCTCGACCGAGCGTCTTCACGTGCTCAACGACGAGTTGCTGGCCGTCCCCGACGGGTTCACGGTCCACCCGAAGCTGGTGCGCCAGCTCGACCAGCGCCGGGAGGTGTTCTCGGCCGACGACGCCGGCGGAATGGTGTGGGCCCATGCCGAGGCGCTCGCGTTCGCGTCGCTCCTCACCGAGGGAATCCCGATCCGTCTGACCGGCCAGGACACCGAACGCGGCACCTTCAGCCAGCGTCACCTCGTCCTGCACGATCCCAAGACCGGACAGGAGCACTGCCCGATCCAGCACCTACCGGGCGCGCTCGCCCCGATGGAGCTCCACAACAGCCCGCTGTCCGAGATGGGCTGCCTCGGGTTCGAGTACGGCTACTCCCAGGAGGCGCCGGAAACGCTGGTGCTGTGGGAGGCCCAGTTCGGCGACTTCGCCAACGGTGCGCAGGTGATCATCGACCAGTTCATCATCTCGGGGCTGGCCAAGTGGGGCCAGACCTCGCGACTGACCCTGCTCCTCCCGCACGGCTACGAGGGCTCGGGGCCAGAGCACTCCTCGGCCCGGCTCGAGCGCTTCCTCCAGCTCGCGGCCGAGGGCAACATCCGCGTTGCCAATCCGACGACGCCGGCCCAGTACTTCCACCTCCTCCGTCGCCAGGCGCGCGTCGCCAAGCAGCGCCCGCTGGTGATCATGACGCCGAAAAGCCTGCTCCGCCTCCCGCAGGCGACGAGCGCCGTGGCCGATCTTTCGGAGGACCGCTTCCAGCCGGTGCTGGCCGAACCCGCTGAGGACCGTTCGCAGGTCAGGCGGCTGATCCTGTGCAGCGGCAAGATCTACTACGAGCTCGCCGGCCACGACCTGCGCAAGGACAACCCGTACGTCGCGATCGGCCGCGTCGAACTCCTCTATCCGTTCCCGCAGGCCGAGATCCTGTCGCTCGTCGAGAGCTATCCGGCGCTCGAGGAGGTCGTGTGGGTCCAGGAGGAGCCGCGCAACATGGGCGCGCGCGCCCACATGTCCCCGCGCCTGATGCAGATCCTCCCGCCCCACCTCAAGTTTGGCTATATCGGGCGACCCGAGCGCGCCGCCTCCGGCGAGGGTTACCCGGTCGCCCACGCCAACGAGCAGCACCGCATCATCGCGACCGCGCTCAAGGTCGGCGACGCGGTGTCTCAGTACCCGCGCAAGCTTCCCGGGGAACGGTAGCCTTCTTCCCATCGGCTTTCGTAGAGACGGATCCAAAAGAGACAACTCCAGACGCCATCTGACGCCGGCCCTCGGCGTGCACGACATGGCGATCGATCTGGGCACCGCCAACACGCTCGTTTACGTGGGCGGCCGGGGGATCGTTGTGTCCGAGCCGTCGGTGGTCGCGTCCGACGTCGACACGGGCGAAGTCCACGCGGTCGGCTCGGACGCCGAGCGGATGATCGGGCGCACGCCGGCGACGATCGCGGCCACGCGCCCGCTGCGGCATGGCGTGATCGCGGACTTCGAGGTCACCGAGCAGATGCTCCGCTACTTCATCCGCAAGGTGATCGACCGGCGGCTGGCGCATCCCCGGCTGATCGTTTGTGCCCCCTCGGGCGTCACCGAGGTCGAGAAACGGGCGGTCGAGGAAGCCTCGCTCGCCGCCGGTGCCCGCCGCGTCCACCTGATCGAGGAGCCGATCGCGGCCGCGATCGGGGCCGGGCTCGGGATCGATGAGCCCGTCGGGCGAATGGTGGTCGACGTCGGCGGCGGCACGAGCGAGATGGCGGTGATCTCGCTCGGGGGGATCGTGGTGTCGCGCTCGGTCCGTGTCGGCGGTTACGAGATGGACGAGGCGATCTCCTCGTACATGCGGACCGTCCACCAGCTCGCGATCGGCTCGCGCACCGCGGAGAACATCAAGATTCAGATCGGCTCGGTCATCCCGCTGCATCCCGAGGAGACGATCGAGGTTCGCGGTCGACACCTCGTCACCGGGCTGCCGACCGCGGTCGAGCTCCGCAGCGAGGAGGTCCGCGGCGCGATCATGGCGCCGGTCCGCGAGATCCTCCGGGCGATCCGCGACACGCTCGAGGAGACCCCGCCCGAGCTCGCCAGCGACATCGCCAAGGACGGGATCCTGCTCGCCGGTGGTGGCACGCTCGTTCGCGGCTTCCAGGAGCTCGTCGCCGAGGAGACGGGGATGCCGGTGTACTCGGCCGAGTCGCCGCTCACCTGCGTGGCCTTCGGCTCAGGCCAGGCGCTCGACCATTTCGACCAGCTAAGCCGGGCCAGCCGCCACCGCGCCCCGAGCCTTACGTACGACTGGCGCACCGCGTAGCCGGCTGACGAGCGTCGCCAGCCCCGCCGCCGCCAGCAGGATCAGGAACGGGTCGACCGGTGCCCGGAACCGCGGCGTCTCGACGTTGACGAGCACCACGCTGAGCGCGAGCAGCAGTGGCACCATCCAGACCCATTTCGGCGCACTCCGGACCAGCCGGGTGAATGCGCCGGCGAGGGCGAGCAGGCACAACGCCCAGAAGCTGAAGATGCCGATCCTGGCGGTGTTGTCCGAGAGCGAGATCGCCGACGCCGACGACTGCCAGGCGAACGTGCCCTCCAGCTCGAACAGGCGCAGCGTGTTCTGGAAGGCCACGACGAACGGCGAGAACGGATGGTCTGAGATGTAGTGGAGCGCCTGGTGCTCGAGCGTCGCGCCGAGCTGGGGCTCGGTCATGTAGGAGGACTCGCGGATCAGCGAGCGCTCGCCCGGGATGCCGTAGTAGATCCGCCACTTGTACGGCACCTTCGGGTCGACCGCCGACTTCGGGTTATACGTGCCCACCAGCGTGATCCCAGTCTCGTCGGATACCGGGATGAAGTGGTGCTCGACGATCGCGTTGCGGATCGTCCAGGGAAGGACCATGAGGGCGGTCATCGCGACGAGTAGTGCCGGCGCGGCCAGCGCGGCGGGTCTGAGCCGTGGACGGCCTGTCCACACCGCCGGGATCAGCGGGATCAGCAGGAGGACCCCGTTCTCGTGGGTCAGCGTCGCTAACCCGGTGAGCACGCCGGTGCCGGCGACCCACCCCAGACGCGTACGTGTCCGCGACGCGCGGCGGACCCGCAGACCTGCGTACACCGCGGCGAGCACGAACACCGTCAGCAGGTTCTCGGCCACGATCGTGTCGGTGAGCTCGATCAGCACCGGGTAGATCGCCGCCAGCACCAGCGCGATCAACCCCGCGCTTGGTCCGAACAGCTCGAGCGCCACCAGGCCGCTGAGCGCCACCGTGATCGTGCCCAGCACCGCCTGCGAGACCCGAGCAGGCTGGATCGCGCCGTCGCGCCGGGTCTCGTGGCCGTCGATGATGTCGACGAGCGCCAGGTAGTACGGAAAGGCGGGAGCGAAGTAGGCGGTCGGACCGCGGGTGCCGCCGGCGCCGCGCCCCGAGGCGCGGCTCAGCGAGTAGTCGCCGGTGTGCGCGATCGAGCTTGCCAGCGTCAGGTACGAGCCGGCGTCGTTGCGGGGGCGGTAGGAGGTGTTGTCCACCTCTGCGATCCGCAACGCGAGCGCGCCGATCAGGATCGCGGCGACCAGGCCGCGTTTCACGGCTCGGGACACTGCGCGGAGGTTATGCCCTTGTGGGGCGAAACGTTGGGGTGAGGCCCGCTCGGCGAGCGGCTGTCAGTGGATCCCGACGATCCCGGCGCACACCCAGTTGGACGCGCCGGCCCCGCCGTTCCAGATGCGGCTCGCGACCGCGTCCTGCTCGGCCTTGCTGGCCAGATAGGCGGCGGGTCCCGTGCCGCCAAACAGCTTCCAGGTAGCGGGCATGATCTGGTAGTAGCCCGAGGCCCCGGCGCTGTTCGGAGTGAGGTTCTGTCCGCCGGATTCACAGAGCACGATCGCGTACGGGATCGCCCACCCGCCCGACGGGCCGTAGGACGGCCCTACCGGCGTCGGGCTCCCCGATCCACCCGAGCCGCCGGCGGAGCTGTTCGCTGCTGCCTGCTGCTGCGCGGCCAGCGCTGCGGCGCGCTCCGCTGCGGCCTGCGCGGCCTCGACCCGGCTGATCTCCGACTGGAGCGCGGCGCCCCTCGCGCGCGTGGCCGACAGCGCGTTCTGCTTGGCGTCGCGTGCCTGCTGGAGAGCGCCCTCCTTGGCGCGCAGCAGCATGTTCATGCCCGCCAGCGCGCGCACCCGCTGGGCGGTCTCGCTGGTGATCTGTCGATCGGTGGCCTGGAGCGCCGCCAGGTGGGCCGCGGCCGCGTCGGCCTGCGCCTTCGCCTGCTTGGTGACGGTGATGATCGCTTGCTGTGCCTGCTGGGCGTCCTTCAGGTAGGTGATCTTGTCCAGGAGATCGGTGAACCCGTTCGACTCGAGCACGACCGAGACGAGATTCGGCTTGGACTGCTCGTAGTTTGAGACGAGCTGGCGTGCCAGGAGCATCCGCGCCCGCGCGAGCCGCGCCCTGAGCATGGCCAGCAGCCGCCGTTCGCGGGTGAGCGCGCGCTGGACGGCGGCGAGTTTGGCCCGATCGGCGGCCAGGTCGGCGCGGACCTCGGCCTCGCGCGACTCGACGAGCGCGATCTGCGAGTCGAGCGAGCTGATCAGGCCCGACAGGCTGCTGATGCTCGCGGCGAGGCTCGACTCGTGGGCCTGAACGGCTCCGAGTTGGGAGTGCAGCTGCCCGAGGCTCGGGTCGGCGCTGGAGGCGATCGGCACGAGGGCGAGTCCGAGCACAGCGGCGCCAGTCGCTGCGCCAGCGACCACCCAGGCCGGGATCATGCGCCTTCTGAAGTTCATATGTGGCTGCCTACGGGGTTAGCTGTCGGGCTCGCGCGGCGGCTCGCGCTACACGGTCATCAGACCGCGATTCGCCCCAGGGAACTTGGGTCCCCCGCTTTCCCATTCATTAGCTGGGAAATTCGGCGTGGGCACCTTATCAAGACCTGACGAGCGGCCGCGCGGGGATAGCGCCGTGTCGCCGCGTATGGAGGGCGCGGTTCCGGCGGGCGAAGGCCCAGGTCCGCCCGGCGGCGTAGGCCACCGCGCTCGCGATGCCGACGAAGAACCCGACCGGCCAGTTCGTCTGGTAGGAGAGCGCGATCGCCACCCACACGACGACAAGCGCGATTCCGACCGAGAGCGCGATCGCCTGATACGGCCGGGCGGTGAAGGACCGGGCGGCAGCGGGCGGGCCGACCATCAGACTGAAGATCAGCGCCGTTCCGACCACGGGGACCGTCATGGTCGTCGTGAGCGCCACGAGGAGGAGGAAACCGAGTTCGACTCCGAACAGAGCCACGCCGCGGGCCGGGGCGCTGTCGGGAAGGACCGAGGAAAGCAGCAGGCGCCGGTAGAGCACGCCGAGCACGAACAGGCTGGCAGCGGCGAGCGCGATCGTCGGCGCCAGCTGGTTGGTGCTGATGCCGAGCACCTCGCCGAACAGGAGCGAATAGATCTCCGGGGCGTACGCGGCGCTGAAGCTGAGGAACAACGCGCCGAGACCGAGCATGAACACAAGCGTGAGCGCGGTTGCGACGTCGTGCCGCCCGCGCCGGCTGAGGAGGCCGATCCCGAGCGCGCCGCCGACCGCGAACACTCCCAGCCCCAGCAGCGTGTTGACGCCGACTAGGCTGGCCGCGGCAGCGCCGGCGAACGACCCGCTCGGAACCGCGTGGGCTACGAACGCCGAGCCTCGCAGGACGACGAAGAAACCGACCGCTCCCCCGACGATCGCGACGATCGACGCGACGATCCAGGCGTTGACCATGAAACCGGAGAACACGCGCGGCGTCAGGTTTGGCGTGTGCGAGCCGGGATCGCCCGCGACGCGATGTAGGCGAGCAGCACGATCGTCACCACGAAGAAGCTCACTGGCCAGCCGTGATGGAGCGGCGGCCAGTCGTAGCTGTCATAGGCGAGCAGGATTCCGAGCCACATCGCGCCGACCCCGATCAGCCCGGCTGTGAGGATCGCCCGCCCTGGGCGACGAGTGAGGTGAAGCGCGGTCGCGGCCGGTCCGACCAGCAGCGCGGTCGAAAGGATCGCCCCGATCGTCACCGCCGAGAGCGCCACCGCGAGGGCCATCGCCAGCAGGTAGAGGCCGCCGATCAGCCGGACTGGGAGCCTGCGGGCGGACGCGAGCTCCGGGCTGACGGACGCCAGCAGCAGCGGGCGGTAGAGCAGCAGGATCATCCCCGTTGCAAGCGCCCCGAATGCCGCTACGAGCGGCAGGATCGACGTGTTGAGCGCGAAGATCGACCCGAACAGGACGGTCACGGTGGCGCCCGTTGTGTTGTCGTAGGTGGTCCCGAGGTACAGGAACAGGGCCGCGAGGCCGAACCCGGCCCCGAGCACGATCCCGGTGGCGAGATCCCGGCCGCGGGTCCGCTGGATCCCGATCAACTCCATGACGCCGGCCGCGGCCACCGCCACTGCCATGAACCCCCACAGCGGCGCGACTCCCGCGAGGTAGGCGCTCGATCCTCCGGCCGCGCCGACATCGCCAAGCGCCTCGCCGGCGAACGACTGGCCCCGGATGACGGTGAACACGCCGACGCAGCCGGTGACGATCGCGACGATCGCCCCGACGGCCGCGGCCAACTGCACCGACGAGCTCGAGAAGAATCCGGGCTCGAAGATCGCTGCAACCACTAGACGATCTCGACGGCGCCCGGCCCGTCGTCCACGATGTCGTCCGCGGCGTGCTCGTCGTGGCCCGTGCCGGCGACGACGATCACGCGTCCGTGAACGCGGAGGACGTCGACATGGTGGCCGTACAGCTTGCTGAGGACCTCGGAGCGCACGACCTCGTCGACCGTGCCGGTGGCCGCGCGACCTGCCGCCAGGTAGACGATCCGGTCCATCACCGGCAGCAGCGGGTTCATCTCGTGCGCCGAGATGAGCACGGCGATCCGCTGCTCGGAGGCGATCCGGGAGAGCAGTCCGACGACGTCTTGCGCCGCGTGCAGATCCAGGTTCGCGAGCGGCTCGTCGAGCAGCAGGAGCTTGGGACGGCTGATCAGCGCGTGGGCGATCAGGATCCGCTGCTGCTCGCCGCCGGAGAGGCGTCCGACGCGCGCGTCGGCGAACTCGCGGGCGTCCACGGCCTCGACCATCTCCTCGACGCGCGCCCGCCGGGTCCTTGATGGCAGTGGGACGCCGAGCTTTTGCCCGTCCAGCCCGAGTGCGATCAGGTCGCGTCCGCGCAGCGGCATATCCGGGTCGAGGAGGAACTTCTGCGGTACGTAGCCGATGTCCCTGTCCGATCTCTGGCCGCCGGCGACGGTTATCCGTCCCGAGGTCACGGGCTGGACGCCGAGGATCACTTTGAAAAGAGTCGTCTTGCCGGCGCCGTTCGACCCGATCAGGCCGGTGAACTCGCCGGCCTTGAGCGAGAAGCCGACGTGATCGAGGACCGTGCGGCCGCCCAGACGAACGCTCACGTCCTCGACGGACAGCGCCGTCGCTCGTGCCGTGGTGGTGGGAGCCAGGACGTCGGTCGTCACTGGAGCCTCTCCGTCGAGACCCGGTCGGCCACCGCCTTTTCGAGCGCGTGGGCTTCGGCCAGCATCCATGACTGGTAGTTGTAGCCGGGAGTCGGCATCGTCTCGTACACCCCGACCACCGGCACGCCGTACTGCTTGGCCTTGGCGAGGAACGACTGGGTGAGCGAGTCGGTGACCTGCTGGTTGTAGAGGAACACCTTGACCTTGTGTCCCGAGAACAGCCCGTTCTGAAGCGTGACGTTCTGTGGTGATGGGTCGACGCCGTTCATCACGTCGGCCTGGAACGTGAACGGGGTCAGATTCGAGGTCCCCGCCGCCTCGAGCATGTAGTCCCCGACCGGCTCGGTGGTCGCCACCGGCGTGTGCGGGTACTTTGCGGCGAACTGCTTGAGCGCGTCATACCAGGGTTGGAGCGAGGCATCGAAGCGCTTGGCGTTGTTCGCGAAGTACGCGGCGTGCGCGGGGTCGATCGCCGAGAGGTCTGTTGCCAGCGCCTGCGCGACTTTAGGCATCGTCCGGGGCGCGTACCAGAGGTGGGGGTTCGGCGTGGAGTCCGGGAGCCCGAGCAGTTTCTGGACGTCGATGACCTTGCGCGACGAGTTGGGCGAGGCCGCCTCGATCTTGTTCATGAACGTGTCGTAGCCGACGCCGTTCTGGACGAGCAATCGTGCTGAGGAGACGGTGTTCGCGATGCTCGGGCTGGCCTCGAACGAGTGGGGGTCGGTATTCGGATTGCTCTCGATCGCGGTGACGGTCACGTAGCGGCCGCCGATCTGGGAGATCACGTTCGCGTATTCGTTCTCGGCGCCGACGGCTTTGATCGGCCCGTTCCCGCTTGGTTTGCCCGCCGCCTTCGCCCCACATCCGGCTGTCGCGAGCGCGGCGCCGAGCAGCAGGAGGAGGGGGAGGGCGGACCAACGTGTCATGACGCGCTAGTCTAACAAAGAATGAGACCGATTCTCACTCTATGCTTTTCCAGGCGAGCCGTCCGGGAGGGCCGGCGACATGGCCGCGACTAAGCTTCGGGACGTGCGGACGCAGGTCGACACGGAGTGGGCGAATCACGCCCGATCGGTCCTCCAGCGCGCGGGACACCACCGAGGCGCTGCCCGCGACAGGTTGATCGAGTTGCTCTCCCGCCAGAACTGCGCGCTCAGCGCACTCGAGATCGAGGACGCGCTGCGCGGTCGCAGGCGGGGTGAGCGAGCGATCGGTCGCGCGAGCATCTACCGGGTCCTCGAGCTCCTGCACGCCCACGACCTGGTCAGCCGAGTGGACGTCGGCGACGGGATCGCCCGTTACGAGCCCGCCGACCCGGCGGGGGAGCACCACCACCATCACCTGCTGTGCGACCAGTGCGGGAAGCTCGTTCCGTTCCACGACCCCGCGCTGGAGCGCTCGATCGATCAGCTCTCGAACCGGCTGGGCTTCCGGACCACAGACCACGAGGTCACTCTGCGCGGGGACTGCCCTGACTGCACCTGACGCGCGGGCCGAGCGGATCCTCGCGCGAGTACGCGGGATCCCCGTCGGCTTCGTGCGGACCTACGGCGACATCTCGCCCGGCGCGCCGCGCGTCGCCGGCGCCGTTCTGCACGCGTGTGACGATCCAGGGGTCCCTTGGCAGCGTGTGGTGCGCGCCGACGGGTCGCTGGCCAAGGGCGATCGCCAGCGGAGGCTGCTCGACGCGGAGGGGGTGCCGTTCCGCGGTTCAAGGGTCGACATGCGGGTAGCCCGACTCCCGGTTTTCTGATGTGGGTTCAACGTGAGATCACGCTTGACGCTCGGCCGCGCGGATTTCATCTCGTGACGCGTGAGGTTGTTGGCGCCTTGCCGGAGCTGGGCGATGTTTCGGTTGGGCTGCTCCAGCTTCTGATCCAGCACACCTCGGCGTCGCTGGCCCTGAACGAGAACGCCTCGCCCGACGTCCGGCGCGACTTCGAGACCTACTTCAACGAGGCTGTGCCCGAGGACGCGCCGTTCTGGACCCACACCCTCGAGGGGGCCGACGACATGCCGGCCCACATCAAGGCCGCGCTCCTCGGGCCTTCCCTGACGCTGCCGATCTCGCACGGGCGGCTGGCGCTCGGTACGTGGCAGGGCATCTACCTGTGCGAGCACCGCGACCACGGCGGGTCGCGTTCGGTGGTGGCGACGATGTTCGGCTCGGACGAGTCGTAACTCGCGGCGGACCCGGGCCTCAGCGGCCCTTCCACTCGGGCGCACGGCGCTCGGCGAATGCGGTCGCGCCCTCGCGGGCGTCTTCTGAGGCAAACACCGGCTCGTAGATCGGCCCCTGGCGCGCGAAGAACTCCGCGTCGGGCCAGTCAGCGGACTCGGCCATGATGCGCTTGGTGGCGGCCAGCGCCAGCGGACCGTTCGCGGCGATCGTCTGAGCGAGTTGTTGCGCTGTGTCGACGGCGTCGCCGGGATCAGTGAGCCGGTTGACGAGGCCGAGCTCGTAGGCGCGCTCGGCTTCGATCAGATCGCCGGTCAGCGCCAGCTCGTTGGCGACATTGCGGGGCAGGATGCGCGGCAGCCGAAGCAGCGCGCCGCCCGCGGCCACGAGCCCGCGCTTGACCTCTGGAATCCCGAGCCGTGCTCCTTTCGAAGCAACGATCAGGTCACATGCGAGCGCGACCTCGAGCCCACCCGCCACCGCGAATCCCTCGATCGCCGCGATCAGTGGCTTGTCGGCGGCGCGCTGGGTGATGCCCGCGAAGCCGCGGCCCTCTACGTGGGGGCGCTCTCCGGTGACGAACGCCTTCAGGTCCATACCGGCGCAGAAGCCCTTGCCGGCGCCCGTGAGGATGCCGACGCTGAGCTCGGGGTCGTCGTCGAGGTCGTCGAGAGCGTCGGCGATGCCTTGTGCGACCGCGGCGTTGACCGCGTTCCGCTGGTCAGGCCGGTTGATCGTGATCGTGAGTACGCGCTTGCTTCGCGCGGTCAGGACGGCTGGCTCTGCGTCGGAGGCGTCGGCGGTGTCGGCGCTCACGCCGCGAACAATCTCAGATCAGGCTCGCGCTCGCCCCGCAGAACCGCGAGATCGACCTCGACGCAGTCGATTCCACGGGCAGCCGCAAGCACGCTGGCTTGCGGTTTGATGACCTGCGCCGCGAGCACACCGCGGCACGACGCGAACGCGGGGTCGAGCCGGATGCGCTCGAGATAGCGCGTGAGTTGCTCGACGGCCTCGATCCCGGCGATCCGCTTGATCTCGACCGCCACCCACTCGTCATCGGAGTCGCGGCACATGAGGTCGACCGGCCCGATGTCGGTCGGCCACTCGCGCCGCACGAGCCGCAGCCCGTCGCCGCACCACGCCGGCCGCTCGGCCAGCAACTCCTGGAGGTGGGCCTCGACGCCGTCCTTGGTGAGCGCGGTGTCCTCGTCGGGAGTCCCCATATCGTGATTGACGTCGGACAGCACCTCGGCGATGTCGATCTCGAGCCGGTCGCCGTCGGATTTCGCCCGCTTGCGCACCACGATCTGGGTGGGCGGGGTTCCAGTCTCCTCGATCACAGTCGGGGGCGTCATCCAGTTGAGGGGCTTATAGCCGCCCGCGTCGGCATGAACGAGCACCGAGCCGTCGGCTTTGACGATGATCAGCCGCAGAGCCTCGGGGAGGAGGGCGTTCAGGCGTCCGCAGTAGCGGACCTCACAGCGGGCGACGATCAAGCGCACGGGAGCCGCGGACTGTAGGGCTCGGGTCGGACCTCATTGGAGGGGACGGTCTCGCCCGGGACCAAGGTTCTGGCGGGTTTGCCCGGAATCGCCACCCTCGTCATCCTCGCCCCCTTGTCGTGCCGCTGCCACGACGCGTCTTGCCGACGACGGTTGCGCTCGCGGGCGATATGGTCGACGCCGGTCGGGGCATGGTCGCGCCGGCAGCGGCGCCGATCCGATTGATGAGCCCGCATACACGGTCGGGATCGCGCGGCTCGGTCGTGTCGGGCACCCAGTAGTGAGCGCCGCGCGGTCTCTGACCCAGTGCGCAATCGGCGTAGTCGGCGGCGAACGTCGCCTCGAGTCCGTTCTCATGACCGGCGTCCTCGGCGACGAGTGTGTCCCACCAGTGGGTCGAGCTGCGCCACACCTCCGCGAACTGATGACGGTCGGCGCCGGTCAGGTAGCGCCAATCAAATTGGTGCCCGAGCTCCCAGTACAGCGCGTACCGGTCCGCCACGCCCGGCACCACCCAGGTTTCGGCCGGGCCGTCGGCGGCCGTGTCGATCCACATGCTTCCGTCCGGCAGGATCGCCTCTTCACCCGGGCCCGCGGAGCATGCGATTGGACACGGCGCGTCGGTTGTGATCAGGACCAACGGTCCGGCAATAGTTGCCACGCGCGCGTGGGCCGCCCAGCTCTGATACGGCTGGGGTAGGTCGACCGCTCGCGCACGCGCCACCACGACGCCGGCGGTCACCAACCAGACCGCGGCGGCGATCACCAGGCCGATGCCCATGCCGCGGCACGTGCCGGGCGCGGACGACGGCGGATCGAGCCTCATCGGTTCGGCTCTTTCGAGCTTCACCGGTCGGCTCCTTTCTTGGCACCACCGCCGCACCGGCGATCGGCGCAGTTAGGGAGCCGTACGGCCCACGCCGGACCGATCTACAATCGCGCGGCACCTACGAGCGGTAACCAGACGGGAGGACTTCGATGCCGGACCCGACAGGCCGCTGGACAACGCACTCGACCTGGCAATGCCCGGTGTGTGGCGCCGTCAACCCCGCCGACCGCGAGCGCTGTGAGAACTGTGGCAACAGCGTCCGGCCCTCGTTCGATGAACCGATCCGACCGCCCGATCCGCTCGACGTGGTCGGGCGGGGCAAGAAGCCGGAAGACGAGTAGGCGGAGTCGTTCGCGCGCCGGGGGCGACGATCCCCGGATTCATCCCATCCTATGATCAGAGGCGGGGACGACCATGCGTAACCAGCTTCGCCCACTATTCGACCGCGTCGTGATCAAGGAGCTCGACCCCGATCGGGTCCGTCGCTCGGGCCTGATCGTGCCTCCGGGCTCCGAGGAGCCCCCGCCTCAGCACGGCATCGTGCTCGCGGTCGGCCCCGGGCTCGACTGGTGGGAGAACGTCGGGATCGCGATGCCGGTCCGCCCCGGGGACCACGTCGTGTTCCCGGCCTCCGCCGGCGTGTGGATCGAGGTCGAGGAGGAGCGGCTCCTCGTGTGCCGGGTCGGTGAGCTGCTCGGCGTGCTCGAAACCGTGGAGAACTGCCCCGGGTGTGGCGGCCGGCCGCTCAGCGTCGGCGAGTCGTGCGCGGTGTGCGGCCGCGAGGGCTCGATCGCCTCGCCCTAAGCGGGGAGGCGGCCCGTCAGATCCCGCCGGCCTACGCCGCGGTCCGGTCCGACAGCGCCCGCGGCCGCGATTCCTCGACGTGCGACAGCAGATCGGCCACCTCGGGGTCGTCGCCGAGCGCCAGGGCGCGGTTGCAGGCGTCGATGCACTCGTTGATCCGGTCCGTGCGCGCGAGCGCGTGGGCATAACTGGCCCAGGCGCTCCGCGACTCGGGGTCGAGCCTGGTGGCGGCCTCGGCGGCCGACACCTCAGCACCGACGTCGCCCGCGAGGTGATACGCGAGCGCCAACGACAGCAGGCCGTCGACGGTCGGTTCCACCAGCCGCGCCTGCTCTAACGCTGAGATCGCGCCGTTGCGGTCCATCAGCCGCAGACGCAGGCGCCCGAGCCGCTCCCACGCCGAGGCGTCGTTGGGTGCGCGGTTGGCGGCGCGCTCGGCCGCCTCGGCGGCGAGGTCGATCGCGCCCATGTCCTCGTAGATCCGGGCGGCGAACCGCTCGGGGGTCGGGCGGTCGGTCTCGGCGCGGGCCCAGTCGCGGACCGCACGAGCGGCGGCGGGGAGGTTGCCGGCCTGCCAGAACGCGCTGGTCAGCAGCCGGAGCACGACCGGGTTCGACGGATCGGCGTCACGGGCGTATATGAGCCGTTGCGCAGCCAGCGCCGCGTCGCCCTCGGCGAGGGCGTGCTGGGCGGCGGTCATGAACCGCTCGACACGGTCGGCGGCGGCGTCGGGCGTCGAGAAATCGACGAACTGGAGCGAGCCGGCCGGGACTGTCCGGATTCCGATCGCGAACTTGAGGCGCGCCCACTGCTGCACGTCGTCTCCATCGCCCGAGAAGTAGATCCCGGTCACGCTGCCAACCCCCCACTCCGGATATGACGTGCACCGCGCGTAGCGGTGAACGACCGAATGGTCGGGCACGCGCGAGCCGAACGGGTCGTTCTTTGCGCGGTCCTCGGCGGCGGCGCGCGCGCGTTGCTCGGCCTCGTACGCGCGCCGACCCTCGTCCTCGCGGGCCTTGCGCGCCGCCGCGGCCGAGACCTTGACGGCGTTCCGGCTGACCCGTCCGCCGCGCGACTGCTCGGCTAGCTGCTCGAGCTGGTCGGCCGCCTCGTTGATCGCCTGGAGGTGGCGCTGATGCTCATGCTGGCGCCCAGGAGGCGCGATGTCGGGATGCCAGCGCTTGGCCATTCGCCGTCGCGCGAGCTGCACTGCACGCTGATCGAACGGTGGCTCGAGCTCCAGAAGGAGCATCGCCTGCTCTACATCAAGGATCCGAGGCATGAACCATCTAAGTTAGCGGCGGAGCCAAGGGGAGGGTGCCGCCGCAAAACGGCCCCGCGCCCCGCGCCCGACGGCCTCCTACAAATTAGCTTCAATTAGACTCAATACCACTCGGCCAGCCGTATTCTCGGCGCCATGGTCGGCAGGCGAACCGGCAGTGGACTCGTCCTTGCAGGCGCGGTTGCGGCGGTCGTCGCGGTGGGTATCGCGGTCGCTGTGCTCGCGCTCATTACGAGCGTGTTTACGCCTGGGGGCGACGGATGCGAGGGCGCCAGCGCCAGTGCCGGCATCGTGCTCGGGCCTCCCGGAACCGGTCAGCTCGTCGGCGCCACCGAGTACGGCGGCCCCGGTGATCCCAGCAGCGGAATCACCGGGTCCTCAGGCGCGAACCTGCTCGAGCTTCCGGACAGTTACGCCGAGCTCGGCGGCGACACGTTCCAGACGGCCACCGCGATGGGTGGCCTCGCGTACCTGACACCGCTCCGCATCACCTGGGGCGATCGGTCGGCGATCGCCTACAAGCGCGACATCGGCTTCGGCGGGGGACCGATCGACGGGCTGCCGCGGGTGCTCGACCTGTGGTGGGAGCTCGCGGGCCAGCTCGGCATCCCGTACGAGGACGGTCTGTGGTCCGGACCCGTGAAGATCGAGCGCCCGCCGCAGACCGGCGCCGGCGATGTTCTCGGGCAAGCCTCCTCCTCTGAAGCTGCACCCGGGCTGATCGCGACGTCGGCAGCCGAACAAGACCCGGGGGCATGCGCGCCGGGCGCGACCGAGGGCACTCCGGTCACGACCGGAGACCGCGCCGAGATCCTTCCGAACGGGCTCGCCGCCGCGCCGGCGGACGCGCCGCTCGCCGTCAGGCAGATCATCGCCGCGGGCAACCAGATCGTCGGCAAGCCCTACGTGTACGGGGGCGGTCACGGCCTCGCGCTGTCGACGATCGCTCCCTCATATGACTGCTCGAGCAGCGTCGAGCACCTGCTGTACGGCGGGGGCCTGCTCCCCGTCGATTACGACGCTCCGTCGGGGACGCTCGAGTCGTTCGGGCAACCCGGCCCCGGCCAGTGGGTCACCATGTACGCGAGCGCCGACCACGTGTTCATGTACGTGGCGGGGCTCCGGTGGGACACCCACAATGCCGCCGGAGCCGATGACGGGAGCGCGGGGATCGGCTGGCATCCGCTGATCCGAAGCGATGCCGGGTTCGTCGCCCGGCATCCGGTGGGGCTGTGACCAGGCGGCCCACGGCGCTACTCATCGGCGCTCTCGTCTGCGCGGGCTGCGGCGGGCATGCTGCGTCGCGCCCGCCGTCCCCGGTCGCCCAGGCCAACGCCACCCACGAATATCCGTCCCCGCCACCGCCACGCCAGGTCGCTGACGGAGGCACTGAAGCGCCGGCGCCGGCGATCCGCGCCTTCGCCACCGCCTACATCAACTGGAACGCCCAGACGGTGTCAGCCGACATGCGCTCGCTGGCGGCGCGCAGCGTCGGTCAGGCGCGCGCGGCCATGACGCTCGCTGCCGCCGAGACCGCCGGTGATTACGAGCTGCAGCGCGGCGGTATCTCAAACAGCGGCACGGTCGAGGCCGTAGCGCCTCTGGCGGGCCACGACCGCGCGTACCTCGTGGTCACGCGCGAATCGACGAGCGCAACCAACACCACCGCCTATCAGGGGCTCCGACCCGCTTGGCACGTTGCCCTCGCGACGGTGCAGCAGATGCCCGGCGGGCGGTGGGTTCTCAGCGACTGGCAGCCCGAGAGCTAGACCGCCTGGCCGTTCGCAGTCAGCGTGACCTCGACGTTGCCGCGCGTGGCGTTCGAGTACGGGCAGATCTGGTGTGCGGCGGCGACGATCTTCTTTGCCTCCTCGGCGTCCTCGACCTGGGGGAGCGTCACGTCGAGTTCGACGGCGACGGTGTAGCCGCGGTCCTCGGTCGTGACCAGGCTGACCTTGCTGTCGACCGAGGCGTCTCCAACCTCCTTGCGCTCGCGCCGGGCCGCGACGTTGAGTGCGCCCTCGAAGCATGCCGCGTATCCGACCGCGAACAGCTGCTCTGGGTTCGTGCCTCCGCCTTCGGTCGGAGGCCGAAGCTGCACGTCGAGCTCGCCGTCGGTGGTCCTGCCGTGGCCATGCTCACGTCCGCCGGTCACCGTTGCCTCTGCCGTGTACACGACTTTCGCCATGCTCGATCTCCTTCGTCGTTGAGAGCGCGAGCTTAGTGCGCGGCGATGTTCAGCACGACAGCTGTGACGAAGCACAGGACCGCGGCCGCCCTGACCACCAAGCCGGCACGGTCGCCCGGCCGGCCCGTGACCATCCCGATGATCGCGACCGTCATGCAGACGACCGCGATCAGCGCGAACACGGCGGCGAGGACGCGCAGCACGCGAGGGCTCCTATGCTCTGACAACGGACATGTCGACCCAGTACATCTTCACCACCTACAAACTGTCGCGCCGGTACCCGCCCGACCGCGAGGTCCTCACCGACATCTCCCTGTCGTTCTTGCCGGGCGCCAAGATAGGCGTCATCGGCTACAACGGCGCCGGCAAGTCGACCCTGCTGCAGATCATGTCGGGGCGGGACACTGAGTTCGGCGGCCAAGCCCAGCTCGGAGCGAACGCGACCGTCGGGCTGCTCGAGCAGGAGCCGCACCTCGACGAGTCAAAGAACGTTCGCGAGAACATCGAGGAGGGCGTTGCCGAGACGAAGGCGCTGCTCGACCGGTTCAACGAGCTGTCGATGAACTACTCCGACGAGACCGCCGACGAGTTCTCGCGCGTCCAGGAGCAGATCGACGCCGTCGACGGTTGGAACCTCGACACCACGCTCGAGATCGCGATGGACGCGCTCCGGACCCCGCCGGGCGACGCCGACATCGCCACGCTGTCCGGAGGCGAGAAGCGACGCGTCGCCCTGGCCCGACTGCTGCTGCGCCAGCCCGATCTCCTGCTCCTCGACGAGCCCACCAACCACCTCGACGCCGAATCCGTCGCATGGCTCGAGCAGCACCTCCAGGATTACAAGGGGACCGTCGTCGCGATCACTCACGACCGCTACTTCCTCGACAACGTTGCCGGCTGGATCCTCGAGCTCGACCGCGGCCGCGGCATCCCGTACCAGGGCAACTACTCCGGCTGGCTCGAGCAAAAGCGCGCCCGGCTCCAGCAGGAGGAGAAGCAGGAGAGTGTTCGCAGACGCACGATCGACCAGGAGCTCGAGTGGGTACGGCTCAACGCCAGCGCCCGCCGCAACAAGCCGAAGGCACGCCTGAACGCGTACGAGGCCCTGCTCGCCCAGGACCGGAACGTCAAGCTCGACCAGGTCCAGATTCACATCCCCGCCGGGCCACGACTGGGCGACACCGTCGTCGAGGCAAACCAACTCCGCAAGGCCTACGGCGATCGCGTCCTAGTCGACGATCTCAGCTTCAGCCTGCCCCCCGGCGGGATCGTCGGCGTGATCGGCCCAAACGGCGCCGGCAAGACCACGCTGCTGCGGATGATCACGGGCCAGGAGCAGCCCGACACCGGTTCCCTCAAGATCGGGGAGACGGTTGAGCTCGCCTACGTCGACCAGTCGCGCGACGCCCTCGACCCGGACAAGAACGTCTGGGAGGAGATCTCGGGAGGCCAGGATCAGATCAAGCTCGGCGACCGCACCGTGAACAGTCGCGCCTACGTGGCCGGGTTCAACTTCAAGGGCTCTGACCAGCAGAAGAAGGTCGCGAAGCTGTCCGGCGGCGAGCGCAATCGCCTGCACCTGGCGAAGCTGCTCCGGACCGGCGGCAACCTGCTGCTGCTCGACGAGCCGACCAACGATCTCGACGTCGACACGCTGCGGGCGCTCGAGGAAGCGCTGCTCGCGTTCGCCGGCTGCGCCGTCGTCGTCTCCCACGATCGGTGGTTCCTCGACCGCATCGCGACGCACGTGCTCGCCTTCGAGGGCGACTCGGAAGTCCGCTGGTTCGAGGGCAACTTCGAGGCCTACGAAGATTTCCGCCACGAGCAGCTTGGCGCCGAGGCCGACCGACCGAAGCGCATCACCTATAAGAAGCTTGTTCGCGGCTGATCAAGCCCCGGGCCGCCGCTAGTCGGGGTATTCGTCCTTGCGCCAGGCGAAGATCCCGGAGTCCGGCTCCAACGGCGTTCGCTTGAGCAGGAACGAGTGGTACGGGGCGACGAACGGATCGGGTGCCGTCACCGTATAGGTGTGGTACACGGTGCCATTGTCGCGAGCGAAGGCGATCCAGCTCGGGCCCTCGCGTAGGCCGTCCTCGAGCTTGGCTCCGATCTGCCGGCCCCAGTCCTCCAGCCAATCCGGCGGGCTGTCGATCATGGACTTGACCTCGGGGATCTGTTGCGCCTGCTCGGGCGTGAGCGCCAGCCCGAAGTCAAACGGGAAGTCGCTGCCGTAAGTGGAGACGTACGGGAACTCCCAACCCATCCGCTGCTTGTAGGCGGCGAGCCGGTCGATCGGCGCGCGTGAGAAGCAGATCAGCGTCACGTCGCGGTGGTTGAGATGGACGAGCGTGCCGCTGAGCTCATCCGCGAGGCTCGTACAGCCCGGGCACGCGCCGACCTCGTAGTCGGGTCCGAACATGACGTTATAGGCGAGCAGTTGCGAACGGCCGTCGAACAACTCCGTGAGCGTCTTCTTGCCGTCCTCGGTGTCGAACACGTACTCCTTCTCCACCGGCACCCACGGAAGCTGGCGGCGCTCCTCGGTCACCTTTTGGCCGAGCTCGGCGTACTCGGCCTCGAGCTTGGCGAGCTCGGCACGAGCGGTCTGCCATTCCTCGCGAGTCGCAGTCTTGTGATCGGGCATCGTGACCTCCTGTGATCGTCGCCGGGTCTACACCTTACGACCGACGTGATGCGCCGAAATCATCGCCCCGCTCGGGGTGCTATCCGCCGGCGTCCGCGACGAACAGTGGAGGGCCCTAAGTGGACCCTCCACGTGTCTGCGCCGCCCTACTGGATGATGCGGCCGAGCGAATGATCGGCAGGCAGCGGTGCCCCGCCGCTGGTGGCGGTACGGACGCGCAGGAGCGCGTGCGTCGCCGGGTCGCGGAAGGACCCGGCCGGAGCGGGGTTCGTCAGCGTGGGCGGCGCGACCGGCGCGGCCTTCGGGCGCAGGATGGCGTGCGTCGCCGGGTCGCGGAAGGACCCAGCCGGAACGGGAGTCGCTACCGCGACGGGCGGGACCGGCCCGGCGTGCGCCACTGGCGCAGCCTGCGCGTGTCCGGCGCTGATCGATGGGGTCGGCTTGCGCGCCTGGTGCCCGCTCGGCACGAGGATGAGGACTGCCACCCCAATCGCGCACAGCACGCTCAGGGCAAGCATGATCGTTCCGAGTCGGCTCCCGATTCGATCTTGCAGCCCGGTGGTGCCTTGTAGCGTGGACATGATGTGCTCCTAGTGGTTGCCCGAATTCGCCGGGCGCGGTCACGGTTGTCGCGCCCGGTGACGGCACCCGGTCTGGGTCCGCTTCGGGTGGCTTTTGGCATGTTTAAGAGCCGCGGAGGCGGCCGCTGATACCTCTGGTCTATGCGACGCGGGTCGTGGTTGCGATGACGCGAAGGTGATTGTTGAGACGCATGGCTTGCCCTCCTGGGGTGTTTGGTGTGCGGTTGCGCCGTAAGACTGCGATCCGGCGGTAACCGGCCGGTCACCCGGAGTCACAAACCCGGTAACCGGTGCGGCGCGGTGGTAGCGTTGACCCGAGGGTTTGGGCGTGAGCGCTTTTCGCGTTTTGGGGCCGGTCGAAGCGTGGGCGGATCAGCGTCCAATGACCCTCGGCGGTCCACGGCAGGTGGCCTTGCTGGCGTTTCTGTTGTTGAACGCCAACCGGGCGGTATCGGCGGACGCGGTTATCGACGCCGTTTGGGGTGAGGAGCCCGACGGGGCGCCCAAGCGCCTACAGATGGCCGTGTCGCGGCTGCGGCGGGCGCTCGAGCCATTGGACCGCCCGGACGGCCCGCGGATACGGACAGTCGGTGGTGGGTACCTGCTGTCGCTCGCGCCGGATGAACTCGACGCCGAGCTGTTCGCAGAGCGGGTCCGCGACGGACGGCGGGCGCTCGAGCACGGGGACGCGGACCGCGCCGCCGAACTGCTGAACCAGGCCCTGGCGCTGTGGCGCGGCCCGCCGCTCGCGGATGTCGGCTTCGAGGAATTCGCCCAACCTGAGATCCGTCGTCTCGAGGAGCTGCGCCTGGTGGCGCTGGAGACACGAATTGACGCCGACCTCGAGCTGGGACGTCACGCGGAGGTGATCGGGGAGCTCGAGGGGCTTCCCGCCGCCGAACAGACCCGCGAGCGGTTCGCCGGACAGCTGATGACCGCGCTCTATCGCTCCGGCCGCCAGTCGGACGCACTCGAGGTCTATCAGCGGGTCCGCGCGACTCTCGACGAACAGCTCGGGCTCGAACCCGGACCTGCCCTGAAGGCACTGCAAAACCAGATTCTCGCCCAGGATTCCTCGCTGGACCGCCACGACGCTCCGTCGGTGGCCCGCTCCAATCTGCCCACCCCGGCGAACCCGCTGGTCGGCCGGACCCAGGAGATGTCACGCGCGCTGGAGCTGCTGACGGGTCGCGAGGTGCGGCTGTTGACGTTGTGGGGGCCGGGAGGCTCCGGCAAGACGAGGCTTGCGCTCGAGGTGGCCGCCGCGATGGTCGGCCGGTACCGGGACGGGGTGTGGATCGTGCCTCTGGCGCCGATCCCGGATCGGTCGGTGATGGTGGCGGAGGTGTCGCGGGTGCTCGAGGTTGCGCCGGCTCCTGGCGAGTCGCCCGAGCAAGCGCTCGTGCGGGCGCTGTCGGCGCGTGAGCTCCTGCTCGTGCTTGACAACTTCGAGCATCTGACGGACGCGAGCGCGGTTGTGGCCGATGTGCTCGCGAGTTCACCCCGCGTTGCCGTGCTGGCGACGAGTCGCGAGCCGCTGCGGATTCGCGGTGAGCACCGGATGGAGGTCCCGCCGCTGCCACCGGGCGATGCTGCGGAGTTGTTCCTTGACCGCGCCAGGGCGGTCCGTCCCGATCTCGACGTCGATCAGAACGAGCGTGCCGCGATCGAGCGCATCTGCCAACGGCTCGACCGGCTGCCGCTAGCGCTCGAGCTTGCGGCGGCACGGGTTGCCGTGTTCGGACCGCGCCAGCTCGAGACTCGGCTGGCCGAGAGGTTGGCGCTGCCGGAGGGCCCTCGCGATCTTCCCGAGCGCCAGCGCACGCTGCGCGCGACCATTGCGTGGAGCTATCAGCTGCTTGGTTCCGGCGAGCGAGACTTGCTCGCTCGGTTGTCCCCGTTCATCGGCGGAATCAGGATCGATTCGGCCGAATCGATCTGGGGACCTGAGGCCGTCGAGAGCCTGATCTCGCTCGCCGAGAAGAGCCTCTTGCGTCGCCGTGAGGATCCCGACGGCGAGATCCGCTTCTGGATGCTCGAGTTGGTCAGAGCGTTTGCGCTCGAACGGGCCGCCGCGGACGGCATTGCCGATGAGGCGGCCGACGAGCACGCGGGGTACTTCTACGCGCTGGCGGAACAGGCCGCGCCGCATCTCCACGGCCCCGACGAGGTCCGCTGGCTCGATCGGCTCGAGAGCGAAAACGCGAACCTGCGCGCTGCCCTCGACCATCTAGTGGCCTGCGACCATGTGAGGGCGCTTCGCACCGCGGGCGCTTTGATGTGGTTCTGGGAGATCCGTGGCTACCGGATCGAGGCCCGCCATCGTCTGAATCAGGTGCTCGCGGCGGCTCCGGCTGACGATCCGGCGCGCGGTCGTGCACTCGTCGCCGCTGGGAGGCTGGCGCTGAGACTAGGCGACCTCGAAGACGGAAAGTCGCTTCTGCTCGAGGGCCTCGCGAACGTCCAGCGGCAAGCCGACCACCGCCTGACAGCGCTGGCTCTGGGAGCACTTGGTTGGTGGGAGGACGCCGTCGGAAACCCCGCTGGCGTAAATGAGCGCAACGAGCAGGCGATCGCAGCCGCTCGCGCCGCGGGCGATGATTGGGTGCTGGCGGTCGTGTTGAACGGATACGGCGCTAGTGGCATGGTGCGCGCACATCCCGAGAAGGCCCGGCCGCTAGTCGAGGAAGCGCTGGCCCTGTTCCGTCAGGTCGGAGACGCGGCCGGGATCGCCGTCACCGCGACCACCGCCGCCGGAATCGCCTTCGATGCGGGTGAGCTCGACGTTGCCGAGCCTCTGGTCGCCGAATCGCTAGACCGAGCGCGCGAGGTCGGTTTCCGGCCGGTTATCGGGTATGCACTCGTCGACCAGGCCATCATCTCGCTGCTTCGAGATGACATTGAGGCGGCCGAAATGCATCTCAAGGCGGCGATCCAGACAGGCACGGCGTACCAGGACAACGACATGGCCGCGGATGCGCTGTCGGTGGCAGGGGCGATCGCCGCGGCCCGTGGAGACTCGACGCGGGCAGCGATGCTGTGGGCCGCGTCGAAGGGTGTGGCGCCAGAGCACAGGTCTTTGAGCTATCTACGCGAGAAATGGGAACCACGAGCACGCGCCCAAGTTGCTGACGAGTCCAGCTGGGAGGCAGCCGAACGCTCCGGCGCGCAACTCACACTCGAACACGCGCTTGCACTGACAATCGGCTAGGCCCCCAACTCCTCCAAGCGAACACGCAACTCGCCGGCGTCGCGCGCCACCGCGTCCGCGCCGGCAAGTTCCTCGGCTCCGTACTGCCCCGTGGTCACCGCCACGCACCGAACGCCATCGACCTGGGCGCAGGCGATGTCGCGCGGGGTGTCGCCGATCACGATCGCCTGCCCGCGCGAGACGTGGCCGGCACGCCGGCGGGCGATCGCCGGCAACACCGCCCGATCCTCGGAGTCCGACCCGAACCCGCCAGGACCAGCGGCGAACCACTGCCCGATTCCGGCTCGCCTGAGCTTCAGTCGGGCGATTGGCTCGAAGTTCCCGGTGACGAGCCCGAGCGTTACGCCGTCGCGATCCGCCAGCCAGGAAAGTAGCTCTGGGATTCCCGGGACGACATGGTCGCTCAGGTCGGGTGGACAGATGGAAGCGTAGATCCGGCAGCACACATCGCGCACTTCGTCCGCGAGTTCGTCGATCCGCAGTGCCGAGACCCCAAGGTCGAGCAGGATCAGCCGTGCGATTTCGCCGTCCGTCCGGCCCGCGGGGCCGATCTGCCTGCGCAGATCGCGTGGGTCCACGTGGTGCACCTCGCGGATCGCGCGGTCGAGCGCCTGGCTGTGGGCTCGCGTTGCCCCCGACAGCAGAGTGCCGTCGATATCGAAAAGCAGCAGCACCCCGGCGCGCTCAGCGCTCGAACGAGACGCCCGGCTCGAGCCGCCGTGCGAACGCCGCGATCAGGCGCGAGGCCGCGTCGACGTCTGCCAGCGACACCATCTCGATCGGCGAGTGCATGTAGCGGGACGGGATCGAGACCAGTCCCGTGGCCACGCCGGCGCGGCTGAGGTGGATCGCGTCGGCGTCCGTGCCAGTGCCCTTACCGAGCGACTCGAGCGTGAACTCGATGCCTTCAGTCTCGGCAACCTCGTAGAGCAACTCGAAGACGAGCGGGTGCAGCGACGTGCCCCGCGCGATCACCGGACCCGAGTCGAGCCCATGCTTGGTGATCGGCCCGAGTTCGACGCCGGGCTGGTCGGTGGCGAACGTCAGGTCGACGACGATCGCGACATCGGGGTTGTGGGCGAACGCGCTCGTGCGTGCGCCGGCGAACGAGGTCTCCTCCTGAGTGACCGCGAGCGCGATGACTTCGCCCGGACCGCCACCGGCCTCGGCCACGAGGCGGGCGCTCTCGGCGGCGACGTAGCAGCCGACGCGGTTATCGAGCGAGCGCGACACCACGCGGCCGTGGCGGAACTCAAGCGGATCGGCGTCGATCACGGCGACGTCGCCGATGCGGACGAGGCTGCGGGCCTCGTCGGCATCCTTGGCGCCGATATCGATGTGGAGCTCCTTGAGCTCGGGCACCTTCTTGCGGTCTTCGTCCTTCAACAGATGGATCGGCTTGCGACCGATGACCCCGATCACATCGCCACCGCGCGTGTGCAGCTTCACCCGCTGGCCGATCAGAACGCCGGCGTCCCAGCCGCCAACCTGCCCGAATCGCAAGTAGCCGTCGTCCTCGATGTGCGATACGTGCAGGCCGATCTCGTCGATGTGGCCGACGACGACCAGCCTGGGACCGTCGGCGGTTCCCGGCACGCGGGCGTACGACGAGCCGACGCGGTCGCCACCGACTTCGGCGGCGAATCCGGCGCAATATTCCCGCCAGACCTTGGCCGGGCTGGTCTCGTGGCCTGAGGGACCCGCAGCTGTGAGCAGGTTTATGAGCAGTTCCGGTACCGGCATGTGAACGAAGGCTATTCGCTGTCGCGCTCGATTGCGGTGCGTGGCGCCAATGGCGGGTTGGTACGTGTTGGTCGGCGCCGCTGCGGGTATCAATCCAACCATGTCGCCGGAGGTAGGGATCCACGGCCGCGAGGCCGACCTCGAATCCATTCG
>Ga0335081_10002990_pt1 | contig 26556 bp, 17 predicted proteins | sample Lox_Sample_35_FD_206713 | JGI IMG/M metagenome (GOLD analysis project Ga0335081, IMG submission 206713) | Soil microbial communities from Loxahatchee National Wildlife Refuge, Florida, United States - Lox_Sample_3.5 | ecosystem: Environmental > Terrestrial > Soil > Wetlands | place: USA...
TGGTCGATAAATGGATCGCTCCCACGCGCTCGCTCAGCACGCCCAAACGGGTGGTGGCGCTGATCCGATCGGGCATCGACAAGCTACAGGAACTCCACCGGATTCCGTCGGAGAAACTCCTGGCCCTAGTGGCCGGCGTTCCCGGCATTACCGACGCGCGCACGGGCGTGGTGCTCTCCGCGCCCATCCTGGCGTCCGGGTGGAACAATATTCCGCTCCGCCAGATTCTCGAAGCCGAGACCGGAATCTCCCCCGCGATCGAGAACGACGTCAACCTCGCCGCGCTCGGCGAGGGCGGGTTGGGGACCGCTCGCGGTGTAAAGGACTTTGTGTTTCTCACCATCGGCACCGGCGTGGGAGCCGGCATCTTCGTTAACGGGCAACTCTATCATGGCTCGGACTGGGCGGCGGGGGAGATCGGCTACCTCTATGTGCCGGGCACGGAAGAGACGCCGCTGGCGCTCGGGCAGCGAGGCTCGCTCGAAAGCATTATCGGCGCCGGTGGCATTCAGGAGGCATGGCAGAAGCTCTCGAACGGACCAGCGAACTTGAACCATGCTCCAGACCAGGCTCCCGGCCACCCTCTCGCCGCGACCGAAATCCTGGCGCTGGCGCAGAGCGGGGACAGCCAGGCGCAGACGATCCTGCAGCAAACCGCGCGCATTCTTGCCGACGCCATCACCAATGTTTGCCTGATTCTCAACTCGTCTCTGGTAGTGCTGGGGGGACGCATCGGATCGCATCCCGCTCTGTTCGACGCCACCCGCCGCATTGTGGAGCGCAATGAGTTCTGCCGCCCGCGGCTGGCCTTGACCGCCCTGGGTAGCGAGGCGGCGCTCCACGGGACCATCTGCCTGGCCCTGAAGTATGCGGAGCGGAGAATCCTGCCCTCGACCGTGGAGCCCACCCCCACGCTCGCATCCGACGATCTGGCCGGATTCTTCGTGCCCTTCCTCGGCCTCGCCCGGCCCGACTGACGTTATACACGGCGTCAGAACTCAATTCGCATGTCATTCTGCGCGCAGCGAAGAATCTCTCTTTGGTTTTCCCATCAGTTCGAATTCAAGAGGGATTCTCCGCTACGCTCAGAATGACATGCTTGAAGGTTTTTGCGTTCCTCTTACGACGCTGAGTATAGTACTCTCTAACCCGACCCCGATCCTGCGGCTTCCTCGAACCACGACCCAAACTGGGGGCATAAAGCTGCTAGCTTAGCAAAACTTACTAAGGTAGTACTTTCCGGCCAACTTATAGTCTCGAAATGGCGATACGGCTAACCATAATCCACAATAACGGATATGAGATTTAGAATACCCTGAGAAATGGGAGGGGTCCGTAGGTTCCGTAATAGATTTTTCTTATAGTTATGCCCAAAAACCGATTAGAGTTGTGGCCTCTATCGTGCACGGAGGGGGAGTGCGGTCTTCCGGGCCGCGCCCTTAGACTATCGGAGAGGGGTCTGCTTCCTCCGAAAGCCGCGGTTTGAACGTAGTCATTTTTCAAGACAACTTAAGGAATGGGAGGCTACAAATGAAGAGAGCAGTACTGCTCCTTGGATCAATTCTGCTGCTGTGTCTGTCGGCGTGGTGCCAGGACACGGCGCGGATGGTGGGTACGGTGACCGATCAAAGCGGCGCCGTAATTCCCAATGCCAAGATCACGATCTCGAACCCCCAGAGGGGTTTTACCCAGGTGCTGACCAGTGACTCGGCCGGCTATTTCTCGATTTCGGCCATACCGATCGGCGACTACGTGGTGACGGCGGAAGCACAAGGCTTCGAGAAGTTGGTGCGCTCCGGCATCACCCTGCAAGTAGGACAAATACAGAAGATAGACCTGCAGATGACCGTCGGGCAGGTTACCCAGGAAGTGAGCGTAACGGGTAACATCGTCCAGGTACAGACGGAGCAGGCGACCGTTTCTTCCGTGATTTCCAACACGCAAATCCAGAACCTGGACCTAAACGGCCGCAATTGGGTTTCGCTGGCTCTGCTGGTTCCCGGCGCTGCACCCGACAACGGCTTGAATACCACCGCAGTCGGCGTCAACGGCAACAACAGCATCTCCTTTAACGGCAACCGCTTGCAATACTCCAATTGGGAGATCGATGGCGGCAACAACACTGACGAGGGTTCGGCCTCCACGTTCAATACTTATCCCAATCTCGATACCATTGCCGAGTTCCGTATTTCCACTTCGAATTACGGCGCGGAGATGGGCAAACACGCGGGCGCCAACATCGAGTTGGCCACCAAGGGTGGTACCAAGGATTTCCACGGCGACGCTTTCGAGTACGTGCGCAACGACGCCATGGACGCCAACGACTTCTTCATCAATCGCAACTGCCTCGCCGATTGCCAGGCGCAAAACGGCGGTAAGGCGCCGAAGACCCCGTTGAAGTGGAATGACTTCGGGTATACTCTCGGCGGACCGGTCTACATTCCGGGGCACTACAACACCGATAAGTCCAAGACGTTTTTCTACTGGTCAGAGGACTGGCGGCGTTATCGCCAAGGACAGGTTGTCGGAGGCAGCAACAACGTGCCCAGCGCACTCGAGCGCCAAGGCAATTTCTCCGAGTGCGACCCGAAATCGGCCGCCTATGACAAAATCGTGGCTGCCGACTGTAACTTGCCGACTCTGAACGGCGTGACCTACGACACCGTGCAGGCAGTGCCGGGCTTTAACGCCCAAGCTTTCCAGAACGGCACGGACCTGCTCAATGGCTTGGTCCCGTCCCCCAACAGCGGTCCGATCAGTTGGCAACTTGCCTCCAGCGGCCCCACCAACTGGCGCCAGGAGCAGATCCGTATCGATGAGAACATCACCGATAAGACCCAGGCGTTCTTCCGCTACACGCAGGACACTTGGAACCAACTGACGGTTCCCTCGCTTTGGCAGGGGGCGAACTTCGACACCATTAAGACGCAGTTTGGCGGGCCCGGCGAAAGCGCGGTGTTCCACGTGACGCACACCTTCAAGCCTACCCTCATGAACGAGTTCGTGGCGGCGTACACGACGGATCACATCATCCTGATCCCGGTGGCCGGCGGCAGTTCGTCGGGCATCAATCGGCCCTCGGACTTCGTCATGAGCCACCTCTTCTCGCAGAATAACCCCAATCCGCTGCTGCCCAGTTTGTCAGTGGGTGGGGGCACACAGGGCTTTTACGAAAGCGCCGGCAACACTCCCTGGTATAACTCGAACCCCATCGTTACCTGGAAAGACAACCTGTCGTGGGTGCACGGCTCGCACACCACCAAGATGGGGTTCTACCTGGAGAACTACCGGAAAAGCGAGCAGTTCGGGGCCAACACTCAAGGGAACTTGACCTTCGGCGGCGGCGGCTCCATTACCACCACCAACGGCTTGGCGGACATGTTCCTGGGACGCATCCAGCAGTACCAGGAAGGCACCCAGGCGCTGAACGGCGTCCCCGTCGGTGGCTATCCCAAGGGGCACTGGCAGATGACCGATCTCGAGCCGTACGTCCAGGACGACTGGAAGGTGAAACCGAACCTGACGATAAATCTTGGAGTGCGGTATTACATTTATACCCGCATCCACGACGTTTCGCGGCCCACCATCGATTCGGGATTCCTCCCCAACCAATTCAGCTTGGCCAATGCTCCCCAACTCGACGCCTCCGGGAACCTGATCAACACGGGCGCGCCAGGAAGCCCGTTCGCATGGGAGCTCTATGGAAATGGCTTGGTCGAGTGCGGCGCCAACGGTATCCCCAAGGGCTGCCAGCTCAACAATACTGCGGGGAACATCGCTCCTCGCTTCGGCTTTGCCTGGGACATAACCGGCAAGGGAACCACTTCCCTGCGCGGCGGCTACGGAATCTATTATGAGTCCGGGAACGGCAACGAAGCGCAGGCAGAGGGCGGCGAAGGCAATCCTCCTTCCGACCTCAGCCCGTCGGCTTTCAATGCCTCGGGCTATGGCTCTATCGTCGCCAACGGCCCACTCGGCCCCACCGGCTATACCAACTGGCCTTACAGCCAGGCGTGGCCCAGCGTGCAGCAGTACAGCCTGACCCTCGAGCACCAATTCTCCAACAACGCCCTGCTCAGCATCGCCTACGTTGGAAGTCTGGGAAGGCACTTGGCGCGCGCCCAGCTCATTAACGAAATCAACCCGGCCAACGTCCAGAATGGCGGTAAGGGAAGCGCGCCGGCCCTGGCCGGCCTCATGGGCTCCAAGGCGGCCGACGCTACCAAGAACGCGCCGGGCGATCTCGGCCAACAACTCTGCGACGCCTCCGGTAATTGCAACATCGCCACCACTATGATGTTCGGCGAAGAGCCCAGCACCTTCTTCGCTCCATACCGTGGCTACGCTAACATCACCGAGAAGCAGAACACTGCCGTCTCGAGTTACAACGCGTTGCAGGCCAGCTTACGCCACACCACTCACGGTCTGACCCTCCAAGCGGCCTACACGTGGGAGCACGCCATCGACGATTCCACCAGCACTTACCAGGAAACGTCAGGCGGGATCAATGATTACAACTTGAGCCGGTGGAAGGGCACGTCCGACCTTAACCGCTTCCAGGTTGTGCAGGCAAACTACATCTATGCTTTGCCGTTCTTCAAGACTTCGTCCAGTGCGGTCGCCCGGGAAGCACTCGGCGGGTGGCAGGTCAGCGGCATCGCCAGTTTCTTCACCGGTCAGCCGGTTGACTTTAACTGCGGCGTCGGTGGCTATAACACTAACATCGGTGGCTCTTATCGCTGCGACGTAATCGGCAAGGTCGCGCCCACCAAGGGCACCTTCAATGATCCCACTTATGGACCCACGCTCCAATGGTGGAATCCCGCCTCAGTGGCGCAGCCGTCGTTCGCCGAACTTTCCACCACTTACGGCGATATGGGACGCAACATCCTTACCGGTCCCGGCCGGAACAATTGGGATATGGCGCTCGAAAAGAACTTCCCCTTGCACGGTGAAGGTATCAAGCTGCAATTCCGGCTGGAAACCTTCAACACCTTCAACCATACGCAATTCCAGTACGCTAACAATGGATGCTCCTCGAACGTCCCGTTTGGCGGGACTTGCGACCAGCATACCAACAGCCCCGGTGAAGTGAATACGGCTTGGTCTCCTCGCAACGTGCAACTGGGCTTGAAGCTCATCTTCTAGCCCGGTCCGAGACTAAGAGACGCTGACGGTTACGAGCCCGGGCGCAGCGAAGGGTTTTCGATCCCTTCGTTGCGCCCGGTTTTTGTTTCGCGCTACGACGGTTGAGTGAGACAGTGTGGACAAATTAATCGCCGAGACAGAGCGCCGCCTTTGGCCGCCCAAACAAGACGCCAACACAGAGGCCGCAGAGGGGTCACAGAGGCTACAGAGAAGAACTGCCTCAGTTGACGCTTGTTACGCTTTCTTCTCCGTTTTCTCTGCGAGGCCTCTGCGGCCTCTGTGTTGGCGTCTTGTTTTGGTTGCGGCCAAAAGCCGCGCTGTGTCTCTGTGTTGGAAGGTCCTCCGCAATCACTTCACAGCGTCCCTGGCCATGATTCTGGTTGTGGCGCTGCCCGGTTGGTGCGACCATCCTTGCGCCCAATGCCACCCTAAGGAAGTAGCGGGATATGCGGCCACTCAGATGGCGCATTCATTGGGGCGCCCAGCGCCCCAGCCCTCGGGAAAGTACTTCCACCCGCTGTCGAAAACGCAGTTCACCATCGAATCCAATAGTTCCCGGATGGTCCAGCGGATGGAGCGCGACGGAATCACCTCCGAGTATCAAGTAGCCTACGAGATCGGTTCCGGAGCGCACGCCCTGGCCTACGTCGTCCAGCTCGGCGATCACCTTTTCGAATCGCCCCTGGGCTGGTTTCCAGGCCGCGCCTGGGGCATGTCGCCGGGTTACGAGGACTCTAAAGAGCCGGATTTCCTGCGGCCCGTGACGCCCGATTGCCTGGTGTGCCATAGCGGCCGGGCGCGGCCCGTTCCGGGAACATTCAGCAGTTACCAGGACCCTCCGTTTGAGGCGGAGGCCATCACCTGCGAACGGTGTCATGGCCCGGTAGAAGCCCACCTCAGCAATCCGGTGCCGGCCTCGATTGTGAACCCTGCCAATCTACCACCCCTGGCTCGCGCCAGCGTTTGCGAGCAGTGTCACTTGAGTGGTGAGGAGAGGATCCCCAACCCGGGGAAGAAGCTCAGTGATTTCCGGCCGGGCCAGGAGCTGGAAGAGGTGTACTCGGTTTATGTCTCCGCGGACTTGCGAGACCCGGCGCGTCCGAGCGTGCTTAAGGTGGTCAGCCAGGTGCAGCAACTCGCGCTCAGCACGTGTGCGCGGAAGAGCGGCGGCAAGTTGTGGTGCGGGTCGTGCCACGATCCGCACCTGCAGCCCGCGAACGCCCAGGCGTACTTTCGCAACCGCTGCCTCGCTTGTCACGGAACGGGTCTGCTGAAGACACATGCCAAGCCCAACCAGGACTGCATCGGCTGCCACATGCCGCGCCGGCCGGTGACGGACGGAGCGCACACCGTCTTCACCGACCACCGCATCGCGCGGCGGCCCTCGCCGGCGTCCGGCAACGCGGCCAGTGATGAATCCTTATCTCTCGTAGCTTGGCGGGAACCCGCGGGGGTGCTGGCGCAACGCAACCTCGGGCTGGCCGACATTAAGGTGGGCGAGCGGAACGAATCATTCCCACTGGTGAATCAGGGATTTGAATTGTTGCGGGACTGCTGGGAGAAATTCGCCAATGATCCGCCAACCCTCACAGGCCTGGGCGATGCGCTCTTAACCGCCGGGCATGGTGCCGATGCCGCTACCGCCTTCGAGCAGGCGATCCTGGTTGAGCCCAATGTCGCGGTACATTATCTTCACGCGGGCCTTGCCTGGAAGCAGGCGCATGACCGCAAGAAGGCGATCGAGTACCTGGAGAAGGCGCTGCAACTCGATCCGCTCATGGCGCAGCCCTATCAGGAGCTGGCGAAGATTTACTCCGAGGCAGATGATCGAGCGATGGTCAATGAGACCTTGGAGCGGTTCCTCAAGGCTTTCCAAAAAACTGAGCGGCCAGGGTCTCTCCCGCCCGCGCATCCACCACCTTCCTGAGAGGCGAAGCGGGCATGAGCGTCAAGGAATCTCCTGATACCTAAGAAAGAACTTGACTTTTGTATTATCATGCGCTAGACTTAGTGTTGGAGTGCTCGAAAGCGCCCCAGTTCGGCCCGCCTGCGGAAGTGTTGCTCATGTCGTACAACGCAAAATTGGAATCATCCACCGCTCAGGGCCGCGACAGGGATCTACCGATTTATTTGTATATTATCATAGTTAAAGTTAATAACAGAAGTAAAGAGCATTCTCCCAACCGAGGGGGACCCTTGGGAGGACGTTGGGAATCCAATCTCGGATTCAAGAGTGCCCGGCGTCTGGCGAGGGGTCGGGAGCGGAACGGTTTTTCGACAAAAACCGTGATGTCACGTGATTTCAATGATATGAAGGTATGCACTCTATTCCCGATTGCTGAATTGACGCTTCCGGGGCGCACACCAGAAGATCGAAAGGGAGGAGGGACCGAAAGGTGCGAAATGATTTTGCAGGAGCTTTGTGATACGCAACCGAGAAGAGAAACCGGGGCGGAAATTGTGGATCGCCTATTGACGATTGGAACAGAAAAAGAGAAGCGTCGGCAGGCCACGCGGGCTTTTCAATAGCCATCCACAATCGTTAGTGGTCTTGCAATCGTCAATCTGGGGTATCCTAGCGATAGGGTGTTGGAGACAACGAGGCCCGTTATGTGCCAACGACGGCTTAATGCTCCCGTTTCCGTGCGAGTGATCGCGAGCACACTGCTTCTGTCGGCGCTGCTTGCGGCCTTGGGACTGGCGGGACAGAGCCCCAGCGGCGGCGCCGCGCCCAACCCATCCGGCCCATCTGGGGAGAATCTGCGTGCTATCTTCGAGCGCGCCCAACGGGCGCTCGCTGCCGAGGATTACGCCGGTGCGGAGCGCGGATTCAAAGAATTCCTGAAGCTCGACCCGCAGTCCGCTGCCGCTTACTCCAACCTCGGCGTGGTCTACCTGCGGACGGGCAAATCTAAGGAAGCCATTCAGGCTTTTGAGACCGCCAGGAAGCTCGACTCGAACATGGTGGGGGTCGATCTGAACCTGGGGCTCGCCTATTACCGCAAGCAGGATTTCAACCAAGCCGTCCCCTACTTCGAGCGCCTGCTTGCTGCGCAACCTGACAGTGTCCAGGCACACTACCTGCTAGGCATGTCCTACTTCATGCTCAGAAAGTACGGCCCCGAAGTGACCGCCCTCGAACCCATCCGCGACCAGGAGCAAGACGATCTCGATTTCCTGTATATGCTCGCCATCGCCTACGGGCAACTGAAGCGCAGCAGCGATTCGGTGCGGACCTGCGAGCAGTTGGTGCGCGTCGGCGGGGACACGCCGCACCTGCATTTGCTCTTGGGCAAAGTCTATCTCGACACTTACCAGAACGGGAAAGCACAGGACGAATTGGACAAGGCCGTCGCCGGCAACCCCAAGCTTCCCTTTGCGCACTTCGACCTCGGCGTTCTCTATCAGCGCCTGGGCCAACTGGACTTGGCGGCGGCGGAGTTCGAAAAGGAAATCGCGATCAGCCCTGACGAACCATGGAGCTACGAGAGCCGCGGTACCATCTGGATTGACGGGGGCGATGCGGATCACGCCATCCCCCTTTTCCAAAAAGCGTTGGCCCTTAACCCGAAGATGCCGGACTCGCTCGCCGGCCTGGGCAAGGCTTATCTGCGCCAAGGGAAGACCGAGGAGGCCATTTCGTGCCTGAAGCAAGCCATCGAGCTTGAACCGGGTAACGGCAACTACCACTACCAACTGGCAAGAGCTTATCTCAAGACAGGCCAGCGCGATTTGGCTCAGCAGGAATTTGCGTTGCAGCAGAAATACCAGAACGAGGCCCGCCAGAAGCAGGCGGATCAGATTTCGGGCAAGCTTCCGCCGCCCGCCGGGCCCCAGTGAGTAGGTATGAAAGAAGCGCGAAAATACGCCGTCGTATTCGAGAAATCCGCTACTGGCTACGGCGCCTATGTACCCGATCTTCCCGGTTGCGTCACGGTCGGCGACACTCTGTAAGAAGCGGAGCGGAACATTCGGGAGGCCATCGAAGGCCGCATTGAAGTGATGTGCGACCACGGGGAATCTGTGCCGGAGCCGACCACCACCGTCCAGGAGATCGCCGTGCGGATTCCCGCATGACTTTTGCCGGCGGTTTTAGGTAAGCACCGGAACATGTGCCCTACGAGGTCGGTTCACAGAGACCGGGACTTTACCTGCATGCACTCGCGTCCCCGAGCGACTTCCGGAGTCAGTGAGACGGGCTGACGAGTGAGCAGTGATCGAGGCAACAGAGGAGGTGAGGAGGCGCGTCGCCGCGGATCCTCCGGCCTCAAGGTTGTGAATGGTGCTACGACAAACTGACTTTCGGAGCCCGTGGCGGGCCTTAGGCGTTGTGCTCGGCGTCGGCTGTCTGAGTGTCAGCCTGCTCGTCGGCCACTTGTCGACGTCTTCTGTGGGCCACGCCGGCCCGCTTCCCTCTGCTTCCGTGCAGTTCTCTAATGTCACACAGACGGCGGGGATCAACTTTGTCCATTTCAAGGGCAGCCTTGAGACTTCGACCATCCTGGAGGAGGCTGGGCCCGGAGTTTGTGTGGGCGATTATGACGGAGACGGCTACCAGGACATTTACCTCGTCAACGGCCGCGACCTGTATAATCGAGGCCTCACCGCGCGCAACGCGCTTTTCCACAACAACGGCGACGGAACCTTTACCGACGTCACGGAGAAGGCGGGAGTCCCTGGCAGCGCTTACGGCATGGGCTGCGTGTGGGGTGACTACGACAACGACGGCTACCCCGACCTCTATGTGACCCAATACGGAAAGAACATTCTGTACCACAACAATGGCAACGGGACGTTCACCGACGTCACCGACAAAGCCGGCGTGGGCGGAATGGATTTCGGCACCGTTTTCCATGCGGGCGCCACGTTCTTTGACTATGACCGCGATGGCCGGCTCGATCTCTACGCCGGAGGCTACGCCAACTTCAGCGCCGCCAGCAAACAGTATTGCTCCACGGAAATCAATGCGCGAACGAGCTGCCCCCCCTCCGTTTATGGCGGCACACCGGCAGTGCTCTATCACAATAATGGCGATGGAACGTTCACCAATGTCACCAAGGCGGCGAAGATCTACCAACCCAACGGGATCAATCTCGCCGTGGCCGCCGCTGATTACGACAACGCCGGATGGCCCGACCTGTTCGTCTCTAACGACGGCATCGACGCCTACCTGTATCACAATAATAAGGACGGGACTTTCACCAACGTGGCGCTGGAAACCGGCGTGGCCTTGACCGGCAACGGCAGCACGATGGCGGCCATGTGCATCTCTTTGGGCGACTACGACAACGACGGTAACCTCGACCTGTACATTTCCGATTTTCAGGGTGCCGGAGATCATCTCTACCACAACGCCGCCAAGGGGTCCTTCGACGAAGTCAGCGACGAAGCCGGCATCACCGTGGCAACCAAGAAGGTGCTCAGTTTTGGCGGAGGCTTCTTCGACTACGACAACGACGGATGGCTGGACCTGTTCATCGCCAACGGTCACGTCTATCCGGAAATCGATCGCACCTCCACCGAGGTTCGCTACAAAGAAACCGACTCCCTCTTCCACAACGAACACAATGGAAAGTTTGTGGAGGTTTCGGCGATCTCCGGGAGTGGATTCGCGACGCCTTACGTCGGACGGGGAGTCGCTTTCGCCGACTTCGATAACGACGGGTACGTCGATGTGGTGGTGGGGAATGACGGCGATCCTCCGCTGCTGCTGCACAACGACGGCCCGGCGGGCGCCGCGCCGCGAAACCACTTCGTCAGTTTCAAGTTGGTGGGCACGCGCAGCAATCGGGACGGCATGGGAGCCCGCGTCAACCTCCGGGCGGGAGGCGTCTCGCAGATCCGGGAGATTGCCGGAGGCGGCAGCTACCTGTCGCAGAGCGACCTGCGAGCCCACTTCGGGCTGGGAAGCAGTACCAGCGCCGACGTGGTGGAGGTTCGCTGGCCTAGCGGTGTACACCAGGAGTTCCGCAACGTGGCGGCCGACAAGTTCTACGTGATTGTCGAAGGCAAGGCCCAGTTGCAACAACAGCAGTTTGTGCGTCCAACCACGGCGCGGCGTCCCTGACGCGCCGCGGGTTTGGCGCAATCCCATCCAAGCAGCGGAGAGAGGGTTCAGTTTTCCGCTATCCCTTGCGACGCGGATGGTGTAGAATGAAGCGCAGACGTTGGGAACGCCTAAAGAACATGAGAAGTTTCTCACCAAGTCGCACCGCGACGAGTCGCGAAGAACAACTTCTTTGCTCGCTTTGCGAGCTCTGCGCCTCTGCGGGAAACGCTTTGGTTCCCGCAGATACGGCACACCTTCCCGGCGAGCCCTTGCTCCTGAGCGACGCGAAAGTCCGGCGGCCAAGCACACCGCGAGCCCTGGTCGCTTGCTCCCGTGTTATTTTGCTCCTTGCGCTCGCCTTGATATCTTCCCGGGCTGCCCTCGGCCAAGTCCGGCTGATTGGGAAGGTCCGCGTGGAAGGCGGGCAGGTGCCCAGCTTCGGCGTCATGGCGAGAGTGGAGACCGAAGACGGTGAGATTGCGGGGCAGAGCCCCGTGAACTCGGATGGCGCCTTTTCGTTCGTCGGCCTCAACAAACAGATCTACCAACTGATCGTCACCGCCGAGGGCTTCGAGACCAGCCAGCAACCGGTGGACCTCACTCGCGGCCTGACCCTGGTGCTCGTCGAAGTGGTCCTCCTCCCGGCGCGGAGAACCAGGGGACAAGCAGCCGATGCCGCCCGCACCGATGCGCAGGCGTCGAAGGCGGCGCGCAAAGAATATGAGAAGGGAGCTAGCGCTCTGGCCGCTCGCAAGCTTGACCAGGCCCAGATCCACCTGGAAAAAGCAGTAAGTGAGTATCCCTGCTACGCGCGGGCCCAAGCCGACCTGGCGACGGTCCTGGGCGAGGCGCAGAAACTGGCGGAAGCCGAGGCTGCGGCCAGGAAGGCGCGCGAGTGCGATCCGGATTTTGTGTATCCCTATATGGTGCTCGGCCAGATGTTCAACAGCGAGAGGCGCTATGCCGACAGCGAACAGGTTCTGCAGGAGGGTCTGCGGCGGTCGCCCGGCTCCTGGCAGTTCTATTACCAGCTTGGTGTCGCCCACTTCGGCCTTGGCCAGTATTCGAAGGCGGATGAAGAATATCAGCGGGTTCTGTCGCTCAATTCATCCCCGCCCGCCGAGGTTCACGTTAAGCTGGCGGACCTCTATCTGAGGGAGAAGGCCTATGATAAGGCCTACTCGCACATGGAAGAATATCTCAAGGCGGAGCCGGCTGGCCGCTTCGCCGCCAAAATCAAAAGCATCATGCAGCAGATGCAAGCGTCGGGTGTGCTAAACGCTGCTGAGGCAGCGAAACGATGATAGGTTCTGGACCAGGGTAGGGAATAGGGGCTTGGGACTAGAGAAGAGAATGATGAATGATGAACTATGAACGAGAGTCCTTTCTTCTGTTCATCATCCATCGTTTCTTCTAACTGCTAACCACTTGCCACCGCGTCACTGCGGCTCCGGGGTCGGAACTTGGTGTACCGTCTCTTTGGTCTCGGTATTGAATAGCTTGAAGTCTGAATACGTATGCACGTTGCGGAAGGTCCTGCCCGACCACTGCACCGTTACTGCCACCTCGCTGGGCAGCCACGCTACTTGGCCCGCTTGTTTGAACTCGACCGGGTCGTAGGTGATCTCGGTCGTCTGCCGGAGCAAGCGGATCTGGGACTGCGGCTTCAGCAAGTCGGTCCGGAGCCGGGTAATCCTGTAGTTCTCCTTATCAATCCAAGCTAACCCCTGGAATAGCACCAGCACCGAGCCGCCGTTGCTGTTGAAACGTTCCACCATCTGGGCCTTCTCGGGTTTCTGCGCGAAAGCGACCACGTAGCATTCCCGGCCTTTCACTGACCCCAGCCCGAGGTATCGAAAAGTGGCCCCGGACTGATAGGCGGGGTGGAATAGCAGAGACGCGGAGGCAAACCCAGAGGTGAGCATGAGACCGGAATCGAGCCCCGTAGGCGCGGTTTGGTTTCCTTTAAGGTCGGTCCGAAACTCTTGCAGCCCCAGGCCCCAGGCTTCCGGCCGGGTGAGGAGAAGATACTGAAATTTCTGGTTGAGGGAGTCCCTGATCTTGCCATCCTTGGTCAGCCTCTCCTGATGGATCTGCTCCGTGGACACGGTGTTCTGAAAGCCGTTGAAGAAGTATCGGACGTTCTCACCGGCCTTCTCCAGGATCGCGGTCAAGTCCGTCTGGCCGGCCTGACCCGGCTGGCTTGACGCCGGCCGCAGTCCACGCAGCTCCGGCACGGCCTTGATCAGGGACGGCAGCGGTTCGCTCACCATCGACTCGACCTTGGCATAGCTTTGGAGCTTCATCCGCTCGCCGATCTCCGTGGATAGCGCACGGACGGGCATGGGAAAGGTCTTGAGTGCCGCATCGCCGACGTAGTCCTTCATCACCCGGTCGGCTGTCTCGGGATCTCCTTCCTCGAGCAATGCCCGGGCGCGGAGCAGCATGGCATCTTTTGAGGCTCCGGCCACCAGCGCGCGATGGAGATATTCGTCCGCACCCTCCCAGTTCTTCTGGAGAACCAGCGTCCGTCCCAACTCCTGAAGGACGAGAGCATTCTTCGGATCGAGTTCGGTGGCCTGCATCAGGAATCCCGCCGCCTGGTTGTACTCGCCTTTCCAGTTCTCGAGTTCCGCCACAATCAGCATCAAGTTGATCTTGTCCGGGTTGCTGTTCCCTGCCGCCGCCAGCTTGTCGGCCTCAGCAAATTCGCGCGCCGCGCCGTTCCAGCTCCCGGCGTCGAGCAAGGCGAGTCCCAGCAGGGTGCGGCAGTGGCCGCAAGCCGGATAGCGTTTCGTCACCTTGCTGAGACTGGGAACAGCCTTCGCCCCGTCGTGCTCGTCCAGGAAGTCGCTCGCGCCCCGAGCAAGGTCTTTCCTGGCAGGGGCGATGGTGGCGTCGGCTTCCAGGCTGGCGCGCAGCTTGGGAGCCAGCGCAGCTACCAGGGCCGGCAGGGGAAGCTCGTCGTAACCCTGGGTGTCAGGCCTCATCGCCACATCGATTTCCCAAGTTGTGTCGCCCACGCCATAGTCGACAAATTCGTGGGCCGGAGCGTAACCGTCCCGGTTCACCAAGAGGTTCACGGAAAGGCGGCTGTTGGTGGATACATCCAGCTTGTACTCGGTCCTGAATTCACCCTGGGCATTGGTGGTGAGGTCCTTCACGAACTTGCCGCCGTAACCAATGTCCACACGGACTGACGCGGCGCGCAGAGGCGAGCCCTTAATGTCGGTGACCTTGCCAAAGATGTGCCACGTCTGCTTCTCGATGGCGCGAAGGTCTGCCATGGGCAATTCAGGGTGAGGGATTGCCTGCGACCACATGGGGAGGGAAGCAACCGCCAGAATCACCGGGAGCATGATCAAAACACGAAGGGCTTGCTTACACATGATAGTTCTCAATCACACTGTATTAGATACCCGGCACGGCTCCCTGGGCCCGAGGAATCGGCCGGCGATCACGCGCCGTAGTTTTCTGCTGTGCCTACTATACGGCTACCGCTGATGAGTTGAAATTGATCTCCCACTTCTCCACTTCACTTCGACCCATTTCTCTCATGACGGTGAGAAAAGTAAACCCGAACGTGCAGGCACGCTTGCGGCCTTGGGCACAATCGAAGACTTCCAGCCAGTAGGCACCGGGCGGCAGGTCACCGACCCTTGGGTTTTGTTGTCCCTTCCTCAATCACCAGAAACTGATCAGCCTCCACATCGCTGAGGCGGTCGACCTGCCCACTGGGCCAGAGCACTTCGATCTGATCAGCCTTCCGCGCCGCGCCCAGACCAAAGTGCTGACGCAGGTCGCTCTGCGAGACATAGCTTGAACCGCTCAAAACCTCCCGCACCTGGCGCCGTTCGCCCGCCGTGACGGCCACGCGAGCGCCAATGGCAGAGCGGTTCGATCGCGTGCCAGTGAGCTTCACACTCAACCAGTGATTGTCGCTGCGATTGTCGTTGCGAAGCAGCGATGGCGGTTCGCTCAGGTTAAGAACCAGCACGTCGATGTTGCCATCGTTGTTGAAGTCTCCGAAAGCACAGCCGCGGCTGGAGTGCCGCTCGAGTATTGCCGCGCCGCAAAGATCGGAGACTTCTTCGAAGCTGCCGTTTCCCAGGTTGCGGTAAACCACGCGCTGGGTCTTGTACTTGTAATCGGGATAGACCTTCTCCACCTCAGGGTAAACGGTTCCGGTTACGTGCAGGATGTCCAGCCAGCCGTCGTTATCGAGATCGGCAAAGCCCACGCCCCAGCACACGTAGTTGGTGTTCACGGCCAGTCCGGCGGCGGAAGTGAGGTCGTCGAAGAACTCGCCCTTGAGGTTGTGATAAAGGATCGGCGTGTCGTCGCTGAAGTGGGGAAGGAACATATCCAGGTAGCCATCGCCGTCGTAGTCGCCCACCGCTACCCCCATGTTGGCCTGCTCCTGCCCGTCACCGTTCACCGCGCACCCGGATTCCATGGCCACCTCGCGAAACGTTCCGTCGTGGTTGTTGCGATAGAGCAGGTTGGGCGTCGAGTCGCACGCCACGAAGAGGTCCGGCCAGCCGTCGTTATTGTAGTCGAAGGCCACGGCGGTAAGCCCGTAACGGCTGCCGGCCTTCAAGATGCCCGCCTTGGCGCTGACATCCGTAAACGTCCCGTCGCCGTTGTTGTGGTAAAGCGTACAAGTCTCTTGCGTCAGTCCGAGGGGACCGCAATTCACCGGGACGCCTTTGTACTTGCAATAGCGGCTGGCCCCGCCGACAGGCGTTTTGGCCAGATCCATGTCGATATAGCGGCTGACGAATAGGTCGAGGTAGCCGTCGCGATCGTAGTCGACAAACGTACAACCACTCCCGAACCGCGGACGGGATTCCAGGAGCACGGCCTTGTCAGTGACGTCCGAGAACGTGCCGTCGCCGTTGTTGTGGTAGAGCGCGTTCTTGCCGTAATAGGTCAGGAACAGATCGTCACGACCGTCATTGTCGTAGTCGCCGACGCAAACTCCGTAACACCATCCCGTCCGCGCGAGCCCCGCCTTGGCCGTGACGTCCGTGAAGGTGCCGTCGCGGTTGTTGCGATAGAGACGGTTGGTGGGCTCACCGCCGGGTGGGAAACCTTCCAGACGCGTGCCGCTGGGGACGAAGACGTCAAGCCAGCCGTCGTGGTCGTAGTCAAAAAAGGCGATGCCCGGTCCGTTGGCTTCGACGATGTAGCGTTTGACGTATTCCTCCCCGTAGACGGTGGGAGCGGTGAGCCCCGCGCGGGCTGCCACGTCCGTCAAGGTGATTGGCCACGGCCGGCCCGAGAACTTGGGACGCGGAGCGGCTTGCACGTGTCGCGACGCCATGCCCTGGCCGCTGAGTTGCGCCGCGCCGGAGAGAAGCAGGCCCGCCGCGCCCGCCGAGTGGAGAAACCTTCTGCGTGTGAATGGCATTTCGTTCGCCGGATCGTTCCGATCATGACAATTGAATAGCTTTCAGCCTTCAGCATTCAGCTTTGAGCGAGATCCTAGAGCGGTGCCTGTCTCCGCCTGACTGCTGAGAACTGATGGCTGACGGCTTTTTCAATCGTCAATCGTAAATCGACAATCGTCACTCAGGCGGCGTGTCCGTCTGGGGTTGGCTGAGGTTCCCGAGGATACCCGTGCGAATACGGAGCTGGGTCTTCTGCAGATTGTCGTGAATCTCCCGGTAGGCGGCAAGCTCCTTCCCCGCATCTTCCTCGCGTCCAGCGCGGCGGTACGCGAAAGACAGTTGGTAGTGACCGTTGGCATTGCCTGGGTCCAGCTTCACCGCCCGTTCCAGGGGCGCCACCGCTTCTTGGGGCCGTCCGGCTGAAACCAGAGACTTGCCGAGGCCGATGAGGGCTTCCGCAAATTGCGGGTCGAGAGTAACGGCGTGCTGAAAATGCTGAATGGCCTCGTTCCATTGGCGGCCCTGGCGCGCCATCTCCCCCAGTTCGTATTCGGCCGTCGCGTTCCGGGGATCGATCTTCAGTTCCTCCTCAAACTCTTGCTGCGCCTCATCCAGGGTGTTGGGGCCGCGCTCGCCGGCCAACAGCAGTTCCCCCAGTTCGTAATGAATGCCGGACAAGTGGGGGTTGAGGGAGAGAACCTGGCGATACTCGGCTGCGGCCTCACTGAGTTTATCTTGAATGGCCAGGACCTCCGCGTTGAGCTGATGCGCCTGGTAAGATCCGGGGGCCGTCATCAGGAGACGCTGCGAGGCGCGGGTAGAGAGGCTGGAGTAGACGTGGCTGCTGAGGTAGAGCACATCGGGATCGTTGGGAAGATCACGATCGAGCGACCGCACGAGGCTGAGCGCTTGGTCCGAATCGTTCGCCGACATGGCGCAACGCAACGCGTCCACACCGAGCGCGCGCTTCATGGAAGGGTTCGGCGCGCGACCGTAGTCTTTCTGAACGTAAGGCAGTGCTTCCTTGCAACGGTCGCTCTCGGCCAGGCTCAAGCCGAGAATGAAGTGCGCGTTGATCAGGGAGGGCTTTAGTTTGAGCGCTTGCCGGGCCTCGCGTGCGCCATCGTCGAAGCGTCCTTCGGAGTAGTAGGCCGTGGCTAGGTTGGCGTGGACCTCTGCAACTTCTGGAGCCATCTTCTCCAGTTGCTCGAGATTCTCGATGGCCTTCGCGTAGTCTCCGGCGCGCAGCGCGGCCTCGGCCAAGGCGGCAACGCGAGCCTTGTCTTCCGTTTGGCCGCCTGGCGTCGGCGGCTGCTCACCTCCAGGGCCAGTGGATTCCAACACGAGGCCTCGAACAGAGACCGGTCGCGCTGCCAGCAGGAAGAGCAAGGTGAGCACCGCCCAGCACAGCCTCTGCGAACCACTCCGCCCCATCCAATCGTCCATCGCCCAGTCTCCGCGTCACGCCGGCGGTTACTTCTCAGTCTTACAAATGGCAGTGTGCCAGCCCGCGCTTTTCCAAATACTGCTGATGATACTCTTCCGCGCGATAGAACTCGGCGGCGGGGACAATCTGGGTCACGATGGGCCGCTTGTACCGTCCGGAGGTCTCCAGTTTCTCCTTCGAGGCGCGCGCGGCGGCTTCCTGTTGCGCATCGTGAAAGAAGATGGCGGAACGATACTGCGTGCCGAAGTCCGGCCCTTGGCGGTTGAGCTGCGTCGGATCGTGATTCTCCCAGAAGACCCGCAGCAGATCGTCATACGATACCTGGGACGGATCGTATTCCACCTGCACCGCTTCGGCGTGACCCGTCCTGTCGGTGCATACGTCCTGGTAGGTAGGGTTCTTCAAGGTTCCGCCGGTGTACCCGACTGTCGTCGCCGTCACGCCCTTCATTTGTCGGAACGCCGCCTCGACGCCCCAGAAGCAGCCTGCTGCGAATGTAGCCTTCTCCATGCGACCTCAGCTCCTTCCTGCCCGTCTGTTTCTAACGCAGTCATGCGACTGTCTCAGCTTACCAGTGTTCTCTATCTTGAAGACAAATTCAAGCGAGGCGCTTGGCGTCCACCCCAAGGTGACCACGCTGATGCGCGCCGATCGAGCGACGAGTCCGCCGGTATTCCGGCTCTCCGACTTGTCTTGGTCGACGGCGTCTGTTCCGAGCAACCGGGCAACGAACCCGCGCATCGCATGCAGGTACAGGTGGTTCGGCTGTCTTACCCGTTGGCAATTTCGAGCCAGTCCCCAAGAAGCTCAAGGTGGAGGCACGTAACATGAGTGATGCAACCCGAATTGGAATTATGGGCGACTTCAATACGAAATATCACTCTCACCTGGCGACGAATGCTGCAATCCAGCATGCGGCTCGATCGCTCGGCGTGACCGTGGAATCACACTGGCTGCCTACGGCGTCGCTGGCGGAGCCGGGCGCTGAGGACGTGCTCGCGACCCATGATGGGTTGTGGGCCGCGCCGGCCAGTCCCTATGGAAGCATGGCAGGGATGCTTGCCGGCATTCGTTTCGCACGCGAGCGCGGCTGGCCCTTGATCGCCACTTGAGGGGGCTTCCAGTACACTCTGGTAGAGTGTGCCCGCAATGTACTCGGACTCGCAGATGCCGACACTGCCGAGAACGCCTCGGATTCCAAGCACATCGTGATCTGGCCGGTAGTCTGCGCCGTGCCCAACCGCGCCGAGGGCGCGCCGAAACTTTCAGGAGCGAGCCACGTTCGCATCAAGCCCGCGTCCAAGCTTCACGCTATCTACGGTCGCGAAGAGGCGGACGAAGAATACTTTTGCAACTACGAGGTCAACCCGGAGTATGAGCGGCCGCTCGCCGCCGCCGGTTTGAACATAACCGCGTGGGGCCCAAACGACGAGGTCAGGGCCGCGGAACTGCCCTCGCACCGGTTCTTTCTGGCGACCCTGTTTCAGCCCCAGCTCTCCTCCACAGCAGAGAAGCCCCACCCGTTGATCGTGGCTTATCTGGAGGCTGCGAACCGCTTCCGGGAAGCGCGCGCGGTCCCCAAGGTCGCACATCAAGAGTGAGAGGACGCCGCAATTTTCGTCGCCTCAGCTACGCGTCCATGTCGTAAGCAGTTCTCAGCCACCGCTTCACTTCGTCGTCGATGTCGGCCAGCTTGGTAATCGCGATCCGGTGCGTGATACGGTCCTTTTTGGCAAAGCCGCCGGTATCGATCAACCGGGTGTTGCCGTTGGGGGGCTTGGTATCCTTCAATGCAAAGCCCAGGTCGATCCGCGACTGCGTGGCAGGCTTGATCTGCGCGAAGACGTGGTTGCGGTAAAGCGGCACGATGGTCTGGCACGGGCACGCCTCCACATCCTTGCCGATGCTGAGGCCAAGCTTGAGCAGGGCGTCGTAGATGGAACGCAGCGCCGCTTTGGAGCCCTTAAACATCGCCTCGACGTATTTTTCGGCGGCCGCCAGGTAACGCTCGGGATCGTCGGTCTCTGCCCCTTTACCTTCGGCTCGTTCGGCGATCCACCAAGCCGAATTGGTCCCGAGCTTGTGTTCCTTCTTCAGCCATTCTCGGCGTTCCTTCTCCGTGGGCGGACCTTCTTTCTTCACCAAATCAAGCCATTGATCGAGCGACCTTCCCGTCTTCTGGGGCAGGCTCAGAATCCAGTCCTGCACCATCTGGACGCCGGGATGAACGCTGTAAATGGACTTGGCTCGTGCTGTAGCACGTGACCGTGGCATATCGCCTCCCCAGAAGAATTGACGATTGTCGATTGACGATTGACGATCAAAAAAGCCGTCAGCCATCAGCTCTCAGCCTTCAGACAGAGACGAGCACCGGTTTGGATCTCGCTGAAAGCTGACTGCTGAAGGCTATTCAATCGTCATCGACAATCGTCCGTAGTCGACCCTCGCGGCCCCGGTCTCTTTTCCAATCGTCAATCGTCAATCGACAATCGTCAATTTTGGGGCCCTACCAGCGAAAGACCGGCGTGGCCGCGGTTTGGCTGGCTAGGTGTAATTCCCACTTCTCGCCGCCCGTGCGGTGCTCCAGTGCCTCCAGAGCGGTCAGGCGCGCGATCTCGGGATGATTGTTGATCTCGCTCAGATGGGCCAGCACCAACACCTGCGCCTGACCGTCATAGTCCTGGGTGAGAAACTCACCCGTAGTCCGATTGGAAAGGTGTCCGTGGCGGCTCATCACCCGCTGCTTGACGTGCCACGGGTAAGGCCCCACTTTCAGCATGTCCAGATCGTGGTTGGATTCGAAAATCAGGCAGTGGCAGCCCCTCACGTGTTGCTTCACCAGGTCGGGAATGTAGCCGAGGTCGGTGACGACACCGATTTTGATGCCCTGCGACTCGAAAGTGAAGGCCACCGGGTCCGCGGCGTCGTGCGGAATCGAGAATGGGGTGACCTCGACATCGCCGATGGTGAACCTGGCGCCGGCGCAGAAAGTCTCAAAAGCCGTCAGCTTGGGATCCCAGGTTACCGCCGCCCGCGTGCCGGAGTTGATGCAGATGGGGATTTCGAGGTCGAGCGCTAGAACTCGCAAGCCATTGATGTGGTCCACATGCTCGTGAGACACCAGCAGTGCCCGGCAGGCCTTGGGGTCTTCGCCTACCGCTCGCAGCCGCGCGTAGGTTTCCTTGCGGCTGAGGCCCGCGTCCACCAGGAGGCAGGTCCGATCCGTCGCAATCCAGGTCGAGTTACCTCGACTCCCGCTGGCCAGTACGCAAACGCGAACGCTCAAACCATGGCTCCCTGCCGCCGGGCCGGAACGACCCCTCGTCACCCCGGCGGGCTCGCACCATCGTGATCAACTGGATGAATTATAAAGTGAGCGCGAGAAAATGGACAACGAAAAGCGAAGAGGGATCGATCCTTCTGTCACAGAGCCAGGGAGGCACAGAGAAGAATGGGAAACGCACGGAAACAAACGACATCTTCATGTGATCTTCGTTCTCTTCTCTGTCTCTATGCGCCTCAGCGCTTAGTTTTTTAACATCTTGGTGCGTGCCGAGAGTGCCTCGCACTATTGACAAGCGCCCCACCGAATGCGCAAGCTTAGAGGATGCTGATGCATGCGTCTCCATTTTTGCTTCGGGCCGCCTTTTTAGGCGTCGTGTTCCTGCTGGTGGTCGCGAGCCAGGTCTTCTGGATTCAGCAGGTCCGGAAGCGGGCTGCGAGCCTGATCCCGAATCCGGTTTGGCGGAAGGGGTTGGGGTGGACGGCGCTCGCTGGCTATCTGCTCCTCTTTGCCAACGGCTTCGGCTGGCTGGGGCGCGGCGTCAGCCCCACCCATCTTACGCTGAAGGCGGTCCTACTGGAGGCGCCCTTCGCCTGGTGGTTTTTCGGCTCGACCTTGGGCTTTGTGGCCGTTCTGTTGTTCCTGGCCCCGGTGCGCCTCTTTCGCCTCGCGGCGTGGGCGGCGCGCAAGCTGGTACCCGTATCCCCGACAGTTCCGGCACGGGCATCCAGCTCGATGCTTCGCGATGGTCCGTCAAACCGGCCGCCTTTGCCCTCGGCAACGCGCCGGCGTTTTCTGGAGCGGACGGCCATGGCTGTGGGGGCCGTTCCCTTTGCCGCAGGAGCCTATGGGATGATCTTTGAGCGGGTCGATCTCGAAACCACCCGGCAGCGAATTCGCCTGGCCCGCCTGCCCCGTGCCTTTGACGGGTTTCGCATCGCCCAGGTCTCCGACCTGCATATCGGCCCCTTCATGAGCGAGGCCGAGATCCGCCGGGTGGTGGGCATCACCAATCAGCTTAAGGCGGACCTGATTGTCCTCACCGGCGACTACGTCACCTGGGACCCGTCAACCCAAGGCGCCGTCGTCAATGTGCTGGCTAGCCTGAAAGCACCACGCGGGATCTTCGGCTGCCTCGGCAACCATGAACTCTGGACCAAGACTCAGGAGTCGATCACCCGACTCTTTGCCGCCGCCGGTATTCCGATTCTCCGGCAGGAACGCGTCTCGATTGCCGCCGGGGGCTCCGGCAGCCTGGCGGGAGACGAAAGCCTGAACCTGATCGGAATCGACTTTCAGACGCACTCCGCCGTCGGGCGGCGCGAGCGAGGTTTCGTTCGCCAGTACCTTGCCGGCATCGGTCGCCTGCTTCGCCCGGACTCGGTAAACATCTTGCTGAGCCATAACCCCAACACTTTCGACCGCGCAGCGGAGCTGGGAATCGACCTGAGCGTGGCCGGACACACCCACGGCGGCCAAGTCTCGCTGGAATTCGTCCACCCTGGCATCTCGCCCAGCCGCCTCATCACTCCCTACCTTCGCGGGTGGTTCCAGAAAGGCGACGCGCAGCTTTATGTCAATCGCGGCATCGGCACCATCGGAGTGCCCATCCGCATCGATGCCCCGCCGGAGATCACCGTGTTTGAACTCGTACGGGCGGACTACGGACAAAGAGTTGGTCCCCTGCCACGCTGACTGGCGCTTTTCCATAACTGGGTGACGAGTCGCTAACGTTCTTTCTTGACAAGCGAGTTAGTAGCGAGTAGAGTATCAGGAGTGGGCGGATTGCCGTTGCTAGAGAACGGGGAACAGGGAATAGAAAACAGGGAATCGGGAGCAGCCGGGGAAACAGCCGGGATAAGACCAGATCATGTTAAGAACGGGGAGAAAAAACCGGCGGATTCCAACCTGGAAATCGTCATGGCGATGGCCAGAAAATGGGGCAAAGCGACGGGCAACGGGGTGAAAATCGCCGAATATGCAAAAAAAAAAGATAAAACGAAGCCAATCAAGTCATTTATAATCATCAACTTGACCCTTAGAACGAAGCCAAAACGGAGCCAATAAGTCCTTTAGATTCGATCGGCGCCATGAAAACGAAGCCAAAACGAAGCCAGCAAGTCCTTTAGAACGGCATGGCCCCCTGAAAACGAAGCCAACCCACGAAGCGCGAGGCGGCAGAAAACAACCGTACCCGTGACCGGGGCGTCGGGCATAACCTCGCTTGGCGTTCCTAATCCCCTTCCTCCGTGGGTGGTGAGAATTCGAGTCGGTGGGTTTCTATAGCTAGGCTAGTTAGTAGACTGGAAAGTGCACACTTCGACCCCGCCGGTTAGGCTCGGGCCTACTTGGAGTACAGGCTTTCCATCTGGCCCAGGGAGTGTGCCAGGTCGGCGCGCGCCTGGTTGTACCGGTAGAGGGCGCTGATCTGATTGTCGTTGGCGCGGGAAAGCTCGTCCTGGGCGGTGACCACTTCGATGTTGTTGGCAACCCCGGCCTGGAAGCGGTCGCGCGATTGGGTCACTTCCTCCTGAGCAAGCTTGACCCCCAGGTTGGCGACCTCGACTTCGTGCCTTGCGGAATCGAGCTCGGCGATAGCCGTCTTCACTTCCAGGGCGATCTGGTCCGTCAGTGCCTGCTTCTGCTGGTCGAACTTCTTTATCTCGAGGTCGGCCCGCGTGATCTCGGCGCGGATTCGGCCGCCGGTGAACACGGGCACGTCGAGGACGGCTTGATAATTGTAAGCGGGAATCGAGGAGGGGAGCGACAAACCCTGGTAGCCCCAGTTGCCCCTGAGATTGAAGGTAGGCAGCCGCGATTCGCTGGCGGCGCGCCGGGCGGTCAAAGTCTGCTGCTCGCGCGCCTCGATGGCCTTCAGTTCCGGCCGGTTGGCGAAGGCGCTTTCCAGGCTCTGGCCAATGGGAAACTCCGGCGTCTCGAAGAAGCTGACTTCGTCGGCCAAGTCCACGTCCTGGTGCACGTCAAGATTCAGCAGGCGCGCGAGGCCGTAGAGGGAAGTTTTCAGGTTGGTCTCGGCCACCACCAGCCGCTGCTTTTCGTTTTGAAGCTGGACGTTCGACCGCAGCGTATCCAGGCCCGTTCCCACCCCGTTCTTCTGCAAGTCGGCGGCCTGGTCGTAGATCGCCTGCGCCAGCGTTACCCGCGATTGGGCGGCTTTCACGTCGGCGGTGGCGCGCAGGCTGCCCAGGTACTGCGACACCACCAGCAGGACGGTCTGCTCGCGCACGCTCATTTCGTCCGAGAGGGAAGCCCGAATGCCTTGCTGCGAGGCCTGCCATCGGCGAAGGAGAGTGAGATCGAAAAGCGGCATCGAGAATCCCGGCCCGGCCTGGAAATCCTCGGCTGGGCCCCCATGCTCGGGAATGCCGGGGAATGGGCGGCCGAACAGGGCGTACACGTTGAACCGCTGGGCGAGGATGAATCCCTCCGCGCCGACGTGCGGCAGCAGCGCCGAGCGCGCGATGTTGCGGTCCTGCTGGCTTTCGGCGACGTTGAGGTTGGCGATCTGCACCTGCGGGTTCTGCTTCAGAGCGAGTTGGACCGCCTCGCGCAGGGTCAGCCGCAGCGGGGGTTTCTCCTGGGCGCACAGGCCGGCCGGTATGACGAAGAAGTAAACCATGGTGACGAGCGTCAGCAGGGTGCCCAGAAGTCCGCCCGACCCGGGTGCGGAGCGAGGGTTGCGGTGCGCGGTCTGGATCCGCTCGATGATGGACTTGTTCATGCAGTCGGTGGCCCGAAGCTCGGCTCCTTCCGCGAACATCGCCCCCAGCAACTTCTTCCCTTCGTCATCGACGAAGGTCACCGCAGAGAGGTCGAGCGCCAGACGCTCTTCTCGCTGGGCTTGCTGGCGGACCCCTTGGCTGGCCCGGTGACGGGCCCCCTGATGGGCATATTCCGCGGACCTCGACGTCCAGAGGTGCTCGAGTTCGTTCACCCAGGGTCCTGCCAGCCTGCCCTCCAGTCGCAAAAGGGTGAGTCCGGGGCTCTCTTCCACGTTGATCCTGAGCATGAAACTTCCCTCCACGTAGCACCTCCCCGAAAGCATCTGCCACTCCAAAGCGGCAAGTATGCGCAAGTGGTATTTAGCGAATTGAAAACAAGAATGTTAGATGATCCGGCAGGGCACCGGGGTCGCAGCTTATGTCGACGGGTCGGCGCCCATCCGTGCCGATATGTCGGCGTGTGCCGAAAACCGCCGCCAGAACGGTGACGAGGGTCCAACGGCGCCGGCAGCGAGAAGCGTATCGAGGTGACTATGGACGCGAAATAGTCGGCGGTGAACGAAGACCGACGAGAGCAGTAGTGATCTTCGGTTCGTGCTCGTCACTCGAGGCTCATCGTTCATCGTCTTCTTGGCTGACCATTCGCCATCGGCTCGCCCTAGATGGAAGGGGGACCACGGCTTGGACACCGCGTTTCGAATTTCAAGTTTCGGGCTTCGACCTTCGATTTTCGATTAGAATTAAGGTTGTCATGTTGGTGACCGAGATTTTCAAGTCCATCCAGGGGGAGTCGACCTTCGCCGGGCGGCCGTGCATCTTTGTGCGCCTCACCGGGTGCAACCTTCGCTGCCACTGGTGCGATACGGCATACGCGTTTTACGGGGGCGAGAGGATGTCCATCGATCAGGTCTTCGATCGCGTGAAGGAGTTGGGCGCGCCCTTGGTGGAGTTCACGGGGGGCGAGCCCCTGCTGCAAAAGCAGGAAGTGGTCCCGCTCGCCGAGCGGTTGCTGGCAGAGGGATACGAGGTGCTGGTGGAGACCAGCGGCGAGCGCTACGTGGGCGATCTGCCGCGCCCGGTGGTGAAGGTGGTGGATGTGAAATGCCCTGGCAGCGGCGAGGCCGACAAGTTCTGCACGGAAAACTTGCCGGCGCTCGAGCGGAAGGACCAGGCGAAGTTCGTGATCCTCGACGAAGCGGACTACCAGTATGCGTGCCGTTTCATCGCGAGCCACCGGCTGGCCGATAGGGTGGAGGAGATCATCTTTTCGCCGGTCTTCGGCCGGTTGCATCCGCGCCAGCTCGCCGAATGGATTCTCCGCGACGGGCTGCGCGTGCGGCTAGGGCTCCAGCTTCACAAGTTCATCTGGGACCCGGAGGCGCGCGGCGTGTGAGTGGCTCTTTGGTTTACATTCAACCATAAATATGGCAGGCTTGGTTCATGAGGACGACCGTTGATATTCCGGATGCTCTCTACCGCGAGCTCAAGGGTAA
>Ga0335081_10002992_pt1 | contig 26550 bp, 19 predicted proteins | sample Lox_Sample_35_FD_206713 | JGI IMG/M metagenome (GOLD analysis project Ga0335081, IMG submission 206713) | Soil microbial communities from Loxahatchee National Wildlife Refuge, Florida, United States - Lox_Sample_3.5 | ecosystem: Environmental > Terrestrial > Soil > Wetlands | place: USA...
GGAGTACTGTCGCCCAGTTCAAGCACGTGGTAGAACGCGACAAACCGAAGCCGCAGCAGGACCCAGGCTAGGTCTTCGTTGATCTGGTTCGCGAGCCCGGCCAAGCTATCCAGCAGCGCCGTTACCTGCTGCAAGATCCCCCTGATGGCGCGGCGATCCGGTGATCCGACGAGCGCTCGCGAGTACACGTCCAGGACGAACGCCGCAGCCTCATATGCCGCCGTCAACCGTCCCCTGCGAGCCAGCCCGTTACGGATGACCCGCGATACCAGGCGGTTCAAGACGACGGTCTGGCCATCCAGACTGAAGGTCAGCAGGGCCCGGCCGCTGAGCCATTCCAGTACCTGGTCTACCATGTCCGCCGTCACCAGGCGCCCGGCGCTAGCCAGCACTCCCGCCTGCCCGGCGGAATACAGCAGCGCGCGGTGGACCCCGGCCGGCGACAGCCCGGCCATGATCTCCATGACCCGGGTACATACGCCGGTCCGGTCGGCCGCGCGGACCGCCTGCAGGGACAGCAGCACCGCGCGAGCCAGGCCAGCCGGGTGCGGCAGCCCGTCGTCCCCCATCAGCGAAACGTCGGCCGGCACCGCCTGCAGCCGGTCCAGGTACCACGCGTACCCGCCGCGCTGCTGGCCGGCCACTACCGACGCAGCCAGCGCCAGCGGCAGCGGCAGGTGCCCTAGGGCGGCAGCAACCTCAGCCGCCCCGGCCTCGTACTCCAGGCTGGTCCGCTCGGTCAGGAACGCCGACGCCTCGTCGGCGCTGAACACATCCACCGGGATGGGGGTGCCCGCACCCGGCGACGGCCGATTAGTGGTGATCAGCACCCTGGCTGCACCACCGACCGGAATAAACGGCCGGACGACTTCAGGGTCGAACACGTCGTCGAATACCAGGAGGCATTGGTCACCGTCGGCCTCCAGCCAATGCCGCACCGCGGCGCCCGCGTCGGTGATTCCCCGCCCGGAATCGCCGTCGGGCAGGCCCACGGCGTCGGCCACCGCGGCCAGTCCCGCGAGCAGGCTGCTGGTGTCCGCGCCGTTAACCCAGGCCACCAGCCGCCAGCCTGCTGCCAGCTTCGCCCGCGCGTAGGCGGCCGCCAGCTGCGTAGTGCCCAGGCCGTGCTGCTCTGTCCGCGCGTGAATCACCGACACGCGCTCGGTCGCTCGGTCGAGCTCTGCCAGCAAGCCGACCCGGGACTGGAAGCCGAGCGGCTCCATCGGGATATCACCGACAACGACACGGTTATCCGTCGCCTCTAGCGGTAGCGGCTCCTGGGCCTTCGACGTGCCATCGGGCGTGACCTGGTCGTTGACCATAAGCTCACGGGTGATGTCGCCGTCAACGGTACGATTCACCACCCGCTCCCGCGCCTAAGGATTCCAGCTACTGCCCAGGCAGCCGCCATGACGGTGCCGGCCGCCTCCATCAACATACCCGCACGGCCGGCCTCAATATACTCGCCCAATCCGCTCGGAAAGGGAGGAGCGGCAGGGTTAGCCATTTGGACGATGCGCGACTGAATACGCCGACTGTGATGGGTTCCGCGATCCTTACCAGGCGCCGCGCCCGGCGAGTGCCGCACGCCACTACGACCGCAGCCTAACTGCACTGCGCACCCAGGCCAGGACCGCTTTCAGGTCACCATCGTCGAGGATGTACGCGACGATGGTGAACGCGATGATCGCGCAGCCGGCCGCGGGCACCGCCACGGCGACGGCCGCCAGCTTGTGGTGCAGGGGGACGGCCAGGCTGATGGCCACGCCCACCGCGCTGCCTGCTGCGCAGGCAGCCAGTCCGGCTAGCGTCGCGTGCCAGGCACCCTGCACCGCGGCCGGACCGCAGATCTTCCGGGTGGCGAACAGGAGCGGGATCGCCACCACGGTCTGGCCGATGGTGGTCCCCAGGGCGAGCGCGGCCACCACCTGGCGGGCCGGGACTAGCGGGACGAGCACCAGGCAGGCCACGATCACGACCAGCCAGCTTCCGGCCACCGCCGCCGCGGCGACCTTGAGCCGCCCGATGACGAACATCACCCGCGACAGGTTCGCGATCACCGCGACGCCCGCGATACCCGGAGCGAACAAGACAAAGGCCTCGAGCAGCTGCGGTACCTGGTCCGGCTGCTTGGCTAGCACGTGCGCGGCGGGAACGGCGATCGCCGCGATCACCGCCGTCCCGAGCCAGGACATAAGCAGGACCCCGCGCGTGGACCCGGCGCTGGTCCGGTCGAACTCCGGCCCTTCACGCGCGGAGAGCACGGGGAACGCGCTGACCACGATGGAAACGGCAAGTATCGCGGCGAGCGAGTTGAGCACCTGCGTGCCGTAGTTGTAGATGACGATCGCGCCGGTCTTCCCGTACCCGTTGGCCAGCTCGATGGAGACGACGCTGGCAACGTCGATGGCGACGAGCTCGATGACGCCGACCAGGGCCAGGCCGCCCGCCCGGCGCGCCACCCCCGGCGGGAAGCGCAGGACAGGCCTGAGCTGAAGGCGCAGCCGCCAGGTCGGCCGGATGGCCACCGCCACCAGGGCGGCGATGCCCAGCGTGGTGCCTACCGACAGAACCAGCTCGGCCGAGAGGGGGAGCTGGGCCAGCGAACGGCCCTTGTTCAAGGGCACGAAGGCGAGATAGCAGGCAATGAGCACCAGGCTGGATATCCCCGGGCCGATGGACGGCGCGGCGAACCGGCGATACGACTGCAGCAGCCCGTAGAGAACGACCGAGAGGCCGTACAGCAGGGCCTGCGGCGCAAACACCACCAGCATCTCGTGGGTAACGGCGATCATGTCGGCGTGGCTGCAGTGCGCGTTAGGGTTGCTCGGGTTCAGCAGCGAGGCGATCGGCCCGGCGGCCGCCACGATAATCAGGCATAGCGGCACCACGATGACGACGGTCCAGGTGAGCAGCGCCGAGGTGATCTGGCTGACGTGCGCCCTCTCCGCCGGGTCACGGCCCGCTCGCTCGGCCGAGCGAGCCAGCACCGGGATCATCGCCATGGTCAGCGCGCCACCCAGGATCAGCTGGTACAGCAGGTCAGGCACCTGGTTCGCGGTAACGTACGCCGTCCCCAGGCAACCCGCGCCGACGGTCTGTGAGAACACCAGCGTGCGGACCAGGCCTAGTATCCGGGAAAAGATCGTTAGGCCGGCCACGATGAGGGCGCCGCGGGCGATGCCGTCTGCCAGCCGTGAGCCTGGCTCCGGCTCTGGCAGGCCAGCATCAGGGCTGGTCTGCACGGGCGACTCCCGATTCCCTGGCATGCCCCTCCATCCGTCACAGCCCTGCCGGCCCACAGAATCCGGATTCAGCTGGAGACCTACCTGGCCAGTCGCGGTCCTTGACCAGAGGAGTTCCTAGACGCCGGGAAAAATACGCGTTGGCGGATGATGCCGGCGCTGGGTGAGGATCAGCCGAAGGCGAGAGTGTAGCCCGTGGCGCGCAGCGCACTGATCACGTCCGCACAATGCTCGGGTCCGCGGGTCTCTACCTGCAAGACGACCTCGGCCTCGTCGACGTGCAGGCGCGGGGCGAGCCGCTCGTGCGCCACCTCGAGCACGTTCGCGCCGAGGTCAGCCAGATCACCGAGGAGCTTGGCGAGCGAGCCGGGGCGATCCGGCAGCCGGCAGCGGAAGGCCAGGTAGCGCCCTGCCGCGGTGAGACCGTGCCGGAGCAGCTTGGATAGCAGCAGCGGGTCGATGTTGCCACCGGAGAGCACCACCACGACCGGCGGGACGAAATCGCGCGCGTGCTCCAGCACGGCGGCCACCCCGGCCGCCCCGGCCGGCTCCACCACCTGTTTGGCCCGCTCGAGGCACAGCACCAGTCCGCGGGACAGATTTTCCTCCGACACCGTCACGACCCGCCCGGCGTACCCGGACAGGATGCCAAACGGGATGTCGCCCGGCCGGCTGACCGCGATGCCATCCGCCATGGTGGGGCTGGCCTGGACAGAAACCGGATGCCCGGCCGCCAGCGAGCCGGGATACGGCGCGACCGCTTCCGCCTGCACGCCGATCACCTGGATCTCCGGGTCGAGGCTCTTGATCGCCACCGTGACGCCGGCCGCGAGCCCGCCCCCGCCGACCGGCACCACGACCGTCCGCACCTGCGGGCACTGCTCGATAATCTCGAAGCCGAGGGTGCCCTGCCCGGCCACGATGTCCTGATGGTCGTAGGGGTGGATGAACACCGCACCGGTCCGCTCGGCGAAGGCCAGAGCTTCGCCGAGCGCGTCCTCCACGCACGTGCCGTGCAGGATGACGTCCGCGCCGTAGCCGCGGGTCGCCTGCACCTTGGGCAGCGGCGCGCCCTCCGGCATGACCACGGTCGCCGTGCAGCCGAGCCGCCCGGCGGCGAACGCGACTCCCTGGGCGTGGTTGCCCGCGCTGGCGGCGACGACGCCGCGAGCCCGTTCGGCGTCGGAGAGCCTGGCGATCCTGGTGTAGGCTCCGCGCACCTTGAACGACCCGGTCCGCTGGAGGTTCTCGCACTTCAGGAACACCGGCCCGGCGATCGTCTCGGATAGCACCCGGGAGTGCAGCACGGGGGTGTCCGAGATCACATCGCGGATCAGCGCGCGGGCCGCGGCGACGTCGTCGGAGCTTACCGTGCCTTGTGTTGTTGCCACGGGATAGAAGTGTGCCATCCATTCCCCGGACCGGCGGCCAAGCCGGAACAGGGCAGATGGTAAAGACCGACGATCACGACATACTGTCGAATGGTGCAGCAACACAGCCAGCAGGCCCATGCAAGCCAGCCCGCCCCCGCCAGCCTCGGAGCATTGCGCGCCAGCGGCCACACGTACCGCAGCGTCAAGGAAGAGATCAGGGACAACCTGCTCGCGCTGATGCGGGCGGGCCAGGACCCCTTCCCCGGCATCGTCGGGTTCGGCCAGACCGTCCTGCCTCACCTGGAGCGCGCCCTGATCGCCGGGCACGACATCATCCTGCTCGGCGAGCGCGGCCAGGGTAAGACCCGGCTGATCCGCACGCTGGCCGGGCTGCTCGACGAGTGGACGCCGACCGTCGCGGGCTGCGAGATCAACGACCATCCTTACCGGCCGGCCTGTGCGCGGTGCCGCAGGCTCGCCGCCGAGATGGCCGACGACCTGCCGGTCAGCTGGAGGCACCGCGACGACAGGTACGGCGAGAAGCTCGCCACCCCGGACACCAGCGTCGGCGACCTGATCGGCGACATCGACCCGGTCAAGGTGGCCGAGGGCCGCACCCTCGGCGACCCGGAGACCATCCATTTCGGCCTGGTGCCGAGGACCAACCGCGGCATCTTCTCCCTGAACGAGATGCCCGACCTGGCCGAGCGGATCCAGGTCTCGATGCTGAACGTGCTGGAAGAGCGCGACATCGGCATCCGCGGCTACGCGCTGCGGCTGCCGCTCGACCTGCTCCTCGTGGCCAGCGCGAACCCGGAGGATTACACCAACCGGGGACGGATCATCACACCGCTCAAGGACAGGTTCGGCGCCGAGATCCGCACCCACTACCCGCTGAGCCTGACCGACGAGCTCACCCTGATCCGGCAGGAAGCCGACATCTGGACCGCCGCGGAACTCCCCGAACACCTGGTCGAGGTGATCGCCAGGTTCACCCGGGGGGTGCGCGAGTCGCCCGCCGTCGACGCGCGCTCCGGGGTCTCCGCGCGGTTCGCCATCGCCGCCGCGGAAAGCGCCGCCGCGTCGGCGGTGCGCCGGTCGGCGCTGGCCGGGGCGACCGAGACGCCTGTCGCCCGGGTGTGCGACCTGCCCGCCGTGGTCAGCACGCTGCGCGGCAAGGTCGAGTTCGAGGTCAGCGAGGAAGGACGCGAGGAGGAGGTGCTCGGCGCGATGCTGCGCCGGGCGATCGCCGACACGTTCCGGTCCCGGCTGGGCAGCGTGGACCTTTCCGGCCTGCTCGCCAAGTTCGAGGACGGCGGCACGGTCGAGTCCGGCGAGCTGGTGCCCGCCACCGACCTGCTGCAGCGGGTGGGCGACATCCCCGGCCTGGCCCGGATCATGGCCCGGCTGGGCATGGAGGGCGGCGAATCCTTCGGCCATGCGGCGGCGGCGGTGGAGTTCACCCTGGAAGGGCTCTACCTGATGCGCCGCCTGTCCAAGGACACCGACGGCGGCACCAGCGTGTACGGAACCTGAACGCTATAAAGAGGCACGACATGCCGAATTACCGGTACGGCCGCTACGTCTACGGACCGGACCCGCTCGCGCTCCCGTTCGACGTCCGCGGCGCCGTCGACGAGATGGGCGACGCGATACTCGCCGGGGCCAACCCGGCCGACGCGCTGCGCGAGATGCTCCGCCGGGGCTTCGGTGACCGGGCCGGACGGCGCGGTCTGGACGACATGCTGCGACGAGTCCGGGAACGGCAACGCGATATCCGCGGCAGCGGCCGGCTCGACGGCATCCTCGAGCAGGCTCGCGCCCTGCTCGACACGGCCGTCGGGCAGGAGCGCGCCGAGCTGTTTCCCGACCCGAGCGACGAGGCCAGGCTGCGCGAAGCAGACCTCGACGCGCTGCCTGCCGACACGGCCCAGGCGATTCGGCAGCTGGCCGGCTACGACTGGCGCTCACCAGCCGCCCGCGAGACCTTCGAGCGGCTCAAGGACATGCTCCGCAGTGACGTGCTCGACAGCCAGTTCCGCGGCATGCGGCAGGTCATGCAGAACCCCGACCCGCGAGCGATGCAGCGGGTCAAGGACATGCTCGGCGACCTGAACGAGATGCTGGCCGCCGATGCCCGCGGCGAGCACACCCAGGCCGACTTCGAGGCGTTCATGGAGCAGTACGGGGACATGTTCCCTGACCATCCGCAGAACCTCGAGGAACTGGTCGACTCGCTGATCAGCCGGATGGCCGCGGCGGAGCGGCTGCTGCGCTCGCTCAGCGACGAGCAGCGCGAAGAGCTCGCCCAGCTGATGGCCAATGCGCTGGAAGACGCGGGCCTCGCGGCCGAGATGGCCAGGCTCGCCGACGCACTCCGGTCCCGGCGCCCGGAGCTGGACCGGGCCGGGATGAGCGGCAGCGTTCAGATGTCCGGCGAGGAACCACTCGGCCTCGGTGACGCCACCACGGCGCTGGCCGAGCTCGCCGACCTGGCCGAGCTGGAGACCGCACTCGGCCAGGACTACCCGGGCGCGAGCCTGGACGATATCGACGAGGAAGCGGTCCGGCGCGCCTTCGGACGGCAGGCCGTGGACGACATGGAAGCCCTGCGCCGGATCGAGCGTGAGCTCGAGCGGCAGGGTTACCTGACCCGCCATGCCGGTCAGCTGGAGCTCACCCCTAAGGCCGTGCGCAGGCTCGGGGACACGGCGCTGCGCCGGATCTTCGCCGACCTGAGCTTCGGCCGGTCCGGCGACCACGACCTGCGGGACGCCGGCCAGGCGGGTGAGCTGACCGGCACCACTCGCGCCTGGGAATTCGGCGATGAGCAGCCCCTCGACGTCCCGGCCACGGTCCGCAACGCGCTGCTCCGCGGCGGCCGTCCCGCCTCCGGTACCGCGGTTAAGCTGTCTGCCTCCGATTTCGAGGTGGCCGAGACCGAGCGGCGCAGCGCCGCGGTCGTGTCCCTGCTCGTCGACCTGTCCTACTCCATGCAGCTGCGCGGGACCTGGGCGGCGGCCAAGCAGACCGCGCTCGCGCTGCACGCGCTGCTGCGCAGCCGGTTCCCGCAGGACGCCATCCAGGTCGTCGGCTTCTCCAATTACGCGCGCGAACTGCGCGAGACCGAACTGGCCGGACTGGGCTGGGACATGGTGCAGGGCACTAACCTGCACCACGCGCTGATGCTGGCCGGCCGGCACATCGACCGGCACCCGGAGCACGAGCCGGTCGTCCTGATCGTGACCGACGGCGAGCCAACGGCCCACCTGCAGCGGGACGGAAGGTCCTGGTTCGACTGGCCGCCATCTCCCGAGACGGTCGAGCTCACCCTGGCCGAGGTCGACAAGATGACCCGCCGGCACGCCGCGCTGAATATATTCATGCTTGCGGATGACGCGCGGCTCTCCGCGTTCGTTGACAACGTCGCGAGGAGGAACGGCGGGCGCGTGCTGCAGGCGGGGCCCGAACGTCTCGGTGAGTACGTCATCCGTGACTTCCTCCGCACCCGCGGTGCCGGCCGGCGGTAGATTCTCCTAGTCGGCTGACACACGGGGACACCCCGCAGAGCAAAGCCAATCGGGAGGAATTGTGAGTTCTACCAGCGGATCAGCCGAGAGGTCGTCAGGCCGGACGATACTCGCGGCGATGCTCGGCATCATTGCCCTGATCTTCATCGTGGTCGCGATAATCTACGTTGCCGAGCCGGCCAAGTCGCTGCCCAGCTTCGTTCCCGGGCACATCGCCGGCTCCACCGGGCACCACCCGCTGCGAATCGTGGGTTCACTCGTCATCGGCATCGTCTTCGCGGTCGGGGCCTGGTTCGCCCTGGCGTACAAGCCCAGGCCCCAGGCCGAGGCGCCGAACAACAAGGAAAGCTCTCCCGCGGGGCGGAGCTGATAGTACTTTCCCACTCGCCTCCGGGCGCCTTTTGAGGCGCCCTTCGGCTCGCGGGATCTGCGCCAGGTGCTCAGCTGTCGCTGAGGGCCTGGCGCAGGTCGTCGAGCAGGTCATCGCAGTCCTCGATGCCGACCGACAACCTGATCAGGTCGCCGGGAACCTCGAGGGGCGAGCCGTTGACGGAGGCGTGCGTCATCCGCCCGGGGTGCTCGATCAGCGACTCGACCCCGCCGAGCGACTCGCCCAGGGTGAACAGCCGGGTCCGGCCGCAGACCCGCACCGCGGCCTCCTCCCCGGCCAGCAGACGGAACGACACCATGCCGCCGAACGCGCGCATCTGCTCCTGCGCGGTCTTGTGGCCGGGATGCGACGGCAGGCCGGGGTAGAGGACCTCGGTGACGGCCGGGTGCTCGGCCAGCATCTGCGCGACCCGCATCGCGTTCCTGCAGTGCCGGTCCATTCGCGCCGCGAGCGTCTTGACGCCGCGCAGCGTCAGCCAGGAGTCGAACGGGCCGGCCACGCCGCCGGTCGCGTTCTGGGTAAAGGCGAGCCGCTCGGCGAGCTCGGGGTCGGCGACCACCAGGGCCCCGCCGACCACGTCGGAGTGCCCGCCCAGGTACTTGGTGGTCGAGTGAACCACCACGTCGGCCCCGAGCGCGAGCGGCTGCTGCAGGTACGGCGACGCGAACGTGTTGTCCACCACGAGCAGCGCGCCGGCCTCGTGCGCCGCGCCGGCCAGGGCCCGAATGTCGGCGATGCCCAGCAGCGGGTTGGTCGGCGACTCGACCCAGACCATGGCAGTTCTGACCGCGGCGAGCCGCTCGCGCACGGCCGCCACGTCCGAGACCTGGACGACGTCGTGATCCAGCCCCCAGCCGGTGAACACCCGGGCGAACAGCCGGTACGTGCCGCCGTACGCGTCGTCCGGGATGAGCACGCGATCGCCCGGTGAGCAGACGGTCCTGAGCAGGCAGTCCTCGGCGGCCATGCCGGAGGCGAAGGCGAGCGCGCGGGGGGCGCCCTCCAATGCGGCCAGGCACTGCTCCAGCGCCGTCCTGGTCGGGTTGGCGGACCGGGAGTACTCGTAACCGCTGCGCAGACCGCCCACCCCGTCCTGCTTGTAGGTGGACACCTGGTAAATCGGCGGCACCACCGCGCCGGTGACCGGGTCGGGCTCCTGGCCCGCGTGGATGGCCAGGGTCTCGAAGCCGTCCTGGTAAGTCACGACTGCAGCCTTTCGTAGGTATCAGGTGTTCGCGGCGAGGAAGGTCAGCACGTCCTGCCGGGTGAGCAAGCCGGTCGGTTTCCCGTTCACGTGCACCAGCGCCGCGCCGGCCTTCTCCAGCGCCAGGACCGCCCGGGACACCGGTTCGCCCAGGCCGACGGTTGGCAGCGGCGACGACATGTGCCCGCCGACCGGGTCGGACGGGCGGGCCCGACCGGCCACCAGGGCGTCGAGCAGGTCGCGCTCCACCACGGACCCGATCACCTCGGCGGCCATCACCGGGGGCTCCTCCTTGACCACGGGCAACTGGGACACGTCGTACTCGCGCAGCAGGGCGACGGCCGCGCCGACGCTCTCCTCCGGGTGAACGTGGACGAACTCGGGCAGGCTGCGTTCCTTCCTGGCCATCACGTCGGCCACCAGCGGCTCGGTGGTCTGCTCGGCGAGGAAGCCGTAGTCGGCCATCCACTCGTCGTTGAAGATCTTCGACAGGTAGCCGCGGCCGCCGTCGGGCAGCAGCACGACGACCACTGCCTCCGGGCCCGCCGCCTCGGCCACCCGCAGCGCGGCCGCCACCGCAAGCCCGGACGAGCCGCCGGTAAGCAGCGCTTCCTCCCGGGCCAGCCGCCGGGTCATGCCGAACGACTCGGCGTCGCTGATCGCGATGATCTCATCGCACACGGACGGGTCGTAGGTGGCCGGCCAGATGTCCTCGCCGACGCCCTCGACCAGGTACGGGCGCCCGGACCCGCCCGAGTAGACCGAGCCTTCCGGGTCGGCGCCGATCACCCGCACGGCGCCGCCCGACACCTCTTTCAGGTACCGCCCGGTTCCGGTGATCGTGCCCCCGGTGCCGATGCCGGCCACGAAGTGGGTCACCGTCCCGTCGGTCTGCGCCCAGATCTCCGGGCCGGTGGTCGCGTGGTGCGAGGCCGGGTTCTCCTGGTTGGCGTACTGGTCGGGCTGCCAGGCGCCCGGCATCTCGCCGGCCAGCCGGCGCGCCACGCTGTAGTAGGAATCCGGGTGGTCGGGCGCGACCGTCCCGGGGCACACCACGACCTCGGACCCGTACGCGCGCAGCAGCGCGATCTTTTCCTGGGCCACCTTGTCCGGGCAGACGAACACGCACCGGTAGCCGCGCTCCGCCGCGACGATCGCGAGGCCGACCCCGGTATTGCCCGAGGTGGGCTCCACGATCGTGCCACCCGGCCGCAGCGCGCCGCTCGCCTCGGCCGCCGCGACCATCCGCAGCGCGATGCGGTCCTTGACCGATCCGCCTGGGTTGAAGTACTCGACCTTCGCCAGCACGTTGGCGCCGGGGACGCCCCGGGTCACCGACCGCAGCCGGACCAGCGGGGTGTTCCCCACCAGGCCGCTCAATGAGTCATGGACCTGCATGGTGCGACGCTATCCGACGCTGATCACTACCCGCGGGTAGTAGTGATTCTGGCCAGGCGTTAACGTGGAAGAACCCTACGCGAGGAGGCCGACCATGCCCGAAGCCGTCATCGTCGCCACCGCCCGGTCGCCCATCGGCCGCGCGGGCAAGGGATCGCTCACGAGCATCCGCCCGGACGACCTGGCCGTGCAGGTGGTGAGCGCGGCGCTCGCCAAGGTGCCGCAGCTCGACCCGGCCGACATCGGCGACCTGATGCTGGGTTGCGGGCTACCCGGCGGCGAGCAGGGCTTCAACCTGGCGCGCGCGGTCGCGGTGCTTCTCGGCTACGACCATCTCCCCGGAACCACCGTGAACCGGTACTGCTCTTCTTCTCTGCAGACCACCCGGATGGCGTTCCACGCGATCAAGGCCGGCGAGGGGGACGTGTACGTCTCGGCCGGGGTCGAGTGCGTGAGCCGGCTGGCCAGGGGCAGCAGCGACTCGTGGCCGGACACGAAGAACCCGGTCTTCGGCGAGGCAAAGGAACGGACCGAACGGACCGCGGCCGGGGGCTCCGGCACCTGGCACGACCCCCGGGAGGACCGGCTCGTACCGGACATCTATATCGCCATGGGAGAAACCGCCGAGAATGTCGCCGGGCTGCGCGGCATCTCGCGCGAGCAGCAGGACGAGTTCGGGGTGCGCTCGCAGAACCTGGCCGAGAAGGCCATCGCCAACGGTTTCTGGTCGCGCGAGATCACCCCCGTCACCCTGCCGGACGGCTCTGTGGTCAGCGCCGACGACGGTCCCAGGCCCGGTACCACGCTGGAGAAGGTCGCCGCGCTCAAGCCGGTGTTCCGCCCGGATGGCACGGTCACCGCGGGAAACTGCTGCCCGCTCAACGACGGGGCGGCGGCGGTCGTGGTGATGAGCGATGTCAAGGCGGCCGAGCTGGGCATCACGCCGCTGGCGCGGATCGTGTCCTCCGGGGTGACCGCGCTGTCCCCGGAGATCATGGGCCTCGGGCCGGTGGAGGCGTCCCGGCAGGCGCTGGCCCGGGCCGGGATGGCCATCGCCGACATCGATCTGGTGGAGATCAACGAGGCGTTCGCCGCCCAGGTCATCCCGTCGTACCTCGACCTCGGGGTGGACCTGGCCAAGCTCAACGTGAACGGCGGCGCGATCGCGGTCGGGCACCCGTTCGGCATGACCGGAGCCCGTATCACCACCACCTTGCTGAACAGCCTGCGGTTCCATGACGCCACCCTGGGCCTGGAGACCATGTGCGTGGGCGGCGGCCAGGGCATGGCGATGATCTTCGAGCGGCTGAGCTGAACATCCGGGCTCTGTTAACTTTCCGGGCACCTGGGGGTTGTCATGTGGCCTGCGATGAGGCACTCTCAGCACAAGAGGAGCTTCCATGGAGGTGCCAGTTGTCACTGACCCACTCACCGAATCTGCACAATAGCCTCATTGCGCGCATTCCGGTTACAACCGGCCGCACCCTCGCTGAGTGGTTCCACCGACTCGAATCCGGACCCGCGTTCCTCCGCCGCGAAGAGCGGGCCCACTGGCTGGCCGACGACGCCGGCATCTCCTGCGGCTACGCCTACGCGATCGTGCACGAGTACGAGATGCGCCGGCGCCTGCGCCTCAACGGAGCCTGACCCGGCATCTCGTCTCGCCCAGCGTCGGCTCGGCCCGGCGCAGATACCGCTTGACCGCCACCGCGCCGCCCGGCCAATCATGGCCCCAGGGTGGCGCGGTCCGCGTTAACCTCGCCCGTTCGGCACCATGATGACTCGGCTTGACGCGTTTACCGGCCGGCATATTGCCCACGGTATACCAGGACAGAAATGTCGGGACTTAGCCATACATATATTACGGAATGGACATAGCGGACATTCGCGTCCGGCCCTCGACTACCTGCAGGGATTGCTGTTTCCGCTGGGGCTGCATTGGCAATTGGGACCCGCCTGATGCGGCTTCGCAGCGCAAGTCAGGCTAGCGCATCATCATTAAGTACCCCCGGTCGGAGTCGAACCGACACTGGGGACCCTTTTAGGGGGCCGGCCTCTTCCCTTGGGCTACGGGGGCGGATTCATAATACCGCCCGTGCAATTGCCTAACCGAGGAGTAGCCAAGACCTCTTGCATTATTTTTAGCGCTAGCCGCGTTTACTGCATACAAATTGCGGAGCGTAGTTAATTACAAGATCGACATTAACGCTAAGTAACTGGATGATCAGTTTCCGCGTCAGCACCGGCATCGACGTGGGCGCGGGCGCGGATGAAAATGGTGTCGAGCATCGCCGGAGTCACCCGGCCGGTGAATGTGTTCTGCTGGCTTGGGTGATAACAGCCGATGAGCAGCACTTCGCCCGGTGCCTGCTGATTGGTCAGCCGCACCTCGGCACCGTGACCGAACTTCGGGCGCGGCCGCGGCAGCGCGAAACCGCACTGGCCGAGTACCGGCCATATCGCCTGCCAGGCAAATCCGCCAAGGCAAACGATTACTCGCAGGTCAGCGGCCACGAGGCGGAGTTCGGCGGTAAGCCAGGGCGCGCACGTATCCCGTTCGGCGGGTTCCGGCTTATTCTCTGGCGGGGCGCAGCGGACCGCGGCCACCATCCGGGCGCGCAGCAGGCGCTGCCCGTCCCCCATGGCCACGCTGGTCGGCTTTTCCGCCCAGCCGGTCCGGTGGAGCGAAGCGAAGAGAAAATCCCCGCTGCGGTCGCCGGTAAAGATCCGGCCGGTGCGGTTCCCGCCGTGCGCCGCGGGCGCGAGCCCCACGATCAGCAACGCGGGCCGGTCCGACCCCCAGCCAGGGATGGGGCGGCCCCAGTAGGGCTCGTCCCGGAACGAACGGCGGCGCACGACGGCCACGTCCTCGCGCCAGGCCACCAGGCGCGGGCAGGCGCGGCAGACCGACTGACGCGCGACCAGTTCGGCCAGCGTGCCCGCGCCGGCAGCCAGGTCCGCTACCCCGGCGGCGCTGCCCGCGACGGGCGTGCCCGGTCCGGCGGGATCATCGGGCCAGCCGCCCGGCGGGATAAGTGAACCTGGTCTCACCGTGCTCACCGCTGCCTCAGCCGGGTGAATCGCCAGCGAGCGACCAGGCCATCCCGTCCAGGATGTCATGCTCGCTCACCAGGACCTCGGTGAAGCCGAACCGCTGCATGAGGCGGTCGAGGACGAGCGCGCCGCCGCCGATCACGTCGGCACGCCCCGGGTGCATCACGCCGAGGGCGGCACGTTCGGCCCGGGTCTGGGCCAGCAGGGCGCGGGTCACGGCGTGCACGTCGGCCGCTGCCACCCGAGCGTGATGGATCCGGGCGGCGTCATAGGCGGGCAGTCCCATCGCGATCGCCGCGACCGTGGTTACCGAGCCGGCCAGGCCGATCAGCGTCCGGGCGTCCCGGGCCGGCACGGCGGCCAGCACGGTGTCGAGCGCCGCGTCGATGTCCGAGACGGCCGCGCCCACCTCCTGGCCGGCCGGCGGATCGCCGTGCAGGTGGCGCTCGGTCATCCGGACGCAGCCGATGTTCACCGATATTGCGTGGTCCGGCGGCCCGCCGACCGGACCGAGCACGAACTCAGTCGAGCCGCCGCCGATGTCGGCGACCAGGAACGGGCCGGGATCGGGACCGGCGGCGAGCTCCGCGGTCGCCCCGGTGAACGAGAGCACCGCTTCCTCGTCCCCGGTGAGCACCTCGGGCGCGACGCCGAGCACCTCCTTGACCTGGCGGACGAAGTCGGCCGCGTTGTCGGCGTCCCTGGTGGCGCTGGTCGCTACCATCCGGACCGCCTGCGCGCCCGAGCGGGCGATGATGTCCGCGTACTCGCGCAGCACCGCCATGGTCCGGGCGAGCGCTTCCGGGGCGAGCCGGCCGGCCTGGTCCACCCCCTGGCCCAGCCGGACGATCTCCATCCGCCGGACCACGTCGGTCAGCCCCGCACGGCCAGGATCAACGTCCGCCAGCAGCAGGCGCAGCGAATTCGTTCCGCAGTCCACCGCGGCCACCCTGCGGGTCACTGGTCGTCCTCGTGTTCGCAAACGCGGTGCTCATCCACACAGGGCCCGGACAGCCACCAGGCGCCGACGGCGGCCAGCGCTTCGGCGCCGAACGGGTTCACGCCCGCCACAAGCTCGTGGGCGACGAGCGCATGCAGGCACTTTACCCGCTCGGGCATACCCCCGGCCGACTGAGTGCCGGGCGGCAGCGGGTCGAGGAAAGCCGTGCGAGCGGCCGTCTCCCGCCGCGCGAGGTAGTCTCGGTGCGCCGCTTCGTAGCGGCGCCGCACCCCGTCGTCGGCCAGCCTCTCGGTCATCTCCCGCATCAGCCCGGACGCCTCCAGCTTGCTGACGGCCGCGGCCGCCCGCGGGCAGGTCAGGTAGTAGAGGGTGGGAAACGGGCTGCCGTCGGGTAGCCGCGGCGCCGTCTCGGCGACGTCCGGCAGCCCGCACGGGCACCGGTGCGCGACGCCGAGCAGCCCGCGCGGCGCACGGCCGAGCTGGGCGGCGATGACCGCCGTGTCACGCGCCGTGGTCACTTCGCCGTGCTCTCCGGGTTGGCGTCCGCCTGTTGCACCGAGCGCCACAGCTTGTCGTACCAGGGCGCCGGTCCCTGCCTGGCCGCCTGCGCCGTGCTGGCCCGCGGGTGGCCGCCCTCCACGATGTAGCAGCGCGTGCCGGGGAAGCACATGTTGAGCTCCTCCCGGGCCAGCTGCTCGATGTAGGCCGGGCTGGCGAGCCTGGCCTGCTGGGCCTGCAGGCTCTTCACCTGGGCCAGCATGGACTGCTGCTGGGAAACCAGCGCGTCGATCTGCCGTCGCTGGTTCACGTATTCACGTACCGGGTACGCCAGGCTCAGCGCGATCGCGCAGATCACCACCGCAAGCACCGCGGCCCGGCCGGTGAGCCGGGTGGCGCGGGGAGCGGCGGGCGGCGCCATTAGCCCGCTTGGGCCCGCGCCGCGAACCGGGGATACGCGCCGACGCCGGCGTAGGTCGCCGCGTCACCGAGCAGCTCCTCGATCCTGAGCAGCTGGTTGTACTTTGCGACCCGCTCGCCGCGCGCGGGCGCGCCGGTCTTGATCTGGCCGCAGTTGGTGGCGACGGCCAGGTCCGAGATCGTGGTGTCGTCGGTCTCGCCCGAGCGGTGACTGATCACGCAGCTGAACCCGGCCCGGTGGGCCAGGCTCACCGCGTCCAGGGTCTCGGTCACCGAGCCGATCTGGTTCAGCTTGACCAGCAGCGAATTGGCCGAACGCTCGGCGATGCCGCGGGCGATCCGTTCCGGGTTGGTGACGAACAGGTCGTCGCCAACCACCTGGACCCGGTCGCCGATGCTCGCGGTGAGCTGCTGCCAGCCCGGCCAGTCCTCCTCGGCCAGCGGGTCCTCCAGCGACACCATGGGGTAGGCGCCGACCCATTCCGCGTAGATGTCGGCCATCTCCGCGGATGTCCGCGCCTGGCCGTCGAAGTTGTAGGCGCCGTCGGCGTAGAACTCCGAGGCGGCCGCGTCGATCGCCAGCGCGACGTCCCGGCCCGGGGTGAAACCCGCCTTGCCGATCGCGTCGACGATCAGGTCGAGCGCGGCACGGTTGTGCTCCAGGTCAGGCGCGAATCCGCCCTCATCGCCGACGCCGGTGGACAGGCCGCGCTGCCTGACCACCGACTTGAGCGCGTGGTACACCTCGGCCCCCCAGCGCAGCGCCTCGGAGAAGGTCGCGGCGCCGATCGGGAGGATCATGAACTCCTGGATGTCCACGTTGTTGTCGGCATGCGCGCCGCCGTTCAGGATGTTCATCATCGGGACCGGCAGCACGTGCGCGTTCGGCCCGCCGAGGTACCGGAACAGCGGCAGCCCGCTGGAGTCCGCAGCGGCCCGGGCGACGGCCATGCTGACGCCGACGATGGCGTTCGCGCCCAGCCGTGACTTGCCCGGCGTCCGGTCCAGGTCGATCAGCGCCTGGTCCACCAGCCGCTGGTCGTCGGCCTCGTGGCCGAGCAGTTCCGGCTGGATCTCGTCGATGACGCCCTGAACGGCCCTGGTCACCGCCTTGCCACCGTATTCCGCGCCGCCGTCCCTGAGCTCGACCGCCTCGAACGCGCCGGTCGAGGCCCCGCTCGGCACCCCGGCGCGGCCGACGGTCCCGTCATCCAGCGCCACCTCGACCTCGAGGGTCGGATTCCCGCGGGAATCCAGGATCTGCCTGGCATGGATCGCTTCTATGGAGGCCACCGCCGGCTCCTTGCCTGTAGCGTGTCGCGCGTCTGGATGGGGCCCAGCTTGACGGTTCAGCGCAAGCTCGCCCAGTGTGAGCCTAATAGAGCCGAAGCCCTCCGGGGCGCCGGCCACGCCGTTGGCCACCCGCCGTTAACCCGGCGGCGTGACCTAGCCGGCGGCGTGATCCTCGATGGCCTCGAGGACCCGGCGGTGGTCGGCCCCCAGAGAGGCACTGTGCCGGTGCGCCATGGCCGCGGACCGCATGAGCGCCCGGCACGGGGCGGCCCGCAGCGTGCAGTCGAGCAGCGACCAGGACAACTCGTCTAGCGCGCAGCGCACGGTGGCCGGGTCCTGGGTCCGGTCGCAGACCTCGGCCAGCGCGGTCAGCAGCTTGGGCGCCCTGGGATCCGGGCCCATGTTCACCCGGAAGGAGTCCACCATCGGGCAGGGCGAGCCGGTCACCGCGGCCGCCTCGAACGCGTTGAGCAGCGGGCTCACATCGCCCGCCGTCATCGGGTCGTAGAGCCCGGGGAACGGGATCTCCTCATACCCCCGGTCGTAGCCGCTGACGTAGACGGGTACCTGTGAGCCGCACCGTGCCAGCACGTCGAGCGCGAGGTCCATCAGGCTGACCGGCCAGCCGAGATCGCTGATGGCCAGGACGCGGAACTCGCCCCGCGCGCTGCCGAGGCAGGCCAGCAGGAGCAGCTGGGCCGACTCCAGGGCGGACTGCACGTAGAACGCGATGTCCGGGCTGTGCAGCCGGATTACGCCGTCCTCTGGCTCATCGGCCCAGCTCAGCAGCCGCTGGTAGATGATCGAGTTGTCCAGGACGTGGGTGAACCGGCCGGCCGAGATCAGCATGTCGCTGCCGGCGGCCAGCCCCGACGCGACCCACTCCGCGGCCCGCTTGGACGCGGTGTACATGTCCGGCGAGTACGGCCGCAGGGCCTTTCCCGTCGAGGCGCACACGACCTGCGGTACGCCGGCCTCGGCGGCGGCGGTCAGCACCACGCGCGTGCCCAGCACGTTGGTGGACACGGTCCGGTGCACCTCCACCTCGGCGCGCCCCGGGTCACGCTGCGCGGCGACGTGGAACACCAGGTCGGGCCGGATCTCGCCGATCAGCGCGTCCATGGCGGCGCGGTCCCTGACGTCGGCCCGCCGGTACTCCGCGGCCTGTTCCGCGGGCCTTTCCTTCGAGATGCCCCGGCTCACGCTGACCACGCGGCCGGATCCACGCGCTACCAGCTGGGATATCAGCGCCGAGCCGATACAGCCCGTCCCGCCGGTCACCAGCACGGTGGCGTCTCGCAACCGGTCCTCGAGCTCCGCTTCGGGCAAGCACAGCCCGCGCTCGGCGATCCCCAGGAAGCGCGCGTGCTCCTCCGCGGCCCCGGTCCTGGCCGCGATGAGCGCGCGGGTCAGCTCGCGGAGCTCCGCCAGGACGTTGTCATCGAGTCGCCGCTGCCCAGGCGGCGCGACCGCACGCATCTTGCCAACGATCTCTGCAACCGATCCCACCCCATGACCTCCCGCGTCAATGTCCGCAAATGCAAGCCGCCGTCATTGCGTGATCTGCCCCTCCATCCAGATGCCCCGTGCGGGTAGAGATCAGGTCATCTGGGATCAGCGGAACCCGTAGGTTTCCAGATTTGGTCTGCGTTAAGGCGACATTAGTGCACAGTTTATCATCCAATGGTAAGGATCGGGACACCTGTCACAGGAGTGACATCCGGACTGTTCCTCATCTGACCCGCCCGCCTGCGCGTCCGGCGGGCTCACCGGTATGCCGACGTGCCACAACTGGTGATTCTTACCGATATTCTTGACTGTCTTTATAGGTATTAGATTTGTCACGTATCACGCCGGATGCACGCCAGACGGCAGGCGAACGCTCGGCAGGCAAACACCCGGCCATGGGTACGGCCGTTAGATGCCCCGATGTCGCGGCAGGTCGGCTGGGCCCGGCGATCCGTCAAGCCGAACGGGCTGGCAGTCCGCCGTCGTGCCACGAGTGGGCTGGTACGCTGCGTTTTCGCATGATCTTGTGCACTGGGGGGTGAAACCTGTTGATGGCCCGGAAGACTTTCGCGCGGCTAGCCAAGAGGCTTAGCTTTACCGCCCGGCGCCATCGGCCGCTGATTGCCGTCCTGGCCGCAATCGCGGTCATCGCGGCGACCGCGATATTCATATCGATGCGGCTCGATGCCAGCCCGCGACCCTCGGGCGCGCCGCCGATCGATATTCCGTCACCGGGCACCAGTCAGCTTCCTCGTCTCGCCTCCGGCGCCTGGCCGACAACCGGGCCCGAATCGGCGCCCGCCCACTGCAAGCAGGTAAACCTGAAGGGCGCGGCCGGCGCCTCGGTCGTCAGCTATCTCGACGACAACAGCAACCAGAAGGATCTCGTGGCCACCGAAGCCAGGGGACTCCGCCTGATCGACTTCTCGTGGACGAGCCTGGCCAGTCCGACCGACCTGGCCCAGACCGACTCATTCGACCCGTCGCTTGAGACCGAACTGGCGGCGTCGAGCCAATCCGCGCCGTGCGGGCTCAGGTTCGCGACCCTCAGCGACAACGATCCGAAGATGAGTCACAGTGCCGATGTGCGCATGGTGGCCAGGATGCTCACCAACTCCAGCGTCCGCCACGCGCACGTCCTGGCAGTGGCGCAGTGGATGGCCGGCCAGCCCTTCGCCACCGGGCTGACCATCGACTATGAGAACGGCCTGCCGCAGAGCGCGGACGATCTCGAGACCGCTGAACGGGTAGCCGGCTGGTCAGGACTGTCGCCGGACGAGGCGGTCGGCCGGCTCAGCAACGATTACACCGAGTTGATCAGGGAAGTAGCAGCTGCGATGCATCGGCAGCATCGCCTGGTGCGGGTCGTGGCCCTGGTGCGGAACAGCGACGATGTCAACGTGGCGACCGCCGATATAGCACCGTACCTACTCGACTACGGAACGCTGGCGCGATACGTGGATCAGATCGTGCTCAAGGCCTACGACTTCAACTTCGCGACCGGAAAACCCGGGCCGATTGCTCCGTTTGCGGACGTGGCCCGGGTCCTCACCTACGTGCATAGCTATGACGTGCCCTGGAGCAAGCTTGCGGTAGCCGTGCCCTTGTATGCGTACAGCTGGACGATGGATAAGAGCGGGAATATCGCCCGCAACGCCAAGGGCCAGCAGGTTCCGGTAACTACCCTGACCGCTACTCAGGTGAGTAACGGCAAAAAGCGCTGGCACCTAGAGAAAACCAAAGACGGGGAAACCGAGTACTCATATACCCAGGCCGGGCAGGGGCACATCGTCTGGGATGCCACGAGCGCACTCAAGACCGAGACGGCGTGGCTGGAGCGCACCTATCCGCAGATCGGCATCAGCGCCTGGAAGATCGGCAATGCTGACCCCACGGGGTCGGAGCTAGCCGTCACGGTCCTCGGCGGCTGATACGGCCCGTCCTGTTACGGACCGTCATCTCATCGCCGCGTCAGGCCGGCTCCCAGGGCCCGCTTCGGACGTATCACCCGTAACTGCGGTATCACGAACCATAAGGTAGGATCTACTACTATGGTGGGCCGTAGTCCGATGTAGCCGGTGCTGCCTGGGGTGGGAAGCCCGGTTGCGGACAAAGCGGAAACAATTAAATAGCCGCTGCGGCATATCCATTTCGATTTGGCCGTAACGCTTTGGGGGAAGCTTCGGAGAAGCAGGGGAGGCGATTATGGGCACGCCAGCTGAGAAGGAATTCGGCCCGGGCTACGATTACCCGAACCGGACGTTTCACTTCTGGGCAGTTATTTTGCCGACGGTACTTATTGTCACGCTCACCGTCATCCTGATGCGTCATACCGGAAGTGCCAGTAGCCAGGTCAGTCGCAATCCCATAGTCACCTGCCCGGCGCAGATGTGCCGCCCGGCGGGGGCGGCGGATCCGGCCGCGCCGGCACGGCCGGCCGGGCAGGCGTCAGGCGCAGGTGCCGGGCTTGGCACGGCTTACCCGGTCCTGCGTGACAAGAACGCGTCGACGGAACCGCCTGCTCGCGGCGGCGGGTCCGGTCAGGCGTCCGTTCCTTCTCCGAGTTCCAACTCGGTTCCCACCGTGGCGAGTTCGTCACCGAGTTCGACGGCCTCCCCGGCGCCCCCGATCCTGAGCGTCGCGCGGGCACTGCTCAGCCAGGCGCCCCCGCCAACCCATGCGGTCGTTCTCTCGAGCGCGTAGTCCACTGGCAAGCCACACCGCCGGGCCGGACTTCTAGAGAACGAAGGGAACGTGGATCTCAAAAACAAGGGCGCTCCGGTAAGGGAAGATGAAACCGAAGTAATCCCCGTATACGTCAGGAAGCAGATCTTCTACAGCCCGGCCGCTCGCCGCGGATTGTACGTGCTCGTGCTGGTCGCCTTCTTGCTCGCCGCTATAGCGGTGGGATGGCAGTGGGGACTCTCCCGTGCCGCCAAACCGCTGCCCGCAGCGGCCAGCTACAACACCAGCGCCAGCTACGCCAGCAGCATCGCTACCCAGATGTCGCGCTGCGGGGAAGAAAAGGGAGAGTTCGGCGCGGACGGCAAGCTCCAGGTGCCAGTGATCGGCCAAGGCGTTTTCCAGCGCGTGGTCCGCATTGTTGCTAACGGAAACGCGAAGTACGCGGTGGATCCGTTCACTGGCAAGGTGGCGCAATCGCTTACCAGCCTTCAGCAACACGCCACGCGCAACTGCCGTTACGCCATCCAGGAATATGGGACCATACCGCAGAACACTATCGCGCTGGCATACGATAGCAGCCCGACCGCGCAGTGGACGCCGCGCCTTCTGGGTGTTCTGCAGGCCTATCACGTTCACGGCACCTTCTTCGACACCGGCACCAACATCCTGGCGAACCCGCAGATATTCCAGGCGGAGATAGATTCCGGGAATGTTGTCGGTAACCAGACTCTGGACAATCCAGGACTCACACACCAGACCGGCGCCCAAGCGCGGCAGGAGATTGTCACGAATGCCCGGATCATAGCGACAACTGGGCGTTACCAGAGCCATCTCTTCTACACGCCATCGGTAGGCACCAGCGAAGAGGCAGTAAAGCAGAACCTGTTCGCTACGCTCGTGGGACAGCAACTCGGATTCGTCAATGTAAATCTTACGAACGCCAGCTGGGATTACCAGGTGAGCGCACGGCAGGTACCGAGCCTGAAACGCAACGGCGCCGGGGCCGTGCTTGTCTTCCATGACAGCGGAGGCAATGAAACCACCCTGCAATCCTCGATAAACCTGATACGCAGCGCCAAGGGCCTCGGATACAACTTCGTCACCATCCCGCAGCTGCTCGAGTCGCAGGATTTCCAGGGATCGGTCGCCGACCGGATCCAGCCATCCATGGATGACCGGGTAGGTTACCTGCTGTACTGGGGCCCGCATATCTTGCAAGCACAGCTACTGCAAGATCTGATGCGCAACATGACGATATTTATCGGCCTGATAACCGTCTTGTGGATTCTGGCCGCCGCCTGGGGGCGGTATTACAACTACCGCAAGCCCCCGGCCTGGCACCCCGATAAAGTCTCTGTCCTCATCCCCGCCTGGAATGAGTCCAAGGTCATCCGCCGGACGGTCGAGAGCATCCTGCGGTACGATTATGAATTTGAACTCGAAATCGTGATCGTGGACGACGGATCGACCGACAACACCTGGGAGATCCTGCAGCAACTGCGTGCCGAATATCCGTCGGTAAAGATCTATGACAAGGTAAACGGCGGCAAGGCCAAGGCACTTAACTACGGTCTCTTCATCGGTGTAACCTCGGATTACACGCTGATCATCGACGCTGACACGATAGTCGCCGATGGCGAAACGATTCCGAGGATGGCGAGGTGGTTCGCCGACCCGAAGATTGGCGTGGTAGCCGGCCGGACCAAGGCAGGCTATCGCGGCAAGGGCTTGTTCGAGAGGATGCTCGCCGAATTCCAGTCGGCCGAGTACGACCTCGGTATCGCGGTCCTGCGGACCGCGCAAGACTGGATGAACGGCATCGTGATAGTTCCAGGCAGCTGCTCTATGTTCAGGACGACCCTGCTCCGCGAGATCAAAGGGTTCAAGTCCCATCTCATCGCCGAGGACGCCGCGGCCGGCATGGAGTTGCGCCGCCGGTTCCCGGGAATGCGCATACGGCAAGACATCACCTCCGTCGCGCTCACCGAGGTCCCGCTCACAGTCAAATCATTGTGCAGCCAATGGCGAAGGTGGACTTTCGGGGTCATGCAGGTCATGATGGATCACCGGGAAATCTTCGTCCGGCCGGACAAGTACGGCGGGCTCACCCTCCACTTGTGGTGGTCCCTTTACGGCCTGATCGTGCCGACGCTTCTCATGCCGCTGACCTACTTCATGATTGTTGTCACGGCAGTAGACCGTAACTGGCGGAACCTGCTGATCTACCCGCTGATATTTATCATGTACCGGACCGTGACGACTCTCGTGTCAATAGTGATCATGCGGGAGTGGATGAACCCCCTGACTGCGATCTGGTACCGGATCATCAACGACCCGCTGCAGATATACCTGGCCGTCACCTGCTGGTACAAGGTGCTCAGTGGCAACGTTCAGCCTAAGAAGATCTGGTCCAAGCTTCCGCGCCAGGGTCAGCCGCAGGCGGGAGATACGGCCGAGGCCAAGGTGCGGGCCGGCCGGAGTCCCCGCCACCTCGTCGACGGGGAGACGGTCACGACGCAGCCAGGCGTCCACGACACGGCCGATGACGTCGTGGGCGGCGCGGTCCGGTTGCGGGCTATTAAGTCAGGAGGTGAACGACTCGATCAGATGACTGAAAGCCCACTGTCGCTGCGAGATGCCGGAACATGAGTTGCTGTCGATCGACCCAGGACAGCCGCCGTTATCCCGCTGGATCGCCCAGATAGACAGCAGGCCGAGCGAACGGGTGCGGGCGAAGCTCAGGATCCGCCTCGCATCGGACAACTGCGTGACCTCGGTTTTGCTCTGGTTGTCATCGACCCCGGGCAGGAAGGTGATCCCCTCCATGGCCCACAGTTCCGCTCCCGGCTTACCTGGGTACAGGGCGCCGAGCTGGCTGTGCACGCTCTTGGCCGCGGCGGTCGCCGCGGTACCCATGTCCACCGTGCCCGGGAGGTCGAAATAGTCGAAGGCCATGATGTTGACCAGGCTCACCTTGGCGCCGACCCGGACCGCGTTCTGCAGGACCGCGAGGGCGTCGGGCCGGAGACCCGAAGGCTGGACCGGCAGCGTGTACTGGATCTGCAGCGGGTAGCCGCGACCGGCCGCCCAGGCCTGCACGATCGCGATCGCCTTGTTCCGCCGCTCGATACCCGCCGGGTTGTTCAGCGCGTTGAGCTCCACGTCCATATCCAGCCTGCTGACGTGGTAGGTGTTGATCACCGCCTCGTAGGCGGCCGCGATGGCGTTGACGTTGGTGCACGAATCGGCGATCTCCGTGCCGTTGCTGCCTGCGTTCTGGCCGCCGAACGCCAGTGCGACATTGCCACCCCGCTGCTTCAGCTGACCGATCTCGGACCGGTACGCCGGGGAGTAGGCCGACTGCGAGCCGTTCCACGTCAGCGTGCATGAACCCGGGGACTCGGCCTGGAGGAAACCGAGGTTGAAGTAATTCGTGCCCGACTGCGAGGCGAGCGACGCGAAACTGCTATTGGTCCAGGTCTCGAAGTAGGGCGAGTAGACCTGAGCGGGCCACTGCTTGAAGGCGCCGGCCGCCGGCGGAGCGGAGATGGCCGGGTCTGAGGTCCGCGCAGGCGGAGGAGCACTCGATGTCTGCGTGCTGCTGCAGGCGCTCAGGGACAGGGCGAGGACAGTCGCGGCCGCGAGTATCACCGACCGGGTCACCCGCCGGATCATGACATCCCCTCCCTTGCCGCAACCGCGAGAGGCTCAACCGCAGTCGCTGGCCCTGACAGCGAGCTTACGTCAGCGGTTGCACCCCGCCGGAGCCGATGCTGCCCGGCGCGGCCCCGCGGGGCTGCGGTCAATGATCCCGTAATAGTGGTGCCCGCCCCAGTTCTTGGCCCTCGTCGCATAAGCCTCCTTGGCCGCAACGATCATGCCTGGTCACAGGGGTAGCAACGATCATATGACCTTCACTATGATGTAGCGGCCAATAAATGGGTATATCGCTGATAGTCTGATTGGACGCCGACGTCACAGTTTGCACCGGGTGGGGTCAGGGTAGCCAGAGCCGTCGGCGGTCATGAGCAGGACGCAGGAGGGGCTGGTCGCTGGCCGCGTTCGCGACAAGGCGGGAGGACTTGTGACCGACGTCATCGACGGGTCTTCGGGCGGTAACGCCCGGGCAACGCGCAAGGAAGAAGGGGCATCCCCTTCCGCCGTGACGATCGGAAATCCTGACGTACGGCAGCTCAGCCGGATCCTGGACGACGCGCTGTCCGCAGACCAGCATCCGGTCCCGGCCGACGACCGCGATGGGCAGGCGCTGACGAGGCCGATCCGCCAGCCGGCCTGGGCGAGCCGCCGGATGGGCTCCCCTCGCCCCGTAACGCCGGAGACCGCGCGCGGCCAGGCCGACGCCGCCACGACACAACCGCTGCCGACCAGCATGCTGCGAGCTGCCCCGCATCTGCGGACGGCCGGCCCCGGCACGTCTCCGGCGGCACAGACCGAGATGCTCCGGGTGCTTCCGCCCAGGCCACCCGCTACCGCGCCGTCCTCCCGGACCGCGGCTCCGCCTGGGCCGGCGTTCACTCCGAAGCCGGCGTTCACTCCGAAGCCGGCGTTCACCCCGAAGCCGACGTTCACCGCGACGGCGCCGCCGCCGAAGACGCCGGCGCGACCGGCGGGGCCGGGCGACCCGGTGCTGCCGGCCCCGCCGGGCGACGACGAGAAGTTCCAGTACGTCAGGCGTAGTGCCTGGATCCTCACGCTGTTCTCGGTGGCGAGCTTCCCGCTGCTGCTGTTCAGCCAGGCCCGGCTGATGCTCCAGTACCACTGGTTCTGGATGTACAGCCCGTTCGTCGTGCTCGCGGCGCTGTTCCTGGCCCTGCCGTTGCTCACCGACGGGCTGAGCCGCAAATTCGACTTCGACGAGCACCGGCGGCTCGTGACGTCCTGGCGGCCGGACGTGTACCCGTCGGTGGACGTGTTCCTGCCGGTGGCCGGGGAGCCCGTGGAGGTGCTCAGGAACACCTGGACGTACGT
>Ga0335081_10002993_pt1 | contig 26546 bp, 21 predicted proteins | sample Lox_Sample_35_FD_206713 | JGI IMG/M metagenome (GOLD analysis project Ga0335081, IMG submission 206713) | Soil microbial communities from Loxahatchee National Wildlife Refuge, Florida, United States - Lox_Sample_3.5 | ecosystem: Environmental > Terrestrial > Soil > Wetlands | place: USA...
TTTTGCAGTCGATCGTGTTGCTGGTAGGGGCGCCGGCTGGCCTATATAACCGTGCCGCCCGGCGGCCGCCCGCCGGTCTTATGACCGCGCCTCGGCGCGCTGTCAAGAAAATGCGAAGGCGGGCCAAAGCGATGGCCCGCATGATGTCGCCGGTGCGGGGGGACGATCGTCATGGCGCGCGCTGCAGCAACGGGAGCCGGAAACGTGGCAACAGAATATCGGCTCGGCTTTGCCGGAGACATCGACCTCGACCGGTCGAACGGCTTTCGCCGCCGCATGACCGAGATCATCGGCCAGAAGGATTTCGGCGCGCTCACGATCCTTTACTCCGGCGAGGGCGGCAGCACCGATCAGTCCATCGCGCTGTACAACTTCATAAGATCGCTGCCGGTGCCGGTTCATATGCACGGCATCGGCCATATCGGCAGCGCCGCGATCCCGGTGTTTCTCGCCGGCACGCAGCGCACCTGCACGGCCCATGCCCGCTTCCTCTTCCACCAGTACGACTGGGTCTTCACCGAGCCGCAGACGCTCCACGGCATCGACGAGGCGGTGCAGCGGCTCAAAAGCGACATCGAATTGGCACGAACCATCATCCAGTCGCAAACCGACGTCCCGGAAGACATTCTCAAGACGCTGGACGGACGCGCCGCTCCTGTCATCCTGACGCCCGATCGGGCAAAAGCATTTCGCGTCGTCGAGAAGGTTTGCGAGTTGGGCCAGGCCGGACGCAACGGGATGAAGGTTGCGGTTTGGACGGTCTGACTTCCGCGCGGCGTCGGTCGTCCTCCGTGCGGCGGACCCCGGCCGGTGGCCGCGCCGCAGCAACAGCGAATCATTCAACGTCGAGGAGCTTGGCATGGCCAGCAATGGAAAGAAGAGCGCGCAAAAGATCGGATGGATCGGCGCCGGTCGTATGGGCCTGCCGATGGCCGAACGCCTGATCAGGGCCGGCTGCGACGTCACAGTCTGGAACCGCACGCGCGCCAAGGCCGAGCCGCTGGCCAAAATCGGCGGCACTCTCGTGGACCATCTCTCCGAGCTTCGCAATGTGGACGTGCTGTTCTCGATCGTCTCGACCGGCAAGGACGTGCAAGACGTGCTCTACGGCAAGCACGGCGTCTGCCGCCAGGGCGGCAAGCTGCCGCCGATTGTCGTCGACTGCTCCACCATCTCGGTCGAGGAATCCGCAACCGTGCGCGACCGGCTCAAGCAGCTCGGCGCCGACTTCGTCGCCGCGCCGGTGAGCGGCAACGCCAAGGTCATCAAGGCCGGCAAGCTCTCCGCCGTCGTGTCCGGCGATGAAGCCGCCTGCAAGGCGGTGATGCCGCTCGTCGAGATCTTCGCGCCGCGCGGCGCGTCCTATGTCGGCGAGGGTGAGCTCGCGCGGGTGTGCAAGATCGCGCACAACGTCATGCTCGGCGTCGTCATCGAGAACCTGATCGAGATCACGCTCCTGACCAACAAGATGGGCGTGCCGCGCCACGCCTTCCTCGCGTTCCTCAACAACGGCGTGATGGGCTCGATGTTCACGCGCTACAAATCGCCGGCGCTGGTCAATTGCGACTGGACCACGACGTTCACGCCCGAACTTCTGCGCAAGGATCTCGACCTCGGGCTCGAACTCGGCCGCGCGTGGGACGTTCCGATGCCGGTAACCGCCGCCACCCGCGAGGTGCTGCAAAGCCATTTCGGCGCGGCCACGCTGCAGAAGAATCCCCAGGAGTATCTGCAAAAGGACTTCGCGGCGCTTGCCGAAACCATGGCGCTCGCCGCCGGCATGAAGCTCGCCGGCGAAAACAAGAACGTGCCGACCGGGCTCGAGGACTAGGCGGAGGCGGAATACGACGGCAGCGGTGGAGCGCCGCTCCTTGTCGCTCCTTGCCGCTATCTGATGTCGGTGTGGACGCTGATCGCCATCTGCCACTGGCCGTTGCGTTTGGCGAACACGCGGGCGGCGCGGAATGGCAGGCGCGAAGTGTCAGGCGCAGCCTGGGTCGCGATCATTACCGCGCCGTCGCCATAGACCGCAAGCCGCATCGCCTGAACCTCGCCGATCGGCGTCACGGCATTGTCCTCCTTCGCGCGTTCGATCGCGGCCACGCGGTCGGGTTTGGCGAGGGGCGACGCGCCGCCGCGGTAGAGCGCGAACTCGTCCGCGACATGCCTGCTCCATTCGCCCGCATCATGAGTCGCGACCGCAGATTCGATCGCCTGGTAGGCGGTGATGACCTCCTGCTCGGCAGCCGAGCGCACGCGATACGGGATCGCCTGGCATGGATTCTTGCACTCGATGGATTTCGCCTCGGCGCCGGGAACAGCCGCAGCCGCAGCAGTCGCGGCGGGCGGCGGCGAATCGGCTGCGGCGACGGCTGACGGCGCCTCGCTCGCGACGAGCGGCACATCCTGCATCATCAGCGCGCGCCAAGCGCCCTTCTGCCTGGCCCAGACGTCGAGGAAGAACACGTCCGTGTCGCCCGCCGCTTTGCGCTGCCCGGTCACCGCGGCGAGAGAACCGTAGGTGCGGACTTTCGTACCGGTCGCGGGACCGGCGGCAAATCCCTTGAGGTCGCTGAGAAACTCCTTGCGCGAATGAACCTTGCCTGCGGCGTCGATGAAGCTGAACTGGAGCGCCAACAGCCGGCGCGCGGCCCACTTGTCACCGGCGCGGCGCGCTTGGGCGAGCGCCGCGTTGGCCGCAATGAGCGGCGCCTCGGCGCCGGTGCTCGGCTGGGCCCTGGGCTGGCCCTTGGGGCCAGCAAAAATCGCGACCAATACCCCGGCGACGAGCGCCGTCGGCCATCCCCAACGGATCGCCGGCCGCAAAGCTGCGGAGATCGCCGCTGACGTCGCCCCTGGCATGTTCTGGTCTGCAAACTCCCACTTCGCCGCCGCCAATCGCTGTGGCCGCAGCATCGCATTTTCCGGCAAGAGCGCTCAAGGAATGGATGCTGCTCGCGACGCCGCGCCGCATGGCGCGTGGTCTTGGGCCGGATGTCCCGTGCCCGGGATCAGGAGCACTCGTGATGCAGCCGGCAGCGCCGGGCTTTCTTGCGGAACGCGCGATGGGTACGCTCCATCGCCAGGCGACAGGCCGCGCTAGTCTCCGCCTTCCTCCTGATCATGCACAACCTGACTTTTTCCTCGTCGGGAATGAAATCGGCGCAAAGCCGCATCGCATCGGGCGTGCAGGCATCGCGGGCGTCCTGGTCGACCTGTGCGACCACTCGATCGGCGCCGCATAGGAGCGCGCCAGCCAACAGTGCGAGCCAGCAGACGAGACGCATTTTCCGCATATGTTGCTTCCCCCAAAACCTGTGCGGGCTACCCCGGCGATGCCATAGCCTAACGCTGCTGCCGCCCGCCGTCGATGGAGCGCGACCGGTCGGGAGGCCATTCGCGTCGGCGGACAATGCCGCATAGCCGCCTTCGGCGCCAGCCCCAAGGTGAATCCCGCAACGTCGGCACGAATGTGGCGGCGGGTGTTCGCACAAAGCGCTTTCCCCTTTCCGGCGCGCTGCCGAAGGTGAGATAATCGTGTGGGTGCAAATCGTAGCGACGAGAGGGGAAGACTTGCTGACCACGACCGAAGCCCCGAGGCTGCCCCGCGTGAGGGCCGGCATGCCGACCGCCGAGCTCATCTGATGCGCACGCAGGTCGCCATTATCGGCGCGGGCCCGTCCGGGCTGCTGCTCGGCCAGCTTCTTCACAAGCACGGCATCGACAACGTCATCCTCGAGCGGCACACCGGCGAGCACGTACTCGGGCGCGTGCGCGCGGGCGTGATCGAACAAGTAACGATCGGCCTTCTCGACGAGGCCGGGGTCGGCGCACGCATGCACCAGGAAGGGCTCGTGCACGAGGGCGTGCAACTCTGCGTCGATGGCGTCCGTCACCGCATCTCCTTCAAGGAGATGACCGGCAACACGGTGATGGTCTACGGGCAGACCGAGATCACCAAGGACTTGATGGACGGCCGCGCCGCGGTCGGCGCGCCGACGGTCTACGCCGCCTACGACGTGGCGCTGCACGGCATTTCCGGAAACACGCCGCGGGTGACTTACCGCGCCGACGGCAAGGAGCGCGAGCTCACCTGCGATTTCATCGCCGGCTGCGACGGCTTCCACGGCGTCAGCCGCAAGACGGTGCCGCCGAGCGCGATCAAGACGCATGAGCGCATCTATCCGCTCGGCTGGCTCGGGGTGCTCTCCGATACGCCCCCGGTCTCGCAAGAGCTGATCTATGTGCACCATCCGCTCGGCTTCGCGCTCTGCTCGATGCGCTCGCCGACCCGCAGCCGCTACTACATCCAATGCAGCCTCGCCGAAGACATCGAGTCGTGGCCCGACGAGCGGTTCTGGGATGAGCTGCGGCCGCGGCTCGACGAGGAGGCCCGGGAGCGCCTTGTCACCGGTCCGGCGATCGAAAAGAGCATTGCGCCGCTGCGCAGCTTCGTTGCCGAGCCGATGCGCTTCGGCCGGCTCTTTCTCGCCGGCGACGCGGCGCACATCGTGCCGCCGACCGGCGCCAAGGGCCTGAACCTCGCGGCAAGCGACGTGCGCTACCTCTCGCAGGCTCTCGTCGAGCACTACGCGGAGAAATCGGATGCCGGTCTCGACGCCTATTCCAGCCGGGCGCTGGCGCGGGTCTGGAAAGCGGAACGCTTCTCCTGGTGGATGACCATGCTGCTGCACCGGCTTTCCGACAACTCGTTCGACCAAAAAATTCAGCTTGCCGAGCTCGACTATCTCTTTCGCTCGAAGGCCGCCGCGACCGTCTTCGCCGAGAACTATGTGGGCCTACCCTATTAGAGGCCGGCCGATCCGAACCGTTCGCTCCGACTCGGCCGTGCCGCGAGGGAAGCAGATAACCGCGCATCAGCGATCGAATGGCAGACTACTATGCAAGCTTGTCGCGCGCGCTCAAGAGCGGCGATTCCGCTAACGCGCAGTGGCGCCGCGACGTCTACGACCAGGCGCGCACGCTGCTGCAGCGGCAATTGAGCACCGCACGCCCGCCGCTGTCGAAAGCGGAGATCAAGCTGCACGCGGACGCGCTCGAGGCCGCGATCAAGAGCATCGAGAATGAATTCCCGCGGCGGGATGCCGGCGGCGCGGCGCGCGCGGCGCGGCCCGACAGCAGGCCGCCGGCCGAACACCCGAGGCAAGCCGCACGCGTCGCGGACGAGGGCCCGATCGCGAAGCCCGTGCGGTTCAGCCCGGTGCTCCTCGTCGGCTTCGCCGTCGTCGTCGCCGCGCTTTGCGCGGCGGCCTACGCGTTCTGGTCAAAGCCGCGCGAGAGCGCGCCGCCGCAAGTCAAGAGCGAAACGCCGCCCCGTCCGCCGAGCCCGGCTCCGCTTGCCGACGGCGACCTCGCGCCGGGAGTCGATGGCGGCTCCAGCGACGCCGACGTTCCCTATGTCTTCCGGCGCCAGCCGGTCTTCTATCGCACGACCCATCCAGCGGGCACGATCATCATCGATAAACAGCAACACTTCCTCTATCTCGTTGCGCCCAATTTGGTCGCGCTGCGCTACGGGATCGGGCTGGGCGGCCAGTGCGAGGACGTGGCCGGATTGCGGCACATCTCCGGCAAGCGCGAGTGGCCGTCGTGGCAGCCCCCGCCGGAAATGATCGAGCGCAAGCTTGCCGCGCCCGGCGTCATGCCGGGCGGTCCCGGCAATCCGCTCGGCGCGCGCGTGCTCGATCTCGACGACGGCAGCTCGCGCATTCACGGGACCAATGCGCCCAGGACCATCGGAACGACCGTCGAGTTTGGCTGCTTCCGGCTGATCAACGACGAGATCGGCGATCTCTACAACCGGGTGGCAATCGGCGCGCGCGTGATCGTCGGCGATTAGCTTATATTAGCTGCCTGGCTGTTTCCCTCTCCGCGCCTTTCTCCGCCCCTTGGCCTGCTCGACGAGAAAACGCGACAAGCGCTGACGCACCGCATCGGCCTCGCCCGGCGCCCACCGCCGCAAGCCCTCGCCGCTCTTCATCCCGAGCTTGCCGGCTTTCACCTTATCGCGCAGGTACCGGTGTGGCCCCGCCGTGCGATCGAGATGCGCATAGAGCACTTCGGCGATCTCCAGGGTCAAATCGAGGCCGACCAGATCGGATTGCTCCATCGGCCCGAGCACGGCCATGCGGGTCCCGAAGCCTTCCTTGACCACCGTATCGATGGTCTCGGCGTCGCACACGCCGGCGGCAACCAACGCAATCGCCTCGCGCTTCATCGCGTGCTGGAGGCGATTGCCGACGAAGCCGGGGATGTCGCGGCGAACATGCACCGGCGTCTTGCCGGCTTCGCGCAACAGCGCGAGGGTCTTGTGTAGCGTCTCGCCGCTCGTTTTCTCGTTCTCGATCACCTCGACCAGCGGCACGAGATGCGGCGGATACCAGAAATGCGTGCCGATCACCCTTTCGCGATGCTTGAGATCGCGTCCGATCTCGGTCGAGGGAATGGCCGAGCTGTTGCTCGCCAGAATCGTGTCGGTTCCGACCACGCTTTCCAGTTCAGCGAAAATGCGCTGCTTGAGCGGCAGTCGTTCGGGCGCCGCCTCGAACACGAAAGCCGCACCGCGCGCGGCCGCGGCAAGCTGATCGTGGACGGTGATCCGCGGTAGAATTGCCGGATCGTCTTCGAACAGATCGGTCAGCGCCCGCAGGCGAAGCGGCAGCGACGCCCGGCTCTCCGCCACCGGCTCGAAAATGCTCAGCGCATGCCCGGCCGCAGCGAGCAGATAGGCGATGCCGTGCCCCATCAGACCGCCGCCGACAACGGCTATTCTTTGCTCGCGCATGAATGCCTCGAAGACGAAGAGGAGGAACTACGGCCAGGCTGGAACGTTGATAAAACAGTTCGATCCAAAGGAGAAATGGGCCATGCCTGCTCTCATGTGGATCGCGTTCTGGTCTTGCATGATGGGGGCGGCGACGCACTGGCAGGAGTCCGTGATGCCGGCGCGAACGAAGGGAAAAGACCGCCGCGATCAGCCGACCACCTAGCCGCAATCGACCAAGACCGCCGGCCCGGCACCGACGCCGCAAGCCGGCGATAACAGATCGATGCCGTTCCGGTCACATCCTCTCCTTCTCCGAGGCCGTTTACCAATTCCGGCGGTGGTGCGCCGGTGCGGCGCGGTCGTGTTGCAGCCGTCCGGGCGCGTCGGTATCTATACGCGCCATTTCGCGCCGGCCGGCGACGCGCCGTGCCGGCGCGACTGCAGCAAAGGCTTGCCGGACAACTGCATCAACGACCGCCATGGCCCGCCTCGTCATGAAATTCGGTGGCACGTCCGTCGCCGACATCGACCGCGTCCGCAATGTCGCGCGCCATGTGAAACGCGAGGTCGATGCCGGCCACGAGATCGCCGTCGTGGTCTCGGCGATGTCGGGGGTCACCGATCAGCTCGTCAAATGGTGCGAGGCGGCCTTGAAGACTCGGCGCATCTTCGACGCCCGCGAATACGATGCCGTTGTGGCGACCGGCGAGCAGGTCACTGCGGGCCTGCTCGCCATCACCCTTCAGGACATGGATATCAATGCGCGGTCCTGGCTCGGATGGCAGCTTCCGATCCTGACCTCCAATGCCCACGCCGCCGCGCGCATTCTCGACGTCAACGGCGCCGAGATCGTCCGGCGCTTCGCCGAACGCAAGGAGGTGGCGGTCATCGCCGGCTTCCAGGGCCTGTTCAAGGAGACCGGCCGGATCACCACGCTGGGGCGCGGCGGCTCGGACACCTCGGCGGTCGCGGTCGCGGCGGCGATCCGCGCCGACCGCTGCGATATCTACACCGACGTCGACGGCGTCTATACCTCGGACCCGCGCGTGGTGCCCCGCGCCCGCCGGCTCGACAAGGTTGCGTTCGAGGAAATGCTGGAGCTCGCCTCGCTCGGCGCCAAGGTGATGCAGGTGCGCTCGGTCGAGCTCGGCATGGTGCACAAAGTGCGCATTTTCGTGCGCTCGAGCTTCGACCGTCCCGAGGACATCGACGCTCACGGCAACCCGCCCGGCACACTCATCTGCGACGAGGAGGAGATCGTGGAACAGCAAGTGGTCACCGGCATCGCCTTCTCGCGCGACGAGGCGCAAATCTCGATCCGCGGGGTCGAGGACAAGCCCGGCGTGGCCGCGGCCATCTTCATTCCGCTCGCGGAAACGAACATCAATGTCGATATGATCGTGCAGAACGTGACCGCCGACGGAAAGACCACCGATCTCACCTTCACGGTGGCGGCAGCCGATTTTCAGCGCGCGCTCGACGTCATCACCAAGGCAAAGCCGACCATCGGCTATCAGCGGCTCGATAGCGCCACCGACGTCGCCAAGGTCTCGGTCATCGGCATCGGCATGCGCAGCCACGCCGGCGTCGCCGCGCAGGCCTTCGGCGCGCTGGCCGAACGCGGCGTCAACATCCGCGCCATCACCACCTCTGAGATCAAGTTCTCGCTGCTCATCGACGCGGCTTTCACCGAGCTTGCGGTGCGCACTCTCCACTCCCTCTACGATCTCGACAAGGTTACGGCGTAAAGTCGGCGGCCGGGGCGGCCGCCGCACCCGGCCGCACCCGCAACCGCCCCATGCGGCCTCTTTTTCTTTCGCCGCAGCGCCGTGAAGCACGCGGCATGTCCGCTGCGGCGCACAAATTTTGCCAGTCGTCATACCGGCGTCTCTGGCTTGCAGTTTGCATGCCGCATTCGATATAGGCTGGAGGGTGATCGCTGTGGGCCGGGCCCTGGCGAATTCCTCTTTGCTGACGACCGGCGCGGCGGGCCACGCCTCCGGTCTAACAAACGCCCGAGGACCCCATGCGTGGCGCTCTCGGCGGTCCGCGCGTGCTGTTGCGCCGGCTTCGCGAAGTCATGGCGGAACCGGTCAGCGCGCAGGAGCGCCTCGACAAGATCGTGGTGTTGATCGCCGCCAACATGGTCGCGGAGGTCTGCTCCGTCTACGTGTTGCGCGTCGATTCGACCCTCGAGCTTTACGCCACCGAGGGCCTCAACCGCAACGCCGTGCATCACACGGTGATGCGCGCCGACGAGGGCCTGGTCGGCCTGGTCGCGAGCCACGCCAGCGCCATCAATCTGTCGAACGCGCAGACGCACCCGGCCTTTTCCTATCGGCCGGAGACCGGCGAGGAGATCTATCACTCCTTCCTCGGCGTGCCGATCCTGCGCGCCGGCAACACGCTCGGCGTGCTCGTGGTGCAGAACCGAGCGCGCCGCACCTACTCCGAGGAGGAAGTCGAGGCGCTGCAGACGACGGCGATGGTGCTCGCCGAGACGATCGCCTCGGGCGAGCTTTCGGCGCTGGCCCCTCCGGGGGCGGAGCCGGCGGCGCGCCGCTCGCTGCACTTCAAGGGAGCCGCCCTGAGCGACGGAATCGCGCTCGGCCATGTGGTCCTGCACGAGCCCCGCGTCGTCGTCACCAACTTCATCGCCGACGACGTTCCCAAGGAGATCAAGCACCTCGAAACGGCGGTCGAGAGCCTGCGCGCCAACCTCGATGCGCTGCTCGAACACGGCGACGTGGCCGATGGCGGCGAGCATCGCGACGTGCTCGAGGCCTACCGCATGTTCGCCTATGACCGGGGCTGGGTTCACAGGCTCGAGGAGGCGGTGCGCACCGGCCTTACCGCGGAGGCGGCGGTCGAGCGCGTGCAATCGGACACCCGCGCGCGCATGCTGCGGCAGACCGATCCGTTCCTGCGCGAGCGCCTGCACGACCTTGACGACCTCGCCAACCGGCTGATGCGCCAGCTCACCGGGCGCGACCATGCGCCGTCGCGCGAAAGTCTGCCGGAGAACGCCATTCTCGTCGCCCGCTCCATGGGTCCGGCGGCGCTGCTCGACTACGACCGCAAGCGGCTCCGCGGCCTCGTGCTCGAGGAAGGAGGGCCGCACTCGCACGTCGCGATCGTGGCGCGCGCACTCGGAATACCGGCGGTCGGCGGCATCGATAATGCGACCGGCCTCGCCGATACCGACGATGCCATCATCGTCGATGGCTCGACCGGGGACCTGCACCTGCGGCCCCTGCCCGACATGGAGGCCGCCTACGCCGAGCGCGTGCGGCTGCGCGCGCGGCGCCAGCTGCAATATCAGGCGTTGCGCGACCGGCCCTGCGTGACCAGGGACGGGCAGGAAATAAAGCTGATGATCAACGCCGGCCTGAGCGTCGACCTGCCGCACATCGTCGACACCGGCGCTTGCGGAATCGGCCTGTTTCGCACCGAGCTGCAGTTCATGGTGGCGCCGAACTTTCCGCGCGCCAACGAGCAGTACACCCTGTACCGAACCGTCCTCGAAGCCGCGGGCAACAAGCCCGTCACCTTCCGCACGCTCGATATCGGCGGCGACAAGGTGCTGCCATACATGCGCAACATCGAGGAGGAAAATCCGGCGCTGGGCTGGCGCGCGATCCGTCTCGGCCTCGACCGGCCCGGACTCCTGCGCACGCAGCTGCGCGCGCTGCTGCGGGCCGGCGCCGGCCGCGCGCTCAAGATCATGTTTCCGATGATCGCGACCGTGCAGGAGTTCGACCAGGCGAAGGAGCTGGTCGAGCGCGAACTCACGCATCTGCGCCGACACGGCCACAAGCTGCCCGAAGAGGTCGAGGTCGGCAGCATGGTCGAAGTCCCGTCATTGCTCTATCAGCTCGACGAACTGCTTGAGCATGTCGATTTCCTCTCCGTCGGCTCGAACGACCTGGTGCAGTTCCTTTACGCCGTCGATCGCGGCAATCCCCGCGTTTCCGGCCGCTTCGACCCGATCTCGGCGCCGGTCCTGCGCGCGCTCAAGGACATTGCCGACAAGGGCCGCGCCCACAAGAAGCAGGTGACGTTGTGCGGCGAGCTTGCCTCGCAGCCGCTCGGCGCGCTCGCGCTGGCGGCGATCGGCTACCGTTCCTTCTCGCTCACGCCTTCGGCGATGGGCCCGGTCAAGGCGTTGATGCTCGATCTCGATTGCGCCAAGACCGCGGCGTTCCTCAACCCGCTCGTCGAGAAGCCGACTGGCGGCGTGTCGATCCGCGCCCAGCTCGAAAAATTTGTCGCCGACAGCGGCCTGCAGATTTAGGTTTGTCGCCCGGCAGCGGCGGCGCCCGGCGCCGTTATTCCCCATATAGAGGCCATGCTCCCCGACCAGAAACTCGACGCGCTTGTCTCTCGCCACGCGGGACTCGAACGCGACCTGGCGAGCGCCCTGCCGCCGGAAACATACGTGAAGCTCGCGCGCGAGTTCGCCGAACTGGGGCCCGTGGTCGAGGCGGTGAAGTCCTATCGCGCCGCCCAGCACGAGCTCGCCGACCTCGCCGGCCTGATCGACGATCCAGCGACCGAAGCCGACATGCGCGCCATCGCCGAGTCGGAACGGCCGGCGCTCGAAGCGCGGCGTGCCGCGCTCGAGCAGGAGTTGCGCCTCGCGCTGCTGCCCAAGGACGCGATGGACGACCGCAACGTCATCCTCGAAATCCGCGCCGGCACCGGCGGCGACGAGGCGGCGCTGTTCGCCGGCGACCTGTTCCGCATGTACGAGCGCTATGCCGCCAAGCAGCGTTGGACGGTCGAGATCGTGACCGCGAGCGAAGGCTCGATGGGCGGCTTCAAGGAAGTGGTCGCCGAAATCCGCGGCCGCGGCGCCTTCGCCAGGCTCAAATACGAGTCGGGCGTGCATCGCGTGCAGCGCGTTCCCGACACCGAGGCGTCCGGCCGCATTCACACCTCGACCGCGACGGTCGCGGTGCTGCCCGAGGCGCAGGACGTCGACGTCCCCATCAACGAAACCGATCTTCGCATCGACACGCTGCGCTCGGGAGGCGCCGGCGGCCAGCACGTCAACAAGACCGAATCGGCGGTGCGCGTCACGCATATTCCCTCGGGCATCGTGGTCATGATGCAGGAGGATCGCTCGCAACACCGCAACCGCGCCAAGGCGCTCGCCGTGCTGCGCACGCGTCTGTATGACCTCGAGCGGCAGAAGCTGGACGCCGCCCGCGCCGCCGAGCGCCGCGGGCAGGTCGGCACCGGCGACCGCTCCGAGCGCATCCGCACCTACAATTTTCCGCAAGGGCGCGTGTCGGACCATCGCATCAATCTCACCCTCTACAAGCTGCCGCAGATCCTGGAAGGCGAGGCGCTGGGCGAGATCATCGACGCGCTCGTCGCCGAGCATCAGGCGGCGCAGCTTGCGGCCGAGGACGCCGCCTGATGCCGCTCGTCGCCGAAGCCGGCGTTCTCGCCGCTCCCGCCAAGATCGAGGGGTGCACGATCGCGGATGCGCGACGCATGCTGGCCGAACGGTTCCGCGCCGCCGGTATCGACTCCCCCGAACTCGATGCCCGCATTCTCGTCGCCAACGCGCTTGGCCTCGACCATGCGGGTCTTGCCGCGGCGTCGACGCGCCGACTTGAGTGCGGGGAAGCTGCGGCGATCTTGGCGCGGACGCAGCGCCGTCTCGCGCGCGAGCCGGTCGCGCGCATCCTCGGCTACAAGGAGTTCTGGAGCCTGAAGCTGCGCATCGATGCTACGACGCTGGTGCCGCGGCCGGAGACCGAAACGGTCGTCGCCGCCGCGCTCGATGCTGTCGATGCCGACGGTTCGCGCTTGCGGCCGCTGCGCGTCGCCGACCTCGGAACCGGCTCCGGCGCGCTGCTGCTCGCGCTTTTGAGCGAGCTGCCGAACGCCTTCGGGATCGGCACCGATGTGAGCCGGCGCACGCTTCGCGTCGCGCGCGACAACGCCCGGACTCTCGGACTGAAGCAGGCGACGTTCCTCGCCTGCGATATGGCGGCGGCGCTCCGCGGACCATTCGATCTGATCGTGTCCAATCCGCCCTACATCGAATCCGGCAAGATCGGCGCGCTCGCCCCGGAGGTTCGCGATTTCGATCCGCGCACCGCCCTGGACGGCGGAAGCGACGGTCTTGATTGCTACCGGGCGATCGCAGCCACAGCCCCGGCGCTGCTCACCGCCGGGGGAACGCTGGTCGTCGAACTCGGCTTTGGCCAGGCTGACGCGGTGGCCGCCTTGTTTTCGACGGCGGGACTTGCGCCTCTGACCCCACGCCCCGATCTAAACGATGTGCCTCGCGCGCTGCCGGCGCGAAGGCTTTCGTGAAAGAAGGCTTTCGTGAAAGAAATAAGGCATGACCGGGAGGCATTGGCCCCCGGCAAAAAAGTGCCAAAAAAGCACTTGGAATATCGGCGGGAACCGACTAGCTTGGCGCTCACGGAATCGGCCCGAGATGGTGCCGCGCCGCCTTGGAAGCCGGGGGTATCCCTCCCCGAGCTTGGCGCGCAGGCCAAGTGAATAGCGAGAGCCGGAACAACGCAAGCCGGATCGGACGACAGACGACGGGATCGCCAGATTCAGACTGCGAAGTGTAAACCCAGACGATTCATCGGGCCGGCGCGCATTCAAGCGGAATGCCGCGCATACCAAGAGGGGTTTGCGACACCACGGCGAAAGCGCCGGTAAGGGTTGTTGCTGAAGATTCGTAACGGAAGAGGCATCGATTGCGGCCGACAGGACCGAGGACGCTGCGCGGAATGCGCGGCGCGCAGACGATTACGCAGGCTCATGCGCGTTACGTTGACGTGATATTCGGCGCATAGAAATCGGCGGCGTTCATGCCGCAGCATAAACAGGGGGTGCGGAACAGCAAACCATGAGAAACGGTCAGAACAAGCGTATGCGGGGTCGCAACCGCAAGGGTGGCCATCACCAAAACCCGTTGTCGCGCATGTACGAGTCCAATGGGCCGGACGTTAAAATCCGTGGAACCGCCTCCCACGTCGCCGAGAAATATTTGCAGTTGGCCCGCGACGCCCAGAGTTCCGGAGATCCGGTCGCGGCCGAGAACTATTATCAGCACGCCGAGCACTATTTCCGCCTGATCGCCAGCGCGCAGGAGCAGTTGCGCCAGAGCCAGCCCTATTACCAGCAGGGTGGCGAGCCGCGCGGCAACGGTCCTGACGAGGGCTACGACGACGGCGACAGCGATCAGCCGGTCATCGGCGAGCCGTTTGCGCCGCGCGAGCCGCAGCCGTTCTACCCCCGCGACCAGCAACAGCCGCAGATGCAGCCCTCGCACGTTCAGCCGCGGCCGCAGCACATGGCGCCGACCGGCGAGGAGGACGTGGATCGACTTCCGTCATTCATCACCGGCGGCCAGCCGCACCAGCAGCCTTCGCCGCCGAGCACGGCCCCCGGCAGTCCGAACGGTTATGACGGCTCGCCGGACCGTTTCCCGCTCCACCGGCGCCGACGCCGCCATCGCGGTCCGCGGGATCACGCCGCGCCGGGCGAGAGCGATGCGCCGATGCAGTCCGGCCCGCGGCCGACCGAGGACTGAGCGGTCAAGCTATTCCGCGGGCGCAAAAGCGCCCGCGCGGAAGCCGTGAACGCCGCTATGTGCCGAACTGATTTTCCATCGTTATTGGTCGCTCGGCGAGGTCATCCTTCGCCGGCCCGCGTCGCGTTGCGAGCGCCGGCTCAGCCGCGGCGCTGAGCCTTGGCCAGCCGGATCAGGAACCAGATCGGCAGGACGATTACCGCTCCGAGCAGGAAGTATTGCCAGAGCCAGCGCACCACGCCAAAACCCATCTCCCACACGCGCTGCACCAATCGGTGGATCGATTCGATGATGTTCCACGGATCGAGCCCGATGGCCGCGAGAATGACGCCGACCACAATCGACAGCAGGACCAGGCGGACGACGACCGCCAGCGGCGGGCCGCCGAAAAAGCGGTGAACATGATCGCTTCTATAGTCCCTGCTCCGGTAATCCCGACTATCCTGGGCCATCGCGAACGTCCTGATTATCACACATGCACGCGCGCTGTGCGGCACAAATCGCTCTGCGGATTACTTCGGCGATACGCCACAGAAAAACGCCGGCGTTACCGGAATTGATTTCCATCTCATTCTAGGCGGCCGCGCTGCGGCGGCAAGTCCCGCGACCGCGTCATCCGTTCGCCATGCAAACGATAAAAGGGACCGAAACGCGGCAGACGTCGGCGATCTACCCGCGGCAAAATCATTCAAAGACGCGGGACGGCGCGAAGGAAAAGTTAGCGAAATTGCGCGGCTGGCAGCGTAGGCACATTTTTGCGAAGATACCGTCACCAGGAGACGATAGCGTCATTGAGATATTCAAACCGTGCGACCAGCGCGATGGAGAAACTCATGAGCAAGCGCAAGTTCGCGGCGGCGGCCGTCGCGATCGGATTGCTGTGGCCGGCCTTCGCTCATTGCGAGGACACGCCTCTCGAAGAGCAAATCGTCGATGCGCTGAACAAGGCGTTCGGAGTGCATCCCGGTTTCCGCGCCAATCACGCCAAAGGGATCGTGACCGAAGGAAGCTTCAAGGCATCGCCCGCGGCGTCCGCTCTGAGCAAGGCGGCGCTATTTGGCGGCAAGCCGATCCCGGTGACGGTGCGCTTCTCCGATTCCACCGGCATACCCAACCTGCCGGACGGTTCTGATCTCGCCAATCCGCACGGCATGGCGATCAAGTTTCATCTGCCCGACGGCAGCGAGACCGACATGGTGACGAACTCGCTGAAGTTCTTCATCGTGTCGAACGGCGCCGACTTCCGCGACCTGTTCCTCGCAGTCGCAGCAAGCCCGCCGAACGCCGCCAAGCCGACGAAACTCGAACAATTCGTGGCGAGCCATCCCTCGGTGGCGGCGGCTTCGGCGACCGTGTCAACGCCGGACAGTTTCGCCGACGAGGAATACTACGGCGTCAACGCCTTCATATTCGTCGACGCCGCCGGCAAGCGACAGGCCGTGCGCTACATCCTCTCACCGGAGCACGCGGCGCACCTGAGCGCGGCCGATGCCGCAAAACAGCCGCCCGACTTTCTCGTCGACGAGTTGCCGCGGCGTCTTGCCAAGGGTGCGGTGACCTTCCACCTCAAGGCTCAGCTTGCAGCCGACGGCGATCCGACGGCCGACGCGACGAAAGCGTGGCCGGCCGATCGCAAGGTCGTCGATCTCGGCGTGGTGACGATCGACAAGGCCGTGCCGAACAGCGCGGAAGCACAGAAGGCGCTGCTGTTTCTGCCCAGTCAGCTCACGGATGGGATCGAGGAGTCCGACGATCCGCTGATCGACCTGCGCAGCGCGGCCTACGCCATTTCGTTCTCGCGGCGTAATCCCTGATCGGCGCCGCACGCCTGCTGCCCGCCGCGCCGAACGCGACCCAAAGCGCGACATGCAAGCGCATCGCGGCACCCCTCGCCAGCCGCGATAGCTCAGGCGTTGCCTCGGCGTCGCCACTGGCGCTAAGTTGCGCCCGCCCAAACGGTTTCCGGGCGTTCCGAGGATGTTTCATGGCCCAGGTCGAGGACCGCGCGCTGGCGCCCAAGGCGAGCCTTAATGACGATATCGGCGAGGAGAAACGGCTCGCCCTGTTTCGCACGCAGCTCGAGATCCGCGAAGCGGAGCAGCGTGCGTTCGATCTTTTCCTGCAGAATCTGGTCAAGGGCACGAGCCACCTATCGCTCGGCCAGGAGGCTGTCGCCGCCGGCTTTGCCGTCGCCATGCGCCCAACCGATCTGAGCTTCTGCACCTATCGCGGCCACGCCCACACGCTGGCGCGCGGCGTGCCGATCGCCAAAGTCCTCGGCGAGCTGATGCAGCGCGACATCGGCCTGATGCGGGGCAAGGGCGGCTCGATGCATCTCACCTCGGTCGAGCACGGCGTGATGGGTTCCTATGCGATCGTCGGCGCGCACCTGCCGATCGCCTGCGGCGCAGCCTGGCGCGCGCAGTACAAGGGCGACAAGGATGTGTCGGTCTGCTTCTTCGGCGACGGCACGACCAATATCGGCGCTTTTCATGAGGCCTTGAACTTCGCCGTGGTCTGGAAGCTCCCGGTGATCTTCGTCTGCGAGAACAACCTCTACATGGAATACACGCCGATCGGCGACGTCACCGCGGTGCCGCATCCGGCCGCCGATCGCGCCGCGAGCTACGGGCTGCCGCGCATCATCATCGACGGCAACGACGCCGACATCGTCTATCGCACCGCCATGTCGGCCTACGACAAGGCGCGGGCCGGCGGCGGACCCTCGCTGATCGAATGCCTGACCTATCGCTACAGCGGCCACTCTCGCGCCGACCCGGCGAAGTACCGGCCCGAGGGCGAACTCGACAAGTGGAAGGCGCGCGATCCGATCAAGATCTATCGCGAACGGCTCCGGCAATTCGGCATCGACGAGGATACGATCGAGCGCGTGGAGACCGACGTGAAACGGCGCGTCGACGAGGCGACCGAGCAATGCAAGGCGGCCCCCCCGCCGCCGCTCGATATCCTCACCACGGACGTCTACGCCGACGGAGGCTTCGCATGGCGGAACTGACCTATCGCGACGCCGTCATCCGCGGCATCGCGCAGGAGATGACCCGCGACCCCGACGTCGTGTTCCTCGGCGAGGACGTGGGCAAGGCCGGCGGCGTGTTCAAGGCGACGGTCGGGCTCTACGAGCAGTTCGGGCCGGTGCGCGTGCGCGACACGCCGATCTCCGAGCAGGCGATCCTCGGCGCCGCCATGGGCGCCGCGATGACCGGCCTCAAGCCGATCGCCGAGATCATGTTCTCGGACTTCATCGCGGTGTGCTTCGACTACATCGCCAACGAGTTCGCCAAGACCCGCTACATGACCAACGGCCAGGTCAAAATCCCGCTGGTCGTGCGCACGGGCAATGGCGGCGGCGCGCGCTTCGGCGCCCAGCATTCGCAGAGCGTCGAGAACTGGTGCATGATGATTCCGGGCCTCAAGGTGGTTGCGCCTTCGACGCCGCGCGATGTCATCGGCCTCATGGCCGCGGCGGTGCGGGACCCCGATCCGGTGATCTTCTTCGAGCACAAGTCGCTCTATCCGACCAAGGGCGACGTCCCCGACGGCGAGATCGTCGACACGCTCGGTACCGCCAAGATCGTGCGGCCGGGCAAGGACGCGACCATTCTCGCGCTGGCGCTGATGGTGCCGCGCGCGCTTGCGGCTGCGGACAAGCTCAAGAGCGAGCACGGCATCGACTGCGAGGTTATCGACGTGCGCTCGCTGGTGCCGCTCGATACGCGCACCATCCTCGGCTCGGTGGCGCGAACGCACCGGCTGTTCACGGTCGAGGAAAATCCGCGGCTCTGCGGCTGGGGCGCTGAACTCGTATCGATCGTGGCCGATGAGGCGTTCTACGATCTCGACGGCCCGCCGGTGCGGATCACCACGCCGCACATTCCGCTGCCGGCCGCCGATATTCTCGAGGACATCGCGCTGCCGACGGTGGATCGCATCGCCGAGCGGGTGCGCCAGTCGCTGCAGTCCTGAGGCGATGTCCGGGCGGCTGACCTTCAAGTCCGTCGAGGCGCGCGCCGTCGTCGTTCCATTGCGCCGGCCGGTTGTCGCCAAGGTCGGTTCGTTCAAGGAGTGGCCGCTCGTTCTCATCGATCTCTACACGCAAGAAGGCATTGTCGGACGCGCCTATCTCGGACCCTATCTGCGCAACGCCGCGCGATACGTCATTCCCGCGATCAATGACCTCGCATCGTCCCTGATCGGAAAGCCGGTGGCGCCGCTCGACGACTTCGGGCTCAATCGGCGCGCGCTCAATCTGGTCGGGTACGAGGGCGTCGCCATGATCGCGGTATCGGGCCTCGACATGGCGGCGTGGGACGCGCTCGCTAAGGCCGCCGGCATGCCGCTAGCCGTCCTGCTCGGCGGATCGCTCGGACCGGTGCCTGCCTACAACAGCAACGGCCTGTGGCTCACCGACGTCGGCGGGTTGGCGAAGGAGGCCGGCGAGCTTGTCGCCGAGGGCGGATTCCGGGCATTGAAGCTTCGGCTGGGCCGCGAGCGCCTCGCCGACGACCTTGCCGCGATCCGCGAGGTGCGCAAAGGCGCGGGCGACGCGATCAAGCTCATGGTGGATTTCAACCAGGGGCTCTCGCTCGGCGACGCCTTGGCCCTCTGCCACGCCCTCGACGACCAAGGCCTCTACTGGTTCGAGGAACCGATCGCATACAACAACCTCGCCGGCTACGCGCAGCTCGCGCGCGAACTCGACACGCCCGTGCAGCTCGGCGAAAACTTCTACGGTCCGCGCGCGCTCTACGAAGCGATCCGCGCCGGAGCGGCCGATTACGTGATGCCGGACGTCATGCGCATCGGCGGCGTGAGCGGCTGGCTACGCTCGGCGACGATCGCAGGGGCGGCTGGAATTGAGGTGTCGACCCATTTATATCCCGAGGTGTCGGCGCATCTGATGCGCGTGACGGAAACGGCGCACTGGCTGGAGTGGCAGGATTGGGCCGACGCGATTTTGCAACAGCCTTTCTCCGTGAGGAACGGCTATCTTGAAATTCCGGATTGCCCCGGCGCGGGCATCGAATGGGACGAGGCGGCGGTGAGGCGCTATCGCTACGACCCCTAGCCGCCTGGTCGTATGAAGGACAGCACCATGTATGACAATCTTCTCGCCAACGTCCCGACCGATCTGTGGATCGGCGGCAAATGGCGCAAATCCTCCGACGGCGGCCGCTTCGACGTGATCGATCCGGCGACCGAGAACAAGGTCGCCTCGGTTGCGAGCGCGACAGTCGAGGACGCCAAGGCGGCGCTCGACGCGGCGAGCGCCGCGTTCCCGGCCTGGGCCGCCAAGAAGCCGCGCGAGCGCGCCGAGATCCTGCGCAAGTCGTTCGAGCTGATCATGCGCGACGCCGAGCGGCTGGCGAAACTCATCACCATCGAGAACGGCAAGGCGCTTTCGGATTCGCGCGGCGAGGTCGCGTACGCTGCCGAGTTCTTCCGCTGGTTCGCCGAAGAGGCTGTACGCAATATCGGGCAGAACTCGGTCGCACCGGCCTCCGGCGCCCGTATCCTCGTTCACCACAAGCCGGCCGGCGTGGCGGTCCTGGTGACGCCGTGGAATTTCCCGGCGGCCATGGCGACGCGCAAGATCGGTCCGGCGCTCGCGGCCGGCTGCACGGTCGTGCTCAAGCCCGCGTCCGACACGCCGCTGACCATGCTCGCCCTGATGCCGATCCTCGAGGAGGCGGGCGTCCCCGCCGGCGTGGTCAACGTCGTTCCCTCGCGCTCGTCCGGCAAGGTCGTCGGCGCCATGCTGCACGATCCGCGCGTGCGCGTCATTTCGTTCACCGGCTCGACCGAGGTCGGACGCAAGCTCCTGCATGAAGCCGCCGACAACATCGTCAGGCCGGCGATGGAGCTCGGCGGCAACGCGCCGTTCATCGTGTTCGACGATGCCGACATCGACGCCGCGATCGACGGCGCCATGATCGCCAAGATGCGCAACATGGGCGAAGCCTGCACCGCGGCCAATCGCTTCTACGTCCACGAGAAGGTGCATGACGAGTTCGCCAGGAAGCTTACGGCGAAGATGGCCGGCCTCAAGATGGGCAATGGCCTCGACGACGGCGTGGCGCTCGGGCCGCTGGTCAACAAGGACGGCCGCGACAAGGTCGTCGAGCTGGTCGACGACGCGGTGAAGAAAGGCGCCAAGGTGCTCACCGGCGGCAAGGCGCCGAGCGGTCCGGGCTTCTTCTATCCGGCGACGGTGCTCGACAACGTGTCCGACAGCGCCAAGATGCTCAACGAAGAGATTTTCGGCCCGGTCGCCTCAATCCAGACCTTCACGTCCGACGACGAGGTGGTCAAGCGCGCCAACGACACCGAATACGGACTGGTCGCCTACGTCTACACCAAGAATTTGAGCCGCGGCATGCGCATCTCTGAGAGGCTCGACTTCGGCATGATCGGACTGAACCGCGGGCTCGTCTCCGATCCCGCCGCTCCGTTCGGCGGCATGAAGCAGTCGGGCATCGGCCGCGAGGGCGCCCATGAAGGCCTCATGGAATTTCTCGAGACGCAATACGTCTCGGTGACGTGGTGAATGCGCATCAAATGAAGACGGCTCTGTTGTCACGCGCGGGCCCAGCGCGGGCGTCCGTGCTGCCGCCATGCGCGGTGAAGTGCCGGTTCGGGCTCGGCCACAACGGCCCACGGAGCGAGCGCGCGCCGTGAACATCCTCATGCCGCAACTCGGCGAAACGGTTGCCGAGGGAAAAATCACTCAATGGTTCAAGTCCGCCGGCGACGCGGTGCAGCCGGGCGACAACCTGTTCGAGATCGAGACCGACAAGGTGTCGATGGAGGTGCCGGCGACCGAGGCCGGCGTATTGAGCGAGATCCGCGTGCAGGCCGGCGAAGTGGCCCCGGTCGGCGCCATTGTCGGCGTGATCGGCGCTGCGGCGGGCGCGCCGGCGAGAACCAGCGAGTCTCAGGCGATGCCGGCTGCGGCGACGCCAAAACCGGACCGCTCCGCCGCGCCAGCCGCAACGCCGCAGCCCATCAAGCTCGACCCGTTCTTCGAGGTGCGCACGCCCGCGCGCAATTTCGGCCCGGCCCGCCTCGCGGGCGGCGTGACGGTCACTCCGCTCGCGCGCCGGCTCGCCAGCGAGGCCGGCATCGACCTTGCGCACTTGCGCGGCTCCGGGCCGCACGGCCGCATCGTCGCGCGCGACGTCGAGAGTGCTCCGCATCCGGCACCGCCGGCGCCGGCAACACCGCTGCACGTTCCTCCGGTTGCCCTCGCCGCGGGCGCGACCGCCGATCAGGTCAAGGCGCTTTACGATCCGGCGGGCTACGAGGAACTGCCGCTCGACGGCATGCGCCGCACGATCGCCGCGCGCCTCACCCAGGCCGCGCAGACGATCCCGCACTTTTACCTCAGCGCCGACATCGCCATCGATCGCCTCAAGAGCCTGCGCGAGGAGGCGAACGGCGCCGCGCCGAAGGATCGCGACGGCGATGCGCTGTTCAAGCTCTCGCTCAACGACTTCATCATCCGCGCGCTGGCGCTGGCGCTGCGGCGGGTCCCGGCCGCCAACGCGGTCTGGGCCGGCGACCGCATCCTGCGTTTCAAGCATTCCGACATCGGCGTTGCCGTCGCGCTCGACGGTGGTCTGATCACGCCGCTGATTCGCAACGCCGAGACGAAAACGATCAGCGCCATCTCGATCGAGATGAAGGAGCTTGCCGCGCGCGCCCGCGAGAAGAAGCTCAAGCCGCACGAATACCAGGGCGGCTCCTCGGCGGTATCCAATCTCGGCATGTACGGCGTGCGCGAGTTCTCCGCGATCATCAACCCGCCGCACGCGACCATCCTCGCGGTCGGCGCCGCGCGGCGTCAGCCGATCGAGAAGGCGGACGGCGGATTGGCTTTCGCCAGCATGCTGACGGCGACGCTCTCCTGCGACCATCGCGTCGTTGACGGCGCGCTCGGCGCCGAGCTTCTGGACGCGATCAAGTCGCTGATCGAGACGCCGGTGAACATGTTGGTCTAAGGTCCACTCGCGGAACATGTTTGTCCAGAAAGCCGGGCTCTCGTGACCCGACGGCTCTGCGCGAACAGCGAGGTGCGCGTGCTTCGTTCGTACTATGGGGCGCCTTTCGCCGTCCTCTGGCTGGCGTGGCTCGGCTACTGGATTGCCGCCGCGCGCCACGTGAAGGCGACGCGGCGGCGGGAGCCGATAGCGACCCGCATCGTTCATGTCGCGCTCATGGCGCTGGTCGGCCTGCTTCTCGCTGTTCGTCGCCAGCCCTTTCATTGGCTCAGCGAGCGCTTCATTGCTCCGGCGATGGCGGCCTATTGGACGGGACTGATCCTCGTCACCGCCGGACTTGCCTTCGCCGTGTGGGCGCGGATTTGCCTGGGGCGCAACTGGAGCGGCCTCGTCACCGTGAAGCGGGAGCACGAGCTTATCCGCACGGGTCCCTACCGCTTCGTCCGCCATCCGATCTATACCGGTCTTCTGCTGGCGATGCTCGGCATGGTGATCGCCATCGGCGAATGGCGCGCGCTCTTGGCCTTCGCCTTGATGGCGGTCGCCTTTTTGTTCAAGCTGAAAGTGGAAGAACGCTTCATGAGCGAAAGCTTTCCCGACGAGTATGCGCGCTATCGCGCTGAGGTGCCGGCCTTGATCCCGTTCACCATCTGCGGGCGGCGCGACGGCCGCGCCGCGACCTGACGCCTCGGGCACGCGCATGTCCGAGCGACGATCGGAGGTGCTGCTGGTCGGGCCGCTGCGCCCGGTGATCGCGAAGGGCCTCGCGGGCTTCACCGTGCACGCCCTCGCTGCGGCGCCCGACCGTGACGCCTTCCTCGCGGCGCGCGCCAAGGCCCGCGCCGTGGCGGTGACGTCAACCTCCGAGATGATCGACGACGCGCTGTTCGCGCGCCTGCCCGCACTCGATATCATCTCCAGCTTCGGCGTCGGCTACGACCACATCGACGCGCGCGCCGCGGCGCGGCGCGGCATCGTCGTGACAAATACGCCCGATGTCCTCACCGAGGAAGTCGCCGACACGACGCTCGGCCTGCTCATCGCCACAGCGCGCGAACTGCCGCAGGCCGAGCGCTATCTGCGCGCCGGCAAATGGCTTGAGGGCGCCTATCCGCTGAGCCGCGCGACGCTGCGCAACCGCACCGCCGGCCTCGTCGGAATGGGGCGCATCGGCCAGGCGATCGCGCGCCGGCTGGAAGCGTTCGGCATCCCCGTCGTCTATCACTCGCGTCAGCCGCGCAGCGAGCTTCCCTACGCCTACTATGCCGACCTGATCGACATGGCGCGCGCCGTCGACGTGCTCATCGTGATCGTGCCCGGCGGTCCGGCGACGCGAAACATGATCGACGCGAAGGTGCTCGACGCGCTGGGTCCCAACGGCATTCTCATCAACGTCGCACGCGGCTCGGTGGTCGACGAAGCTGCCTTGATTTCGGCGCTCAGCGACGGAACGATCATGGCCGCGGGCCTCGACGTGTTCGCCAAAGAACCCGAAGTGCCCGCGGAATTGCTGGCATTGGATAACGCCGTGTTACTTCCGCATGTCGGCTCGGCGTCCGTGTTCACCCGAGAGAGGATGGACCAGCTCATTGTCGACAACATCCTCGCCTGGGCCGCGGGCCGGCCGCCTCTAACGCCGGTTCCGGAAACGCCGTGGCGGTCCTGGAACAAGGACTGAGCGGCCGGAAGCGGCATCAGATGACGATCCCGCATGAGCGTGCTAAGCGTTCGCGCATGATCGGAAGCGACGCTGGACGCCGCCGCGGCACAACGGTCGGCGTTGCAGTTTTCTTGAGCCTTTGCAGCGCGGCGCTTGCCGAGGATGCGCCGCCTCCGCCCGCGCCGGCGGATCCCGTAGCGACAATGGTCGGCGTCTGGGAATTCTCCAACGCCGACCACGACAAGATCTGCCATTTCACCTTCCGCGCCGACGCCGCCGCCACCGGCAACAAGCTCGAGGTCGAGAAGAGCTGCCCCGGCCTGTTTCCCTCGACCAAGGACATCGTCGCTTGGACGCTGGACAATTACGGTTCGCTCCGTCTTCTCGACGCCGGCGGTAACGCGGTGATCGAGCTTACCGAAGCCGAAGCCGGCATCTACGACGGCTTCGAGCCGGGCCAGGGGCGCTATGTGCTGCAGAGCGCAGCGGCCGCGCCGGTGCGCTCTGCCGAGGACATGGTCGGCGACTGGGCGGTGGCGCGCGGAACCGGAAAGCCGATCTGCGCGCTGACGCTCGCCGACAACCCCGCCGGCGCCGACACGCGGTCACTCAAGATCAAGCCGGGATGCGATGCGCTGGTCACGCGCTTTGCGCCGAGTTCCTGGCGCATGAACCAGGGCGAACTGGTCCTGCTCTCCGCACGCGGACAGACTTGGCGCTTCGAGGAGAACGATTCGAACACTTGGCAGCGCGTGCCGGAAAGCCCCGATCCGATCCTGCTCGTGCGACAGCAACGGTAGGCCTGAGCGCAATCCGGCGTGCACGTCGATTGCCTGCTGCGGCAACACGGACGGCCAAAGCGACGGCGGCGCTGCTGGTCACTCGCAGCGATTGTCTCTACGATACCGTGAAATTGAGCTTTCTCATCCAGTGACACTCGCACGGCCGCAACTGCTCACGCCTCTTTATTGGGGCCTTCTTGTCACGATCGTCTTGGCCGCCGCGATCACGCTGTCCACGTTCTGGCTCGGCGGACGCGCGCGCAACGAGGACGAGTGGGTACGCCACACGCTCGCCGTGCGCAGCGAGCTGCAAATGATACAGAGCCTGCTGCTGGGGGCCGAGAGCAGCCAGCGCGGCTACCTTCTCACCGGCCGCGACGATTACCTTTCACTGTATGATCCGACTTCCTCCGACTTGACGGCTTCCATTGCCCGGCTTGCCGATCTGGTCAGCGACAGCGCCAGGCAGTCCGAGGCAGTCGGCACACTGCGCCAGCTGATCTTCGGCAAGCTCGCCGAGATGCAAAAAACCATCGACGAACGCAAGGCAGGCCGCCCCGACGCAGCGCTGGCCATCGTCAACAGCGACGATGGCCGCCGCTCGATGGACGACATTCGCGGTCTCATCAGCTCGATGTCGGCAACCGAAGATCGGGTTATGGCGGAGCGGGAGGCAATGTCGGCAACCCTGATCACGCTGCTCCAGCTTGGATCGGTCGCCGCGTTCCTGCTCATCTGCGGCGTCGGAGTCCTGGTCGTCTACTCTGCGAATCGGTCGCTGTCGGCGATCCGCGATGGAAATGCGCAGCTCTCGATCGCCAACCAAAATCTGCGCGAGCAGATCAACCAGCGCGAAGAGGTGGAGAGCCAGCTTCGCCAGTCGCTGAAGATGCAGGCGATCGGGCAGCTCACCGGCGGCATCGCGCACGACTTCAACAACATGTTGGGCGTGGTCATCGGCGCGCTCGATCTCATGCGGCGGCGGCTGAAGCATGACGAATTCGGCATCAGCCGCTACATCGACTCGGCCATGATGGCGACCGAGCGTTCCACGGCGCTGACCCAGCGCCTGCTCGCTTTCGCGCGCCAGCAACCGCTGTCGCCGGAGCTGATCGACGCCAACAAGATGATCGCCGGAATGTCGGAGCTGCTGCGCTCGACGCTTGGCGAGCACATCCAGATCGAGACCGTGCTGGCCGCCGGCTTGTGGCGGACCCGCGCCGATTCGCCCCAGCTCGAAAGCGCCATCCTCAACATCGCGCTCAACGGGCGCGACGCCATGCCCGGCGGTGGGAACCTGACCATCGAGACCGGCAACGTCTATCTCGACGAGGCCTATTGCAGCGGGAATGCGGACGTCGAGCCCGGTCAATTCGTGATGATCGCGATCACCGACAAGGGCAGAGGCATGGATCCGGAAGTCGTCGCCCGCGCCTTCGACCCGTTCTTCACCACCAAGCCGGCGGGCAAGGGGACCGGGCTCGGCCTTAGCCAGGTCTACGGCTTCGTCAAGCAATCGCACGGACACATCAAGATCTACTCCGAGGTCGGGACCGGAACGACGGTGAAGATCTATCTGCCGCGGCTCCACGGGCGGGTCGAAGAGGTCAAGCGCACCGTGCCCCAGGCGGTGAACGGCAATGCGGGCGAGATCATCCTGGTGGTGGAAGACGACGCGCTGATGCGGCGCCTCACCGCCGACACGTTGCGCGAACTCGGATATTCGGTG
>Ga0335081_10002994_pt1 | contig 26543 bp, 21 predicted proteins | sample Lox_Sample_35_FD_206713 | JGI IMG/M metagenome (GOLD analysis project Ga0335081, IMG submission 206713) | Soil microbial communities from Loxahatchee National Wildlife Refuge, Florida, United States - Lox_Sample_3.5 | ecosystem: Environmental > Terrestrial > Soil > Wetlands | place: USA...
TCCTTGTCACCCGGCGGCTAGATCGTTGCCGGAAGCTAGATCTTGGTGAAGTGCTCGAAGCACTCGTAGGCGGGGTCGGCGCCCGCGAACGCCGCCACCTCGGACCGCTTCACGGCCAGGTAGGCGCGGCGGCGCAGGTCGCCGAGCGATTCCATCAGCAGGTCGTCGGCGGCCAGCGCATCGAGCGCCTCGGCCAGCGAGGCGGGCAGCCGCCGCGCGCCCGCCGCCGCGCGCTCCGCGTCGGTGAGGGTCGCCGGGTCGACGTTGACCGCCTCACCCGGGTCGAGCTTGCGGCGGATCCCGTCCAGGCCCGCGTAGATGCTGGCGCCGAGCGCGAGGTAGGGGTTGCCGCTGGAGTCGGACGGCTTCAGCTCGAGGTTGACCGAGCCCGCCGGGTCGTCACGCATCGGCGAGCAGATCCGGACCGCCGCCTCGCGGTTGTCCATCCCGTACACGGTGTAGGCGCTGCTCCACATCTGCGGCGCCAGCCTGCGGTAGCTGTTCACGCTCCCGCAGGTGAGGGCGGTCAGCGCGGGCAGGTGGGCAAGCAGCCCGCCGATGAAGTGGTAGCCCACCGCCGACAGCCGGTAGCGGTCGGCGGCGTCATAGAACACCGGCTCGCCCGGCTTGCCGTCCGGACCGGCCTCACGCAGCGACAGGTGCACGTGGCAGCCGTTGCCCGCCTGGTCGGCGATCGGCTTGGGGGCCAGGCTCGCCCACATCCCGCGGCGGAACGCGACCCCGCGCACGGTCTCCCGGTACAGCACCTGGTGGTCGGCGGCGTGCAGCGCGGGCGCGTGCCGGACCGACATCTCCTGCTGCCCGTGGCCGAGCTCGGGGTAGTAGTTCTCCACCTGCATGCCCTGCGCCCGCAGCGCCTGCTGCAGGTCCATCGCGTAGTCGTGGGCGAGATGGAAGCCGGTGGCCGAGTAGCACAGGCTGTCGTCGGCCGGCACCAGCCGGTCGGGCCCGCCGTCCGGGCTGGCCTCGCGGTGGCCGATGGTGAACTCCGGCTCGAACGCGGCGATGGCCGCATACCCCTCCGCGGCCAGGTCGGCGATGGCCCGTTTGAGGTAGGTGCGCGCGCACGCCTCCCACGGCTCGCCGTCCGGATGGACCAGGTCGGCCAGCATCGCGGCCGCGCCCGGCGCGTACGGCAGCGGCACGAACGTGGCCGGGTCCGGCAAGATCCGGACCTCCCCGACCGGGCTCATGCCCTCGACCGGCTGCAGATGATCGAGCATGGACATCGCCATCATGGCGACGGTGTGCCCGATCCCGGTGACCATCCGGGCCGGCAGCACGGCGGCCGCCGCTGACTTGCCCCGAATGATGCCGCCGTGGTCGGCGTAGAGGAACCAGACCAGCGCGATCTCCTCGGCCTCGGCCCGGGCGGCGGCCGCCGCGATGGCCTCACGGCCGACGGCGCTGATCGGCGTCCCCGCTTGTGGGTACTGATCCATGTATAAGGCGTAGCATGATCGGCCGGGATCGGGCTAGGCCATGGCCGGAGAACTACCGGACATGAGCGGGGCCGGTCAGACACGAGCCGGGGCCGGTTTCGCGCCGCGCCGGCCGCCCGGGTGAGCCGCGGGTGAGCACGCCCAGGCGGGCACGTTGACACCCCGATGCGCGGTCACCTAGATTCGCCATGTTCGTCCTCAGAACTATTGTTCGCGTCCCGCACGAGTGGGGAACTAAGGAGGGCCGCCGTGACATTCATGGACGAAGCTGCCTGGCGGGGCAAGGTCTACTCCGGTGGCTGGAAGCAGGCCGCTGGCGGCGACGCCCCCGTCACCGAGCCCGCGACCGGCACCGAGCTCGGGCGGACCGGCATCGCCGGGCCGGCCGACGTCGCCGCCGCGGCTGCCACGGCCGCCGCCGCCCAGCCCGCCTGGGCCGCCCTCCCCTACACCGAGCGCGCCGCCATCCTGCGCCGCGCCGGTGACATCTGGCGGGCGAACGCCGCCGAGATCGAGCAGTGGGACATCCGCGAGAGCGGCAAGATCCCCGGCGCGGTCCAGTTCGAGACCCACGTCGCCACCGAGGAGATCTTCGAGGCGGCGACGCTGCCCACCCGGCCGTCCGGCGAGATTCTGCCCAGTGAGCAGCCCAACCTCAGCTTCATCGAGCGGGTCCCGGTCGGCGTGGTCGGCGTCATCGCGCCGTTCAACTTCCCGCAGATCCTGGCCATCCGCTCGGTCGCGCCCGCGCTCGCGCTCGGCAACGCGGTCGTGCTCAAGCCGGATCCCCGCACCGCCGTCTGCGGCGGGGTGGTCCTCGCCCGCGTGTTCGAGGAGGCGGGGCTGCCCGAGGGGCTGCTGCATGTGCTGCCTGGCGGGCCGGACGCGGGCGAGGCCCTGATCACCGACCCGCTGGTGCGGGTGATCTCCTTCACCGGCTCCACCGCGGTCGGCCGCCGGGTCGGCCAGCTGGCCGCCGGGCACCTCAAGCGGTGCCACCTCGAGCTCGGCGGCAACTCGGCCCTCATCGTGATGGACGACGCCGACCTGGACAAGGCCGCCTCGGCCGGGGCCTGGGGCTCGTTTCTGCACCAGGGCCAGATCTGCATGACGACCGGCCGGCACCTGGTCCAGGAGGCCGTCTACGACGACTACGTGGCGGCCCTGGCCGGCAAGGCCGAGCACCTCCCGGTCGGCGACCCGGCCAGCGGGCAGGTCGCGCTCGGCCCGATCATCGACGAGCGCCAGCGCGACAAGGTCCACGGCCTTGTCACCGCGAGCGTCGACGCGGGCGCCCGGCTCGCGGCAGGCGGCACCTACGAGGGCCTGTTCTACAAGCCCACCGTGCTCGCCGAGGTCGCCCCCGCGATGCCCGCCTACGCCAGCGAGGTGTTCGGCCCGGTCGCGCCGGTGGTCCGGTTCTCGACCGCCGACGAGGCGGCCAAGCTGGCAGGCGACACCGAGTACGGCCTGTCGCTGGGCATCCTCACCAGGGATGTGATGCGCGGCCTCGACCTGGCCCGGCGGATCCCCACCGGGATCGTGCACATCAACGACCAGACCATCGACGACGCGCCGAACACGCCGTTCGGCGGGGTGCTCGCCTCCGGCACCGGGGCGCGCTTCGGCGGCACCGCCAACCTGGACGCGTTCACCGATACCCGCTGGGTCACCATCCGGGGAGAGATCGCCCCCTACCCGTTCTGAACGGCAGCCATGAGGACCCAGGTAGGCATCGTCGGTGCCGGCCCGGCCGGGCTGCTGCTGTCCCACCTGCTGTCGCTGCGCGGCATCGACTCGCTGGTGGTGGAGGACCGCAGCCGGGCCTACTGCGAGGCCAGGCAGCGGGCCGGGCTGCTGGAGGACGGCACGGTCAAGCTGCTGCGCGAGGCGGATCTCGCGCAGCGGCTGGACGCCGAAGGGCTGGAGCACGGCGGCATCTACCTGCAGTTCGCCGGGGAACGCCACCATCTGGACTTCCGCGACCTCACCGGCGGCCGCACGGTCACCATCTACGCCCAGACCGAGATCGTCAAGGACCTCATCGCCCGGCGGCTGGCCGACGGCGGGGCACTGGAGTTCGAGGTCAGCGGCACCGCCGTGGCCGGGCTGGACACCGACCGGCCGGTGCTGTCCTACACCGCCGCGGACGGCGAGCGGCAGGAGGTCACCTGCGACGCGATCGCCGGCTGCGACGGCTTCCACGGGATCTGCAGGCCCGCGGTCCCGGCCGGCCTGCTCACCGTCCGGGACCGCGACTACCCCTACGCCTGGCTGGGCATCACCGCCGAGGTCCCGCCATCCACCGACGAGCTGATCTACAACCACCACCGCGACGGCTTCGCCCTGCACACGATGCGGACGCCGCAGGTCAGCCGGCTCTACCTGCAGGTCCCGCCGGACGACCGGATCGAGCAGTGGCCGGACGAGAAGATCTGGGCGGCGCTCCAGCGGCGGCTCGCGCTGCCCGGCTGGGAGCTGAAGGAAGGCCCGATATTCGACAAGGCCATCACCCCCATGCGCAGCTTCGTCAGCTCGCCCATGCGGTACGGCCGGCTGTTCCTGGCCGGTGACGCCGCGCACATCGTGCCGCCGACCGGCGCCAAGGGCCTGAACCTGGCCATGGCCGACGTGTCCGTGCTGGCCGACGCGCTGGCGGCGCTGCTGCGCGGGGACAGCCGCCTCGCCGACGGCTATTCCGGCACCTGCCTGAGCCGGGTCTGGCGGGCCACCCACTTCTCCTGGTGGATGACCACGATGCTGCACGTCGCGCCGGGCTCCGACCCGATGAACGAGGAACTGCAACTGGCGCAGCTGCGCTACGTCACCACCTCGCGGGCGGCGGCCACCTCACTCGCCGAGAACTACACCGGCTACCCCCCGCTGCGCTGAGCTGCCCGCCGCTGGCGCCGGGACCGGCCGCGGGGCGGCACCGGTGAGCGCCACCGCTGATCAGGCGGGCCCGTCCGGAGCCTGCCCGTGCCGGTCGAGGAACTCGTACACGTCGGTCTCGTCCACGCCGGGGAAGCTCCCGGTGGGCAGCGCGGACAGGATGTGGGAATGGGCACGCGCCGACGGCCAGGCCATCCCCTCCCACCGGGTGGCCAGCGCCGCGGGCGGCCGCTGGCAGCAGTCGCCGTCCGGGCATCGCGACGACATCCTGATGACCGTGTCCCGGCCCCGGAACCAGCGGGAATGCTCGTACGGGGTGCCCAGGGTGATGGCGAACCCGCGCTCACGGCCGGGATCGATATGGGCGGCGCACCAGTAGGTGCCCGACGGGGTGTCGCTGTACTGGTAGCGGGTGGAGAAGCGGTCCGGCGAGGAGAAGACCTGCCGGCCGGACCATTTGCGGCACATGCGCTGGCCCTCGATCGCCCCGGACTCGTCGGCGGGCAGCACCAGCCCGTCGTTCTCGTACGCCTTGTAGATGATCCCGCCCTCGTCGTTCTTGACGAAGTGGCACGGCAGCCCGAGGTGGTGGGTCGCCAGGTTGGTGAAGCGGTGGGCCGCCATCTCGTAGGAAACCGAGAACACGTCCCGCAGGTCCTCCACCGACAGGTCCCTCGCCTGCTTGGCCTCGGCCAGGAACCGGGCGGCGACCTCCTCGGGGACGAGCACCGCCGCGGCGAAGTAGTTCGCCTCCACCCGCTGCCGGAGGAAGTCGGCGAAGTCGCGCGGTATGTCGTGACCGAGCACGAAGTGCCCGAGGGTCTGCAGCAGGATGGTCCGCGGTGAGTGCATGCCCACGTCTTCCTGCTTGAGGTAGATCCGCCGGTGCCGCAGGTCGGTGACGGACCGCACCGACCGGGGCAGGTCCTCCGCGTAGCTCACCGTGAACCCGTGGTGGGCGAGGATGGCGAGCAGGGTGCCCTGCGACAGCGCCCCGCCGCGGTAGCCGACCGCCTGCAGGGCGTCCGACGCCAGCCGCTCGATGGCCGCGAAGTAGTTGCCGCGCTCGCGCATGGCCGCCCGCAGCCCGGCGTTGGCCAGCCGCGCCTCCTCGGTGGTGGCGGTCGGCCGGGTGCGCTGCCGGCGCAGCTCGGTGTAGAGGGCCACCAGATGCTCGAGCGCGTCGTTGGGCACCCGCGCGCCGACCTTGAGGTAGGGCAGCCCGAGATCGGCGTAGACCGGGTCGCGCTGCGCCTCCTCCAGCGCGATCTCAAGCTGTGCGCGGCGGCTCGGTGGCTGCGGGCGCAGCAGCTCTTCCGGTGTCACCGACAGCGCCCTGGCCAGCGATTCGATCAGCGAGAGCTTCGGCTCGCGGCGCCCGTTCTCCAGCAGCGACAGCGCCGACGGCGCCCGGCCCACCCGGGCGCCGAGCTCGGCGAGGGTGATGCCATGGGAACGCCGCAGGTGGCGCAGCCGCTGCCCGAACGTTGCAAGGTCTAGACCACCTGACGTCAAGAATCTGGATTCTTGTCCAAGAAAGTCTGTCATTAGTTCAGTTTAAGTGAAGATTTGAAGTTTTTTCCAGTGTCGGCCCTGGCCGCTGGCCGGCGCGGGCGGGCAGGCTCGCAGGTATCAGCCAGGGGGCAGGACACCAGGAGGATCCGGTGACCGATCGTGAGGGCGTGCGGCACGCCAACGGGAGCAACGGGCACGCCAACGGGAGCAGCAACGGGCACGGCAGCGGCTGGCACGGGGGCGCCGGCTCCGCCGCCGAGCAGGCGGCGCGGCTGAGCGAGGAGTGGGCGGCCAGCCCGCGGTGGCGCTCGGTCCGGCGCAGCTACTCGGCGCAGGACGTGATCCGGCTGCGCGGCTCGGTGACCGAAGAGCACACCCTGGCGCGGCTGGGCGCCGAGCGGCTCTGGCAGCTGCTGCACGAGCGGGACTACGTCAACTCGCTCGGCGCGGTGACCGGCAACCAGGCGGTGCAGCAGGTCCGGGCCGGCCTGCCCGCCATCTACCTGTCCGGCTGGCAGGTGGCCGCCGACGCCAACCTGGCCGGCCAGACCTACCCCGACCAGAGCCTCTACCCCGTCAACTCGGTCCCGGCGGTGGTCCGGCGCATCAACAACGCGCTGCTCCGCGCCGACCAGATCAGCTGGGCCGAGGCCGGTGGCGAGCCCGCTGGCGGGCGGCCACACTGGCTGGCGCCGATCGTCGCCGACGCGGAGGCGGGCTTCGGCGGCGTGCTCAACGCCTTCGAGCTGATGAAGGCCATGATCGTGGCCGGCGCCGCCGGTGTGCACTGGGAGGATCAGCTCGCGTCCGAGAAGAAATGCGGTCACCTCGGCGGGAAGGTGCTCATCCCGACCGGCCAGCACATCAAGACGCTGAACGCCGCCCGGCTGGCAGCCGACGTGCTCGGGGTGCCCACCCTGGTGGTGGCCCGGACCGATGCCCGCGCCGCCACCCTCATCACCAGCGACATCGACGAGCGCGACCGGCCCTTCCTCACCGGCGACCGGACCGCCGAGGGCTTCTACCGGGTGCGCAACGGGATGCCGGCCGGCATCGCCCGCGGCTTGGCCTATGCGCCCTACTGCGACCTGCTGTGGATGGAGACATCCACACCGGACCTGGACGAGGCACGCGTGTTCGCCGAGGCGATCAGGGCCGAGTACCCGGACCAGATGCTCGCCTACAACTGCTCGCCGTCCTTCAACTGGCGCAAGCACCTCGACGAGTCGACGATCGGGAAGTTCCAGCGCGAGCTCGGCGAGATGGGGTACAAGTTCCAGTTCATCACCCTCGCCGGGTTCCACGCGCTCAACTACTCGATGTTCGACCTGGCCCACGGCTACGCAGCCGAGGGCATGCCGGCCTACGTGCGGCTGCAGGACGCCGAGTTCGCCGCCGAGCCCGCGGGCTACACCGCCACCCGCCACCAGCGCGAGGTCGGGACCGGGTACTTTGACCTGGTGACATCCGCGATCACGCCGGACGCCGCCACGGTCGCGCTGGCGGACTCCACCGAGAGCGAGCAGTTCACAGCGGCCCACTGAGGCCGGCCTGCCCGGCCCCACCGGGCACAGCCGGCGCGATAGGCGTGGTGGGCGCGGGCTCGGCCAGCAGCCCGGTGGCCGCCAGACCGGATTCGGGAATCTCGTCATCCTGCCCGTGCGCGCTGCGCCAGCGGCCGGGGATGAACAGCGGGACGACCATCGCGGCGCCCAGCAGCGCCAGCATGCCGCTCACCAGCAGCGTGCGGAACTCGGCCGCGAAGGAGTGGCCCTGCAGCGGGATCCAGCGCAGGGCCTGGTGCGCGCGCACGGCCAGCAGGGCGCTCCAGGCCAGCAGCACGAGCCCCGGCAGGCCGGGCGCCAGCGGGGAGACGGCCCGCACCGCGATCACGATGCCGAGGAACAGGCCGGTGGCGGCCAGCACCGACAGGGCGATCACGCCGGTAGCGGCCAGCAGGCTGGTGCCGTGCGCCGCGAGGCTGGCCAGCTGGGTCAGGCCCGAGGTCACGCCGAAGAACAGCGCGGCGGCCACGGCGATAGCCAGGAAGAAACCGATCAGGTGACGCATGACGTCATGAGATCCCTACTCCCGCTCCTGTCCCCAAATTACGGTCCGGGCGACTCTACTGGACCTGTCCCGCGCAGGCGGCGTGTTGACCAGAAGGGGCAGGACCGGCGGCGCCGGGCGGGGCGTGGCCTGCCGGTCCTGGCGACCGTGAGGGCCGGACGCCGGCCGGGCGCAGCCCTGTCAGCTGGCGGGCTGGGCCCGGCGCACGGGCCGGGCCGGGCGGACGCGCAGCAGCGTGACCCGGGCCGCGTTGAGCGGGCCGAGGACCAGGTACGCCCGGTAGGCGTCCCGCTCGATCAGGGCGAACTTCAGCCCGCGCAGGCCCGGCGGGCGCTGGTAGCCGGGCGGCCGGTAGCGGCGGTAGTCGGCGGCCATCCGGTGGAAGAACTCCTGCCGCGCCCGGCGCGGCACCAGCCCGCTCGCCAGCACGGTGCTGTAGTGCTCGATCGCCCGGCCGAACACCGCGGCCCGGACCGGGGCGCTCACCCCGGCGTCCAGCCGCGCGAACACGCTGTCATAGGACGCGAAGATGCTGAAGTTGGCCATGCTGGCGGCGGCCAGGAACGAGCGCGGCCGGCGCCGGTACCGGTAGCAGACCCGGTCCAGCAGCCCGATCCGGGCCGCGCTGAGCAGCGCGGCGCACGACACCGGGACATCCTCGTGGATCCCCGGCGGGAAGCAGACCCGCAGGCCAAGGAGGAACTCCCGGCGGAAGACCTTGCTCCACGCGGTCATGGTCCTGTTGATCAGGGCCGGCCGCTCGGCCAGCGTGACCGTCACCGCGCCGTCCGCGCCGCCTGCCCCCGGCGGCGCGGCCAGCAGCCCGGCCCCCGGGCTCGGCTCGGCGCGGCCCGGGCCGCGCAGGATCTCGTAGTCGATGAGCAGCACATCCGGCCGGGCGCGCGCCAGCCTCTCCGTGACCGCGGCCAGCGCCCCGCCGGCCAGCAGGTCATCGGGGTCCACGAACCACACATAGGCGCCCGACGCCTCGGCCAGCCCGCGCATCCGGGCGGGCCCGGGCCCCACGCTCTCGGTCAGGTGCACCACCCGAAGCCGCGGGTCCTGGGCCGCCCGGCGGTCGAGGATGGCGCCGCAGCCGTCGGGCGAGGCGTCGTCGACCGCGATGACCTCCAGGCCGGCCTGGCCGGCTGGCAGGTCAGGGCGGCCTGGCCCGAGCACCGAGTCCAGGCATTCCGGCAGGAACTCCTCCACGCCGCCGACCGGGAGCACGACGCTGACCAGCGGCGCGGCAGGGCCGGTCATCGCATCTGGCGTGGTCATGGCTCACCGATGATAGACGGGGCCAGGGCGGCGGCAGGACCGGCCCGGGCCGGGACAGGAAGGTCCGCGGCGGGCGGGACGCGGCGCACGGGCCGTCAGCCCGGCCGCGTATTGTTCGGCACGTGCATATCGACACCATCTTCCGCGCCATCGGGTCGTTCTGTGTCCGCTTCCGGTGGCTCGTGCTCGCGGCCTGGATCGCCGGTGCCATCGCCGCCGCCGCGCTGCTGCCGGCCCTGTCCAGCGTGACCCAGAGCAACAACACCAAGTTCCTGCCGCCCAGTGCGCCGAGCGAGCACGCGGCGACGCTCGCGGCCCCGTTCGGCACCGCGAACCTGGTGCCCATCCCGGTGGTCGCCGCGCGCGCCGCCGCGCCGCTGACGCCGGCCGATGTGACGGCCGTGACCGGCCTGCGGGAAGATCTCGCCAAGGTCGCCACCGTCAGCAAGGTCATCGACGCCGGCCGCTCCCCCGACGGGCACGCCTGGCAGCTGATCGTGCTGGCCAGCCAGGCCGGCGGCGGCCCGAACGCGACGACCGACCTGGTCGACTCGCTGCGGGCCAGCATCGCCCACGCGGGGCTGCCCGCCGGGCTGCAGGCGCACCTGGCCGGCGCCATCGCGGTCCAGGTGGACCAGCAGAAGGCGTCGGGCAACACCGGCAACCAGGTCGAGAACTACTCGGCGCTGTTCATCATCGTGCTGCTGGTGCTGATCTTCCGGTCCCTCACGCTGGCCCTGGTCACCATCGCCCCGGCCGTCTTCTCGGTCATCATCTCCGGGCCGCTGGTCGCCGAGGCCGCGCAGCACGGACTCCAGGTCTCCCCGCTCGCGCAGTACCTGATGATCGTCCTGGTGCTGGGGGCGGGCACGGACTATGGCCTGTTCCTGGTATTCCGGGCCCGGGAGGAACTGCGGGCCACGAAGCACGGCGAGGAGTCCTACGGGACCAGCGGGTTCGGGCAGATGCTCCGCGCGCTCGGCCGCGACTTCATCCACCCCCGGCAGCCGGCCCGCGAGGCGATAACCCGCTCGGTGACCCGGGTCGGCGAGACCATCACGTTCTCGGCGGGCACGGTGATCGCCGCCGTGCTCACCCTGCTGCTGGCCAGTTTCCCCTTCTACTCCGACCTGGCCATCCCGTTCGCCATCGCGCTCGGCGTGACCCTGGTGGCCGGGCTGACCCTGCTGCCCGCCCTGCTGTCGCTGCGGCTGTCGCTGCTCGCGCAGAAGCGGACGGTCTTCCAGCGCTTCTTCGGCAAGCCCAAGCTGCTGCCCTGGAGCATCCAGGGCAGCGGGAAGCCCGGCACGTGGGGCCGCATCGCCACCCGGATCGTCCGCCACCCCGTGCCGACCCTGGTGACCGGCCTGGTCGTCTTCGGCGGGCTCGCGTTCGCGGTGCTCGGCTACACCGCCTCCGGTTTCGGCGGCAGCACCACCCCGCCCGCGGGCAGCGACTCGGCCGCGGGCCAGGTGCTGCTGGCCCGCCACTTCCCGCAGTCGTCCGCGAACCCGACCAGCCTGATCTTCCGTTTCGCCGATCCGGTCTGGCAGCATCCGGCGGCGCTCGCCGCCGGTACCAGCAAGCTGAAGGCGAGCCCCCTGTTCACCACGGTGACCGGCCCGCTGAACCCGGCGGGCGCGCCGATCCCGCCGGCCGAATTCGCCGCCCTGCACGCCAAGCTCGGCCCGGCGAGCGCGCTGCCCCCCGTGCCCCCGCCCGGCACCACCGTGCCGCTGCCGGTCTACGAGGCCTACCGGGCCACCGGGAACTACATCAGCGCGGACGGCCGCACGGTGCAGTACTCGGTCGGGCTGAAGGCCGGTGACCCGGGCGGGACCCCGGCCATGAACGCGGTCCCGGCGGTCCGCGACGCCACCACGCAGGTCGCCAAGTCGATCGGCGCCGCCGACTCGGGCGTCGGGGGTGAGGCACCCGCGCTGTACGACATCAGCAGCGTCTCCAACAGCGACCTGGTGCGGGTGATCCCGATCGCGATCCTGGCCATAGGCATCCTGCTCGCGCTGGTGCTGCGGAGCCTGGTCGCGCCGCTCTACCTGATCGCGTCGGTGGGGCTGTCCTACCTGGCCGCGCTGGGCCTGTCGGTGCTGCTGTTCGTCGAGATCGGCAACAGCGGCGGACTGGTGTTCTTCCTGCCGTTCCTGATGTTCATCTTCCTGCTCGCGCTCGGCGAGGACTACAACATCCTGGTCATGACCAGGATCCGGGAGGAGGCTCAGCGGCTGCCGCTACGGAACGCCGTCTCCCGGGCGGTGAGCGTGACCGGCACGACGGTGACCTCGGCCGGGCTGATCCTGGCCGGCACGTTCGTGGTCTTCGGTGTGGTGGCCGGGCGCGGCGCGGGCGGCGAGCAGTTCCGCGACATCGCGTTCGGGCTGGCGCTCGGCATCCTCATGGACACCTTCCTGGTGCGGACGCTGCTGGTGCCCTCCACCGTGGTCCTGCTGGGCAGGTGGAACTGGTGGCCGTCCCGGATGAGCCGGTCCGGGGCCCAGCTCGCCGGGCCCGGTGAGCATGGCGGCGGCGGGCCGGGCGGCCCGGCCGCGCCACCCGCGGCGCCGGGCGGCGGGAACGGCCGGCTGAGCCAGGTCCCCGGCAGCTGACCAGCGGCGGAGGGGTCCCGGCACCGGCAGGAAAATCCGGGTTCGGCTCACCGGGCGGGTGGCGGGCCAGAATACTGTGTTGATCTGGGGACATGCCGCGCGCGGTGCTGGCCAGGAGCGGCGCTGACCGTCACACTCGCCCTGAGGGGAAGTCCGAGCTACGCCCTCGCGCGGCATCAGGCACGTCGGCACCGCCGGCGGCGCAGAAGGGACGCCGATGCAGGAACTGCGCCTGGTCGCGGTGAGTGAGGATGGCAGCTATGCCGTCCTGGCAGCACCGGGGCGCAGCGGCCGCTTCTCGCTGCCGATCGATGACCGGCTGCGGATTGTGGCGCGAGGACAGTTCTCCCGGCTCGCCCAGTACGAGATCGAAGTGGAGAGTCCCTTGCGACCCAAGGAGATCCAGGACCGGATCCGTGCCGGAGAGACGGCGGAGGAGGTCGCGGACGCGGCCGGGGTGCCGATCGAGCGGGTGCGCCGGTTCGAGGGGCCCGTGCTGGCCGAACGCGCCTACCGCGCACAGGAGGCCCAGGGGGCCAGCATCCGCCCCGCCGGGGACTCCGGGCCGGGCCGCCCGCTGGGCGAGGTGCTGGCCGAGCGGCTCGGTGACCTGAGGGCGGATACCGACGAGGCGCAGTGGGATTCGCGCAAGCGCAGCGACGGCAACTGGCAGGTGTCTCTCATCTTCACCGCTGGCGGCCATCCCCGGCTGGCCGAGTGGGTGTTCGACCCGCGGAGCAGGCACGTCTCCCCGGCCAACGACACCGCCGCCGGTCTCTGCCTGCCGGACGCCGGCCTCCCGCCGGTGGTGCCGCACGAGAGCGGATCGGCCACGGTCACGCCCATCGCCAGCCGGCTCAGCCAGGTGCCCGCCGAACCAGAAACCCGCCCGCAGCCCGAGCCGGCCTGGGCGCCCGGGCCGCCGCGGGTGGCCGCCCCGGAGCAGGACGGCGGGCTGGCCGGCGGTGCCCAGCAGCCCGTCCCCGCCCCGGCCCCCGCCGCCGCCGAGCGGCCGGCCAGGAAGAAGGCCGCTGGCGGGCGGTCGCGCCGTTCGTCGGTCCCGTCCTGGGACGAGATCATGTTCGGGACATCCCGGCAGCCTGACTAGTGGCCAGGCCGTACGATCGCTACCACAGCACCCGGCGGGGAGGTGGACGTGATCAGGTCCGGGCATGCGCGCGCCCGCCGCGCCGCCCTGCCCCGCGTGGCTGCCCTGCTCAGCATGGCCGCCCTGGCCAGCGGTTGCGGGCTGGTCGGCGGCCCGAAGACCGTCCAGGCGGCAGTCCCCAACACGATGACCGTGACCAGCCCCGATGTCACCAGGGGCGCGATGGGCTCGGCCTATACCTGCCACGGGGCGGGAAGGTTCCCCGGGATCCACTGGTCCGGCGTGCCGGCCGGCACGAAGTCGGTGGCGGTGGTCATGGATGACGCGGCCGCACCGATAAGTCCATATATCTACTGGATCATTTTTAATATTGGCCCGCAGACCACCAATATTCAGCCGGGGCAGATTCCGGCAGGCGCCCGCCAGGCCCGCAATAGTAAAGGCTCCATCGGTTACGACCCGCCCTGCCCGGTGGGCCAGAGCCACTCTTATCGGATTACCGTTTACGCACTCGGGTCAAGGCTCCGGCTCACGCCGGGTGCCAGTGTAAAGTCGGCATGGTCCGCGATCGCGCAAGCGGCCATCGAGCGTGGCAGGCTCCCCGTTAACGCCTCTCCGTAATCAATTTGTTACACTATGTTAATTTGGAGAGTAAAAACTTCCGTAAACACGGGACAGGGGCCATACCGGTCCGTCAGAATCACAGGTTAAGAGTCCCGCCCTGCTGACCCAGGGCGCTAGCGACACAGGGGAAGGCCCGCGTTGATGGCCGCGTGCGCCTCGCTAGCGTCACCTACCTGGCCATGGCTCGTTGGGTGGTGCAATGGTCCTGCTCCTCGTGGTCGGCCTCGCAGCCGTTATCGTGGTGATTCTCATTGCCGTCATTCTGAGCGTGCGGCTCGGCCGCAATGACGACGACGAGCTGGAGGACCGGCCCAGCGAGCGCGGCCGCGGACGGCGGGACATCGGCGACCCGCGCCAGCGGGACGGCCGCGCCCCCCGGCGCGCCCCGGCCGACGCCGCCCGCAGCGGGCAGCGGACCCGGCCCCAGGCCCAGCCCAGGTTCTACCGCGACGACCGCCGGCCGCAGCGGGATCAGGCCGCCCGGTCCAGGGACCGCGACTACCCGCAGCGGCGGCCCGGACGCTATGACAGCGCGCCGCAGGAGCGCTATGACACTGCGCCGCAGGAGCAGCAGGCAGCGCGGTCCGGGTCCAGCCGGTCCAGCCGGGCCAGCGGCGGCCGGCGCGCCGGGAGCGGCCGCGACCGGCAGGTAGCCAGGCCCGACCTGTACGACACCGGGCCCGCGCCGCGCCCGGCGGCCGACGATTTCCCGTCCGAGCCGATGCGCGCCGCGGATTTTCCGTCCGGCGAATTCCCTTCGGCAGTGCAGCCCATCGCCGACTTCCCGTCGGGTGAATTTCCCTCGGCTTCGCAGCCCGCCGCCGCGGACGCCCCCACCGCCCGCTACCGGGTGGCGCGCCACTCCGATGAATTCCCCTCCGAGCCGTTGCCGGCCGCCGACTTCGCCTCCGGCGAGTTCACTGCCGACTTCCCCTCCGAGGAAATGCCGGCCGCCCGCACCCGCGGCAGGACCGCACCGGCGAAGGCCGATCCCGGCCGGGGCCGCTCCGACTCACGCCGTAGGCCGGCCAAGGGACAGGACGCCCCGAAGGGGCGCTCGCGCAAGCGCGACGATGACGACGACTGGCCCAGCATGGAGTGGGACAAGCTCACCGACGAGCAGTACTGGGCGGAGCTGTCCTCCGACAAGCCGCTGTCCACGACCGCCCGCAGCCCTCAGCCCGCGGGCGAGCCCGCTCCCGCGCCGGCCGCCAGGGGCGGCGCACGGTCGCGGTCCGTGGCCGCCAAGCCGTCGGCGGCCACCGCCGAACCCACGCCGTCAGCGGGTGGGCGCAGCCGGGCAAGCCGCGCCGACCGGGCCGGCCGGCCTGCCCGCAGCCCCCGGCGGGAAACCGCCCCCCAGCGGGAGCCGGTGCCACCGCGCGAGCCGGTCACCCAGGAGCGGGAAGCGGTACCTCCCCGTGAGCCAGCCGCCTACGAGCGGGAACCGGCCACCGAGCGGCTACCGATGCGCGCCAGGCCGCAGCCGGCACCGGCCCGGTCCCAGCCAGCGGCGGCCCAGCCCCGCACCGGCCAGCCCCGCACCGACCTGTCCGGCGCCATGACGCCGGCTGCCATGGCGCCAGCCGCCACTGCCACTCCCCCGGCGGGCGAGCCCAGCCTGGCCATGCTCGCGAGCCTGGCCAGCAGGCCGGGCGGCCCGGCCGACGACGACCCGCTGACCAGCCCGTCGTTCGCCATGCCGGCGACCGACAGCCGGTCCTACGGCAGCGCCAGGAAGAGCGCTCCGGCCACCGGCAACGGCATACCTGCCAGTGGCCCGCCAGCCAGCGCCGGCTACGGCGACGGCGCCCCGGCAGCGGCTGGCTACAGCGGCACCGGCTACCCCACCGCTGACTATGACAACGGCGGCCACCCGGGCAACGGCAGCTACCCGGGCAACGGCGGCCCACACGATCACGCGCAGGTCAGCGCCCAGGTCAGCGGCGGCTACCCGATCCCCGACCACGCGGACCCGGGCTATGCCTACGCGGCGGCGCCACCTGCCCCACCGGCGGCGCCGCCCGCCGGTGCCCCGCAGCCAGCCGACTGGTACAGCCCGCCGGCGCACACCCCGGCGCCGGCGCACACACCCGCGCACGGGAACCCGTACGGCAGCTACGTGGACGCGGAGCAGCCCCCGGCCGCCAGCTACCCCTCGATCCCGCCCGCGGGGTACCAGGACCAGCCCGGCGCCGGCTTCCCCGCCTACCCTGGTGACCAGGGCGGCTACCCCGAGCCCGGCTACGAGCAGGCCGCTTCCCTGCCGTACCCCGCCACGGTCGCCGCCGGGGTGCCCGCAGGCGCAGTGCATCCAGGTAACGGGCATCCAGGTAACGGGCATCCAGGCACTGCGCATGCAGGCACAGGGCAGCCAGGTGACGGCGGCCAGTTCGCCCAGCCCGTCGCCTATCCGGAGGCGGGCTACCCCGGGGACGGCGGCTACCACAGCAGCTACCCTGGCCAGCCTGGCCAGGCTCCCTACGCCGACGCCTACGGCACCACCGCCGGATACCCGGCCGACGGCTACCCCGCCGACCAGTACGACCAGGACGGTTACGGCGGCTATCCGGCCGGCGGCCAGGGTTGACAGATCTGCATGCCGCGGGCGGAGAATGTGCCGTCCGCGACATAGAGCAGGGGAGACGGTGGATCGCCCACGGGATCACGCACGTACCTATCATCTGCACCGGCTGGCGGCTGCCCTTGACACCCAGGGACTGCAATCCACGGTGAAGACCACCTACCCCGCGGCGCTCCACATCTTCACGCCAGGCGCGACCATGCTCGCCGAGAGCATCGACTGCACCCCGGGGACCGATGACAGCGGCCGCCTCCGCTGGTACTACCGGTGGTCCTGGGGAGAGGTGCTGCACGATGCGGAGGACCCGTCCGCCGCCGCCGCGAAGATCGCGGAGGTACTGTCCTCCCGCTAGGCCTGACGGGAGGACACCGAGGCCGTCCCCACGCCGCCAGCGGCACGGCCGGGCGACAGCTCGTCCAGCGCGCGCGAGGCAAAGGCGAGAACGTGCGGCATCAGCGGGAACCGCCCGAGGTCGTCCTTGCTGAACCAGTGATAGGCGCGGGCCGCCCGGTAGTCAAGCGAGAGCTCGCCGTCCACCACGTCGCAGAAGTAGACGAAGTCCAGGTACTCCTTTGACGCGCTGATCCGGATCTCCTGGATCGAGATGGGCATGGGCAGCGGGCTGGCCGCGTCATCCCTCACCTCAAGCCCCGCGCCGCCAGCCACCCTGACCGCGAGCCCGGTCTCCTCCCGCACCTCCCGGATCAGCGCCTCGTGCGGGTACTCCCCCGAGGCCAGCTCTATCCGGCCGCCGGTGGGCACCCAGCGCGCCAGGCCGCCATGCCACAGCAGCAGGACCCGGCCGCCGCGTACCACATAGCCGCCCACGACGTAGGTGGCGTCTCGCAGGTACTTCATCTCATCGCTCCCCGGAACGCGACGTCAGCCACCGTGCGCCACTAATTCGAGCCCGCACATCGCGACCACGATATCGACCGTTTCGTCGACCGACATCTTGTCGGTGCGGATCACCACCGCGTCCGCCGCGACCCGCATCGGGGACGTCTCACGCTCACGATCCATCTGGTCCCGCTCGGCCAGCTGCCGCTCCACCTCGGTCTGAGTCCTTAGTTCGTCGACACTTTGGGCCCACAGCTTCCGCGCGGCGCGCTCCTGCAGGCTCACGTCGAGATACAGCTTCAGCTCGGCCTCCGGCGCCACCACGGTGCCGATGTCGCGCCCGGCCAGGATCGTCGGCCCCTCCGAGATGACCCGCCGCTGGATCTGCCTGACCACCTCCCGGACCCGCTCATAGCGGGCAACGCGGGGCACCGTGCGGGTGATGTCGTCGGCGTGCAGCCGCAGCTCCGACAGCGGCCGGCCCGCGACCCGGACGACACCGCCGGTCTCGGTCCTGGCGACCTCCACGTCCTTCAGCACGCCGGCCGAGACCTTGAGCACCGCGTCCCCGTCGTCGGGATCGACCGCGCTGTCCAGCACCTCCCTGGCGACGAGCCGGTAGATGAGCCCGGTGTCCACCATCGCGTAGTGCAGCCGCGCCGCCAGCGCCTGGCCGATCGTGCTCTTTCCGCTCCCGGCGGGCCCGTCAATGGCGATCGTCTCGGGTCGCACTCTTTCTCCTCCTGACCCGCGGCAGCGGCCCCTGGCCCCGGTCGCCTGGCCTGGCTGGTGGCGTCAGTTTAGACGCCCGGGCCTGGCCGGTCCCGGCCAGCCGGGCCCCGCGTCAGTCCAGCCCGAACAGCCGCCGCGGGTTGGTGACCGCCACCGCCTGCACCTGCGTCTCGGTGAGCGTACCGGTCAAAGCCGCCACCGGGGTGGCCAGCGCCATATCGAAGGGCAGGTCGGTGCCGAGCACCACGTTGTCCACGCCGGCCCGCTCGACCAGATAGCGCAGGGCCGCCGCGTCGTGGGTGATCGTGTCGAAGTAGAGCCGGCCGAAGAACTCCCACGCGTTCACCGGCGTGCCGGCCAGCTCAGGGCGCACGCTGCGGGCGTGGACCAGGCGGCCCGTCTGGTAGGGCAGGAAACCGCCGCCGTGCATGAGCAGCAGCCGGAGGTGCGGATGACGCGCCAGCATCCCCGCGCAGATGAGCCGTTCCACCGTGATGGTGGTCTCCAGCGGGTTGCCGATCGCGTTCTGCAGATACCACTGGTCCAGGGCCGGATGGCTGCAGTTGAAGGCCGGGTGGATGAGCACGGGCCTGGCGATGGCGTCGGCCTGCTCCCAGAACACCTCGAAGTCCGCCTCGTCCAGGCGGCGGCCGGCGACCGAGGTCCCGATCGCCGCCCCGACCGCGCCAGCGGCCACCGCGCCCGCGTAGACCTGTGCCGCCCGCGCGGGCGCCTGCATCGGCAGGCTGGCCAGCCAGTGCAGGCGGTCCGGGGCGTGGGCGCAGAACGCGGCCATGCCCTCGTTGCTGGCCTCACACAGGGCGGCGGCCACGCCGGGATCCAGGTCGTAACCGAACAGCACCGGGGCCGGCGAGATCACCGCGCCCCACAGCCCACGGGCGGCCAGGTCGGCGATCTTCTCCTGCGGGCTGTGGAAGGCCCGCAGGAGCGGGAAGGGCACGTGGTGGGGACTGCGGAACACTCCCCCGCCGGCCGAGATGCCCAGCCTGGCGTCCTGTTCGGCCAGCCGCAGCACGGCGTCCGGGATGACGTGGTTGTGAACGTCGATGTACACCGTGCCTCCTGCGGTGACGGGGCCGCCGGACCGCGCCTGCTGGCGCGCCGGTAGTCATGCTAATTTCACGTTTAATCTTGCTATTGGGGACGGGGAAGTTCCGCGGACCGGCCGAACGTGCCCGATCCCGACCGCAGGAGGAGCGCCGCCATGACAACCGCCCCCGCCACGGTAGGTGTCGTCGGACTGGGCCGGATGGGGCTCCCGATGGCCGGGCACCTGCTCGCGGCCGGCTTCGCCGTTCAGGGTTACGACGTGCGGCCCGAGGCGGTCGCCGCGCTCGCCGCGGCGGGCGGCACGCCCGCCGCCAGCCCGGCCGGGGCGGCGGCCGGCGCGCAGGTGGTGATCACCTCGCTGCCCTCGGTGGCCGCGCTCGCCGAGGTGGTGGGCGGCGAGGTGGTGGGCGGCGAGCAGGGGCTGGCCAGCGCCACCCGGCAGGGCCTGATCCTGATCGAGACCAGCACCCTGCCGATCGCGGCCAAGGCCGGGGCGGCGCAGGCGCTGGGCCGGGCCGGGGCGGTGGTGCTGGACTGCCCGCTCAGCGGGACGGCCAGCCAGATGCGGTCCCGCGACATCGCCGTGTACGCCAGCGGCGACCCGGCCGCGATCAAGCGCAGCCACGGCGTGCTCGCGGCCTTCTCCCGGGTGCAGCACGAGGTCGGGGCGTTCGGCAACGGCATGCGCATGAAGCTGATCGCCAACCACCTGGTGGCCGTGCACCACACCGCGGCGGCCGAGGCCCTCCTGCTTGCCCGGCGGGCGGGGCTCGACCCGGCGCTGGCGCTGCGTGCGCTGGCCGACGGGGCCGGCAACTCCCGGATGCTGGAGATCCGCGGCCCGATGATGGTCGACGGCGACTTCTCCGGCGCCAACATCGCCCTGCAGGTCTTCCAGAAGGACATCGACCTCATCGGCGACCTGGCCCGCACGGCGTGCTGCCCGCTGCCGCTGTTCACCGCGGCCGCGCAGCTTCACCTGGCCGCGATGGCGCAGGGCCGCCTCGACGAGGACCCGGCGTGCGTGTTCGCTGTGCTGGAGCAGATGACCGGCCCTATGCCTTGACCCCGGTGGTCCGCCCGCCGCGCAGCGACTCCGCGATCGCGCTGGTCAGTTCCACGCTGCGCAGGCCGTCAAGCCCGGACGGGCTGGGCTCGCGGCCGGCCGCGACCGCCTCCTCGAAGGCCATGACCGCGCCGCGGTAGGCGTGGTAGCTGGCGGTCTCGATCGTGGTCTCGCCCTCCTCGGTCAGCACGCTCAGGCTCCCCTCCATGTTCATCCGGCTGACCGACCGGCCCACCACCCGGCCCCTGGTGCCGTAGACCGTGATGTCCGCCTGCGGGAAGGCGACGGACTGGTTGACGTTGACGTAGGCGAGCGCGCCGGTGCCGTAGCGCAGCAGCACCAGCGCGAGCGTCTCAGGCTCCAGGCCGCCCTCGTGCCCCGCCATCGCCGTCACCTCGGTCACGTCGGCCCCGAGCAGCCAGCTGACCAGGTCGAACGCGTGGACGCCGAGGTTGTTGAGCGCGCCGAGGCCAGCCAGCGCCGGGTCGGTCCGCCACCCCTTCAGCAGTGTCCGGCCCGGGCTCATCTCGACCTGCACCACCCGGATCTCCCCCAGCGAGCCGCCCTGGACCACCTCGCGGAACCGCCCGAAGTTGTCGTGGAACCGGGTCTGGAAGGTGATCCCCAGCCGGACATTGGCCTCCTCGCAGGCGGAGACCGCCCGCTGGGCGTCCGCGACGGTCAGCGCCAGCGGCTTGTCGCACATCACGTGCTTGCCGGCCCGCGCGGCCGCCACCACCTGCTCGGCGTGCAGCGCGTTCGGCGTGGCGATGTAGACGGCGTCCACGCCGGGATCCGCCAGCAGCTCGCGGAAGCTGGTGAGCGCCCGCGCCGCGCCATGGCGCCCGGCGAAGGCATCCGCCCGCCCCTGCTCCCGGCTGACCACCGCCCGCAGCTCACCATGCGGGCTGGTGGTGATCGCCGGGGCGATCTCCGTGTCGGCGATCCTGCCGAGGCCGATGATTCCCCATCGCATCATGTTCGCCACCTAGTTTCGCTGGCCGCTCCGCGGTCCCCGGACGGGACGAGCGGACGCTGGATGATTCGGCGGTGCCGGCGGCAGAGCGCCGGGACCTGTTGAGCATGCCTGGTGCCAGCCGGGCGCCGCCGGGCCGGTCCCGCCCGCGGGGAGCAGCGCCACGTCGCCGGTGGCGCCGTCGATCGCGGCGAGGAAAGCGCCGTCGGGGACGGGCGGCGCCCCGGTCACCGGGTCCGGGTGGCAGCCGAGCACCATCGGCACCCCGAGGCTGCGGGCCACCTCGGCCAGATGCGAGCCGGCCGCCCCGGTCCGGGCGATGACGCCGCGGGCGGCGAACAGCAGCGGCGCCAGCGCCGGCACCGGCGCCTCGACCAGCAGGATGGCGTCCCCGCATGCGCCTGCCGGGCGCTCGTGCGGCCGGCAGGCCAGCAGCTGCCCAGCAGCCGTGCCCGGCGCACCCGGGCGCCCCGGCACGTGCTCGCCGTGCGCCAGCACGGCCGCCGCGAGCAGCGGCATCCGCGCGCGTGCGGTGGGCAGCCCGCCCCCGGCGTCCCCGGGCGGGCGTCCGGCTACGGCGCGGCCCCTTCCGGCCCGGCCCGCCGTGACTTCTTCCGCCCCAGCCGGGGCCGCGGTGACGGCGGAGCGGCGGGACTGAAGCAGCCAGATCACGCCGTCACCGGCCGCCCATTCGATCACGTCGTCGCCCAGCAGCCGCCAGGCGCGCCCGGCCAGGGCAGCCACCGCGGCGACCATTTCCGGGCCGATCAGCCCGCCGAGCCCGTCCTCATCACGCCGGTTCCGCGGCCGCACGTCGCCGGCCGCGGGCAGCTGGCCGGTCCCCTGCGGACCGCCGGGAAGGCGGACGCACGCGGACGCGCCCTCGGCCCAGCCGGACAGCAGCGGGCCGGGATGGCCGGCCATACCCTCCACAGTGACCTCGGCGGCACCAGTATCGCCCGCGCACCTCACCCGGGCCACGCCGCCCGCCAGCGGGCGGAGCTCGGGCTGGAGCAGGACACCCAGCTCCAGCGCCTCAGGCGGCAGGCCGCAGGCCCCGAGCCGGCCCAGCGGGTCCACCGCGAAGGCCGAAGCCCAGCAGCTGCGCACCGCCGTCACGACGTCGCCGGGGCCGACTTCGGCGACCGAGGAGAACGCGCCGGACCAGCGGGGATCGCCCTCCAGCGGACTGGAAGACCGGACGATGACGCGGCCGCCAAGCCTGGCCACGGCCGCCTGCAGTCCGGCGGCCAGGGCATCGTCCAGCTCGTGGGTGAGCACGGCCCGCCGCGCAGCGGCGGGCCGCCCCTGCCGGACGGCGGCCGCGCCCGCGCGCAGCGCGGGCCTGCCCTCGGCGACCGGCACCACCCACCCCGGCAGGACGGTCAGCCCGGCGGCGGCGGCGCGGGCCAGCCGGGCCGCCTTGTCCCCCACCAGCCCGGCCGTCCCCACCGGCCCGGCCGCCCCCACCGGCCCGGGCCCGGCGGTGGTGGCGGGCCGCGCAGCCTCGTTGAGCATCTGCGGGCTGTCGCGCCCGGCACGGACGGTCCCGCCGGCCAGCGGGAGCAGGCGCGGCACCGGCGGCACGCTCACCCGGCGAGGATGATCTGGTCGGAGGCGTAGGAGGACAGCAGCTCGTGCCCGTCCTCGGTCACCAGCAGCATCTCCTCCAGCCGCACGCCGAACTCATGCACCTTTCCGTGCTGGGTCTCCAGTGCGAACACCATGCCCGGTTTGATCTCCTCCGGATAGTCCAGCGACCAGATACGGGAGATGACCGGCCGGTCGTACTGGGCAAGGCCCAGGCCGTGGCCCCACAGGTTGGCCGCGGCCTGGTCCTCCTCGTCGTAACCCCAGGCCTCTTTGGCCGAGGGCCATTTCGCGGCGATGTCGCCGCTGGTCACGCCGGGGCGCACCACCTCGATCGCGTCCCACAGCCACTTGTGGGCGGTGTCGTAGTACCGCTTCATCTCGTCGGTCGGCGTGCCGCCGACGCAGTAGGTGCGGTACACGCAGGACTTGAACCCGTTCCAGGTCAGGGCCGCCAGGTCGACGATGACCAGCTCGCCGGGCCGGATGATGCGGTCGGAGAAGTTGCGCCAGTTCGGCCAGGCGTTCGGCCCGGAGGACACGATGATGTCCTCCACATCCTCCATGCCGGCGATGTTGTACAGGTACTCGAAGCCGAACGCGGCCACCTCGTTCTCGGTCAGCCCCGGCCGCAGGAACTGCGTGAATTCGTAGTGCAGCGAGTCGCAGATCGCGCCGACGATGCGGGAGGCCTTCTGCTCATCCGGGCTCTTCACCGCCCGGGCCTCCATCATCGGGGTCATGCCGTCGGCCCAGCTCACCCCCGCCCGCTGGAACGCCGCGATCATGTTGATGTCGATGAAGTCGACCCCCAGCGGCTTGTCCAGCACTCCCGCCTCCTCCAGGTCGGCGACCAGCGCGGTGGTGAACTTGGCCACCTGGTTCTGCGCGGCCGGGCCCGCCGCACCCTTGATCCAGGTGTAGGAGTGGCGCACGTTCTGCGGCGGGATCCACGGGTTGTGCGCCTTGAGGTGGATGCCGATGTCGCCCTGCTCGTAGACGATCGGCTCCCTGCCCTCGCACAGCACCACGTACCGCAGGCCGGGTTTGAGCCGGTTCCAGCCGGGCGTGTAGGTGGACGACACGTACCGCATGTTCTCGTCATAGAACAGCAGCAGCGCCCCCAGGCCGTGCCGGGCCATCGCCTCCCGCGCCCGCCGCAGCCGCCAGGCCCGGACCGCCGCCCAGTTGATGCCCTCCTTCCAGTCCGTGCTCAGGCCACCGAACGCTTCCTTCATGGGCTGTCGTCCTTTCTCATGGCGGGGGCCGCGGATGGCTGGGGCACGACCACCTTGAAGTTCTGGCTCATCTCGCTCGTCTCGCTCGGCACGCCGGCCTCAGCCGTCCGGGATGACCGGGAGCAGCAGGTACGACGGCCGGCCGGGGCCGTGCCAGAGGGTCTGCGTGCTGCCGGTGATGTGCGGCGGGCGGTCCACCGGGTCGTCGTGCAGGAAGGGCCCGCAGCCGGTCATCTCGTTCTTGAACGAGCCCAGCCGGGGGGCCCCGGGCTGGCGGGCCTCATGGTCGCGGCCCCGGACGGTCAGCGCCAGCCGGTAACCGGGCGGGAGGACCACGCTGGTGGGCCAGATCTCGACATCGGCCTGGTAGATCTCGCCCGGGACGAGCGGCTGGATCTCGTCGTGGCTGTGGTAGGGCCGGCAGGCGGTGCTCAGCTCCGGGTCGAGCTTGCGGTGGGACATCCGGAGCCAGCCCTGCGCGACCGGGGTGTGCGGGTCGATGGCGCCGGGGAAGGTGACCTCCCCGCCGCCGGGGTCCAGCACCCGCAGCACGCAGAACAGGTCGGCGTCGGCGGCGGAGGAGGAGACGAACAGCCGGGCCGCCACCGGGCCGGTGATCTCGGTCTCCTGCCCGGCCGGGTGTGCGGTGAACGTGACCCCTTCGGAGTCGGCCCGCCAGGACAGCCGCTCCTGCCGGGTGCCCGGGTCCGCGGTCAGCTCACGCGAGCCGAGCCGCAGGTAGAGCCGCCGCCAGGCGGTGCGGGCCAGCGGCCACTCCTGCTCGGCCCGCTGGGTGAACCCGTCAAGCCGCCGGACCTGCAGCTGGACCGGTGGCTGGTGCCGCCAGCGGCTGCCGTCGCCGTGCAGGTAGCAGGCGAAGAACCGCTTCTGCAGGCCCACCCCGTAGTCGGTGTAGAAGTGCGTCCAGTGCTCGAGCCCGTGGACCTCCAGCCACTTGTCCGGCGCCGCGGCGCGGGTGAACCCCTCGAAGCTGCCGCGCGTGTGCAGGCCCTGCCCGCCCCAGTTGGCCGCGGTCAGGAACGGGACGGTGACCTCGTCCCAGTCCGCCGACCGGTCACGGTAGAACCCGCCGTCGAGCGGGTGACAGCGGATCTGCTCGGCTAACGGCAGCCGGGCGGCCGCCAGTTCGGCGCTGGTGAGGGTCTCCGGGCCCGCGACGGTCTCCCCGGTGACCGGGTGACGGGGGCCGTTCTCCCCCACCCCGTGCTGCACCACGGTGACCTGCTTGTCGTACCAGTTCGCCCAGAACGAGGTGAGGATCCCGCCGTGGTGGGTGGCGTCCCGGTAGAAGTCGGCCGCGCCCTCCCAGACGCACATCGCGGCGAGGTGCGGCGGGTGCAGGGCGGCCACCTGCCACTGGTTCATCGCGTAGTAGGAGACGCCGTTCAGGCCCACCTTGCCGGTGCTCCACGGCTGCGCCGCCGCCCACTCGACGCACTCGTACAGGTCCCGGGTCTCCCGCGGTGAGAAGGGGTCGAGCCGGCCCGGTGAGCGGCCCGCCCCGCGCGAGTCCACCCGGACGCAGCAGTAGCCGTCCGGCACCCACTTCTCCGGGTCCACGACCTCCCAGTTCTGGTGGGCGTTGCTCGACCCGCGGGCGACGTCGGGGTGCTGCGCGGTCATCAGCCGCCACTGGTCGGCGTAGCCCTGCTGGAACGCGAGCCCCTTCGCGTAGGGCCCGTAGCTGAGGATCACCGGGTACCGGCCCGGCCCCGCCGGCCGGAACACGTCGGCGCGCAGCACCAGGCCGTCGCCCGCTGGCACCGGCACGTCCCGCTCGATCAGCATGGCCCCGCCGCCGGGCGCGGGCAGCCGGTCACCGCCGCCGCGATCCGGTGCTGGCGCCACGGGGTGCTCCCTCATGCCTGCGGCCGCCTGCCGCGGCCTGTTCAGTGACGATAAGTGAAGCGCGCCTTCTCAGCCTCGGACGATAGCAGTGCTAAACACTCCGGGGGAACCCCGGGCAGAACGCCGGGAACAGGTGCAGTAGCCTTCAGGCACCACGTAAGAGGGTGAGCATGACTACCGATGGTGCGGCCACGGCCAGCCAGACCAGGCAGGGTGGCGCACAGGCCGACGGGCCCGAGCGCACGCAGGCCGGCGGCGACCTGGCCGGTGACATCGGGCGGCGGCTGGCCGCGTACCGGGGCCAGCGCGGGATGCGGGTGGCCGAGCTCGCCCGGGAGGTGGGCGTCACCCCCAGCCTCATCAGCCAGATCGAGCGGGGCCTGTCCCGCCCGTCGGTGTCGACGCTGTTCGCCATCTCCCAGGCGCTGGACGTGCCGGTCGACGCCTTCTTCCGCGAGCCGCAGCAGCCGCCGGGCGCCGGCCCCCGGCCGGGCGATGCTGGCGGTGCCCGGCCGGGGGCCGGGCCGGGCCAGGGACCGCCCGCCGACGGCCGTTACGTGGTGCGCCGGGGCGGGCGGGCAGCGATCGACATCGAAGGCGGCGTGCGCTGGGAGCGGCTGACCCGGAGCACCCTGGACCACCTCGACTTCTTCGAGCTGGTCTATGAGCCCGGCGCCGAGTCCCACCCGCGCCAGTTCACCCATCCCGGGACCGAGATGGTGCTGGTGATGAGCGGGTGCCTGGAGATCACCATCGGGTTCGAGCGCTACCTGCTGGAGCCCGGTGACAGCATCGACTTCCCGTCGTCGATGCCGCACCGGTACGTGAACCCCTCGCCGGCCGAGACGGCCCGCGCGGTCACCGTCATCCTGTACGACTGCCCCGCTGGCGCTGGCCAGGATCCCCCGGGCCCCCGGCCTCGCTGACCCCGGCCTCGCTGACCCCGGCCCGCTGGCCGAAGAAGGTGAAGCGGACCCGGCCGTATGTCCGCTCGCTGAAC
>Ga0335081_10002995_pt1 | contig 26542 bp, 23 predicted proteins | sample Lox_Sample_35_FD_206713 | JGI IMG/M metagenome (GOLD analysis project Ga0335081, IMG submission 206713) | Soil microbial communities from Loxahatchee National Wildlife Refuge, Florida, United States - Lox_Sample_3.5 | ecosystem: Environmental > Terrestrial > Soil > Wetlands | place: USA...
TCCCTTCTCGAGCGCTTTCCGTTCCTGCTTCGTCATCACGGGCGCTTCGGTCAGCCCGCCCGTCGCCAGCAGATCCCAGAACCTGCTCCTCGGGTGCATGTGACGGAACCCGAGCGTCGCGGAGACTTCGTCGATCGCCGCCGCGGCGAACACGACGGTCAGACCGGGTTCCCAGATTTCCGGCAGCATCACGCCTCCTGGAATTCGGGGTCGTTCTCCCGGAGACCGGGCCGCCTACCCCCTGACGAATTTCGAGCCAAGCGTCCCGCACACGGAGCACTTCTCCGGCGGCCGGCCGAATTCGATGTTTCCGCACACAGGGCAGAGAAAGAACTCGGTCCCCGCAAGATCCTTGCCATTTTTTGCCGCCTCGAGTGCCTTCGCGTAGAGCCGCGCGTGCACGCTCTCGGCCTGGACGGCATACGAAAACATCCGTCTCGCTTTGTGGTTCTCGCTGTCGGCCTGCGCCACCATCGGCGGGTACATCGTCGTGAACTCGTACGTCTCGCCGTCGATCGCCGCCTGGAGATTCTCCCCGGTGGACTTCAGGCCGTCCATGTTCTTCAAATGCCCCTCGGCATGAATCAGTTCCGCCTGCGCGGTGAGACGGAAGAGACGGGCGATAACCGGGAATCCATCCTGGTCCGCTCTGCGGGCGAATGCCGAATACTTCTGGAAAGCCTGGCTTTCCCCGGCGAACGCTTCCTTCAGATTATCAACTGTGGCAGGCATTGTCTTTCCTTCCGGACACTGGAGTGAGTGATGAATGAAGGGGTCCAATAAAAAGAATCGCCACGATCCATTCGGACAGTGGCGACTCAATGAACATAGGGAAAGATAGTGCCCGGCGGCATGAGATGCAACGAATGTGAGGGCGAGGGAATGTTGCCGGTCAGTCGCCCGTCGGCTGGATCGTCGCGTTCTCCACCATCAGCATGACGGTCCGCCCGGGCGCCCGCGTCCTGTGGCGCACGCCCTTCGGCATGGTCACGCCCTGGCCCGCCTTCAGCTCAAACGTCCTGTCTTCCAGATCGACGTAGAGCGTGCCGTCCAGCACGAAAAAGAACTCCTCGTCGTTGTCGTGCTTGTGCCAGTGATATTCACCCTGGACGATGCCGATCCTGACGCAGCTCTCATTAACCCGGGCAAGCGTCTGGTTGAACCATCTGTCGGTGCACGCCCTGACGATGGCGGGCGTGTCGATCAGCTCGAGTTGATTGTATTTCACGTCCAGTCGCGTTACGTACGGGTATTCCGGGCTCATCCATTCCTCCGCTCAATGTGTCACATGCATACCCGGACCGGGGCTCAACCTCCGGGCGGCAGCGAGCGTCGCCCGGACTATGCGCTCGTCGCTCACCATCGTCTCCCGCTCAAGCACGCGTGAGACGGGCAGGGGGATATCGAGCGACGCGACGCGAACGACCGGTCCATCCAGCATCTCGAAGAACTTCTCCATGATGGCGGCCGCGATCGGCGCGCCAATGGACTGGCTTGCGGCGGCCTCTTCCGCCACGACCACGGCTCCCGTCTTCCGGAGGGACTCCCGGATGGTCTCGTAATCGATGCCAGGAAGATCGAGCGTCCTGAGGTCGATCAGCTCGACGGAAACACCTTCAGCCGCAAACCGCCCGAGGAGCTTGTCGCACCTGCCGACGAGTGCGCCGTATGTCAGGAGCGTGACATCCGTCCCTTCCGCCACCACGCGCGCCCTGCCCAGGGGGAAACAGTAATCGAGATCGCCCTCCGGCACGGGAAACTCGCTTCCGTAGAGCGTGTGATGCTCGATCACCAGCACCGGGTCGCGCGAACGCATGGCAGCGTTGAAGAGGCCGATGTACTCCATGCTGTCGGCAGGAGCGACGATCCGCCAACCCGGGAAGAGGCTGTAGAGCCCGACCGGGTCCATGGAATGCTGGCCGCCGTAGCCGCAGCCGATCGCGACGCGCGTCCTGACCACGAGCGGAAGATCCGTGGTGTTCCCGTACATGTGACGCGCTTTCCCGATCTGGTTGAACATCTGGTCCGCAGCCACGAGCGCGAAATCAGGGAACATGATCTCGACCACGGGCTTCATCCCCGTCATGGCCATGCCGAGGGCCAGGCCGGTGAACCCGGCTTCCGCGATCGGCGTGTTGAGCACCCGGCCGGGATATTTCGCAGCGAGGCCTTTCGTCGCCCCGTAGGCGCCGCCGCCGAAATTCGCCACATCCTCCCCCAGCACGACGACTTCCGGGTCGCGCTCGAGCCAGCGGCCGGTGACGTCGGCAATCGCGTTCGAATACCGGAGCGGCGCGAGCGAACGGAAGTCCCCACGCGATGAAAAGGTGACCCCGCTCCATTCCGTTCCCCCGCTCCGCAGGCCGTCTTCGACGCCCGCGGTGGCCGGCCAGAGCTCCGGCCGCACGGTGCGCGGCGTTCCCGGCAGCGTGCATGCATCCACGGCGCGGGCGACGCACTCCCGGGCCCGCGTTTCCACGGCGCTGATGTCGGCGTGAGAGAGGACGCCGGCCTTCTCGAGAGCCCGGGGAAACGTCGCGATCACCTCCCGGTCCCGGGAGCGCGCCTCCTCCTCCCTGGTCCGGTACCCGAACGCGCTCCCCGGCTGATCCCCCGCATGGTGGTACCGGCGGTAGCAGCGGGCCTCGATGAGGCAGGGACCTCCGCCGGAACGAATCTCCCCCGCGACTCTCCCGATAAGGGCGTGGATCCCCACGATGTCGTTCCCGTCGACCCGGTAGCCTCTCATGCCGAACGCGGCAGCCCTGACGTAGAGATCCTCCACCGCGCTCGCCTGCCGCAGCGGCGTCGCCACCGCGTAGGCGTTGTTCTCGATGAAGCAGACCAGGGGGAGCTTCCAGAGCCCCGCGAGGTTGCAGGCTTCATGGAACGAGCCGATGTTCGTCGCGCCGTCGCCAAAGAAACAGACGACGACATCACCCGTCGATCGGAATTTCTGGGCAAACGCGGCACCCGCGGCGAGCGGGATGCCGCCGCCGACAATGGGATTGGAACCGAGGAACCCCGCGCCCGCATACCGCAAGTGCATCGATCCGCCCCGTCCCGCGCAGTACCCGCGGGCGAGCCCCATGATCTCCGCGAGCGTCCGCTCCACCACTTCGTCCGCCGGCGGGGGGACCGCGTCGCGCGCCGGGTTCCAGGCAGGGTCCGTCACGTGCTGGAGCGCTTTTGAGAGAAACTCGTGGTGGGAACGGTAGGTCGCCACGACGCTGTCCGAGGGGCGGAGGGCGGCAATCACGCCCGCTGCCACGGCCTCCTGCCCGACGCTCGTGTGGACCGGGCCCCAGACGCAGTCGTCCGCCTTCAGACGGAGGAGCGCGTGCTCGAATTCGTTGATGAGGATGATATCGAAAAGCATCCGCGCGGCCAGACGGGGCTCCAGGGAGACCGTGTCGCGCTCCTCGGAAGCCCACTCTTCAAAAACCGCGTCGCACCGGAGTCTGGTCGTTTTCATCGTCAGTCCATGATGAGGCCGCCGTTCACATCAAGAATTTCTCCCGTCACATAGCGGGACCTCTCCGAGGCGAGGAACAGGATCGCTTCGGCAATCTCCTCCGGCTCGCCGTACCGCCTGAACGGGATCTTCGCGGCAAAATCCCTGTTTGCCCGGTCGCCCCACTCGTCCGTCATCGGCGTCCGGGTCGGGCCCGGGCAGACGGCGTTCACGTTGATGCCGAACGGCGCGGCCTGCAGCGCCAGGCTCTTCGTGAAGGCGATCACACCCGCCTTGCTCGCGGCGTAGTGGGCCCCGACGACCAGCCCCCCGATTTTCGCGGAGGCGGACGACATGCTGATGATCTTCCCGGATCGCCTGGTCTGCATGTGCCTGAACGCCTCCCGGGAGAGGAGGAAGACGCTCCGGAGATTGACCGCCAGCACCCTGTCCCAGTCAGCCACCGTGGTGTCGAGTATGGGGGTGGTCATGGAGATCGCCGCGTTGTTCACGAGGATGTCGATCCCCCCGAACGCCGCCACGGTCGAGCCGATAAACGAGACGACCGCCCCTTCGTCGGCGACGTCGAGCGCGGCGGAGGAGGCCTTCCCTCCCTGCGCCCGGATCTCCGAAGCGACAAGCTCCGCCCCCTCCTTCCGGAGGTCGGCAAGGATTACGGTCGCCCCCTCGCGTGCAAAAAGCCGCGCCGCGGCGGCGCCGATCGCTCCCGCCGCGCCCGTGATGACCGCCACCCTGGTGTTCAGTTCCATCGTCCGTCATCGCTCCTGTATGAGAGGGAGTGTTTCTGATGCGCGCCTCAGCACGGCGACCCTGGCGCCGGTGCCCGTGCGGCGAAACGCCGCCTCGAGCGCGCTTTGCGGATCGGGGGCGTGCGCAAGGTGCACGTCCCTGAGTTCGTCGGCCGATATGCCGTCGGTGACAAGTATGCACTGGACGTCTCTCTCGAACGTCGCCTCGGCAACCTGGATCATGTGCACGGCGGCGACCCGGTGGGTGAAGGCGCCCGCTTCGACCAGCTCCACGATCTCCCGCTTCGGCCTGTACCCCACCCGGCGGATCACGTCCCCGTGCGTCACGGAGAGCCCTTCCGTGCACGGAGAGACGACAATCACGACTCCCCCGTCGCGCACGGCAAGCGCGGCGTTATCGAGCGCCTTGTTCACCTGCCAGAACTCGATATCAAACGGGAACCCGTCGGCCACGACGATGTCGGCCCTGGCCGGGAGCGTCACCGTGTGGGCCTCCAGCGCGTGCGCGATCCCCCGCCTGTGCGCCTCCACCGGGTGGCCGTACACAGCGCTGCAGATCCTCCCCCCGCCGTCCAGGACCACGTTGAAGATGGCGTCCAGGCCGGCCGCCAGCGCGGCATTGTCGATTGCCGCACGGATGGGGTTGTCGCGTTTGCCGACGACCTCCTCGGAGCGGAGGCCGACGCGCACCCAGTGAAAATCCGCGCTCGTCTTCGGGCCGCAGAGCCCGGGGATGATGATGTTGCAGCCCCCCGTGAACCCGCACACGTCCATCGGCATGATCTGGCCGAGTCCCACGATGAAATCGAACTCGCGCATTTTCCTGTTGACCCACACGTCGATCCCCGGCGGGACTCGCCCCGCGAAGTAGAGGTTGTCCGGGTTCGTCCATTCGTGGTTTGTTACCCGAAACCTCCCGGCCACCCCGTCGCCGAGCTTTTCACGGATCTCGTCCCGGGTCATCTGCCTGTGGGAGCCGAGCGCCATGATGATCTCCACGGCGCTTTCCGGTATTCCCGCCGCGGCGATCGCCGCGAGGACCGGCGGGAGCATCCTGCGGACAGGCGTGGGCCTGTGGTGGTCATCCGAGACGATGAGCACGCTTCGCTTTCCCTTCAGTGCCCCGCTGAGCGCCGGCACGCCGATCGGCGAGGAGAGGGCAGACGCGAGGATCTCCTCCTCCGGGCGCGGGCTCCCAGCTCCCGGGGGAGCAAACACGCCCATGAAGTTCCGATCGGGGATTTCGAGCGACGGAACGGCGGGATAGGGAAAACTGACTGCCGGCATGTTCGGTGGACGTCCCCTTTTCAGTGCGAGCCTGCAAACTGGCTCGCGTTACCGAGCCCTTCGCTGCCGAGGGCCTGGTACCCGCCGTCCACGGGAAGATCGGCTCCGGTAATGAACGAAGCGTCGGGACTGAGCAGATAGAGGATTGCCGCGGCTACCTCGACGGGCTCGCCGAGCCGCCGGAGCATGTGGAAGTCTCCCCAGACGGGCTCCCATCTTTTTCTGTCTCCACCCGCCGCCTTCTCGACTTCCCGCGTCCAGATCCACCCCGGGCTGACGCTGTTGACGCGGATGCCGTACGGTGCAAGGTCCAGCGCCATGCACCGCGTGAGGTTCTGTACCGCCCCCTTCGCGCTGTTGTACGTCCAGCGGTCCGGCTGCGCGATCCGGGCGGAGATGCTGGAGACGTTCACGATCGCGCCGCCGCCCGCCTGCTTCATCGGGGGAGCCGTCTTTGCCCCCATGGTCGCGTAGGCAATCGGGCCGACACCGAACGTCCGTTCCCAGTCATCGCGCGATGCGTCTTTCCCCCTGGCGACAAACGAGAAGGCGTTGTTGACGAGGAAGTCGACCCTCTTCCACTTCTTCAGGGTTGCGTCCACGAGTCGGCCGCAAAATCGCTCTTTCGCCATATCTCCCGTGAGGCCGAGGACGTCGAATCCGTCTTTTGTCATCGCGCGCTCCGCCTGCGTGGTCAGCCCGGGCTCGATGCCGGAGAACGCGACGGACGCCCCCTCGCGGCACAACTCTTTCATCGTCGCGAGGCCGATCCCCGCGGACCCTCCCGTGACGATCGCGACCTTACCCCTGAACCTCCCCGCCACCGGGGTTCGCTCGTTCATGACATGCCTCCCCCGGACCTGCCTCCCAGGCGTTCCGGCACGAGCGGATCGTAGAGCGGGATGAGCAGGTCCGCCTCTTTCCTGATCCGCGCATACGCCCGCATGCATTCTTCCAGGCTCTCCATGATGCCGAGCGGGATGTCATTCTCGACATTGGCGTACTTGAAAAACGAATCGGAGGCAAGGGCCTTTCCCTTCGCCGTGTCGATCACGTAGGCCATCGATGACCGGTGGTGCACGCCTGTCCAGAACGCGCGTATGCCGGGGAGCACCTCCTCCTCGTCGTCCAGGAGGCGCAGCCTGTCGGGCGCAGTCACGACGAGATAGTGCAGGACGTCGTCGGGAATGCGAAGCTTCCGCGGGATGTGCATGTGGTATTTCGGCGCGTGAAAATCCTCGATCCACCCCCGCTTCGAGAGGCAGATTTCCGCGTTCGTAAACATGTGGATGTTCCCCGTCGCGTAGGCCTGCAGGGGAGTGATCAGCACCGCGTCGATCTGCGACGGCTTGAGCCCGATTCTCGCGAGCGCGGCGTCGGGGCGCTCTGCGTCCTGGCGCACCATCTGTGACCGCTCGTCGATCGCGGCCTTCCACGCCTCGTTGAGCGGACCCAGGTCGGCGGGAGGCCCCGTATTGATGACGATGTTCTTCCCTCCGCCCCGGATCACGACCATCCAGAAATGGAGCGTCTCCCAGGTGTCCCAGTGGCTCATCCAGTAGACTTCGGGGCCTGGCACCTGGCACTGCCCCATTTTGAGGACCTGGATTTCATAGTTCATGGGTGTTCCCTCCCGGGAATATGAATCAGGGAATAGCGCTGGTCAAATGATGCGAGGCGGTCTCCGGGCAGCGCACCTGTCGCACGCGGTCCGTCCACGTGCCCGGAGTGTCCGGAGGACGAATTGCACTAATGTAGGGAGCGGCGTGTGCCAATGTCAACTGGAGAAAGGCGCTCACCGCGTTTCACCCGCAGAATGCTCCGGGCGAAAAGAACGCGGCCTCGCAATGACAACGATAGGCGTGTTAAGGAGCCTTGGGGCGGGTGAGCTGGGAAGCGTACAGGCGGGACGCCTTGTCGATGTCGAGGTCGGCTTTCGGGAGATGCACGGCATTGAACTTCTCCACCATGGGCTTCAGCGTCTCGAATGTCTCGCCGGAACAGAAGATGATCGGGGTCTCCCTGTTCGCACCCTCGCGCCGCGCAAGCTGGAGCAGGGCGATGCCCGGCAGGTGTCCCTTGATCTCCTTGTCCTTGAAATCATTGTCGACGAGAATCAGGTCGAATTTCTCGGCCTTGATTTTCGCCCAGGCATCAACGCTGTCGTCCGATTCGACCACGACGCAGGGGTCTTTCAGGAGTTCGCCGGCGGCATCGAGCGCGAGCTTGTGGGATCTTCTGACATCTTCGTCGTCGTCGGCGACCAGAATCTTCTTCGGCATGTGTGTTCCCAGTCGTGGAATGTCGGGCCCGATCCGGCTCAATCTTACCCACACGGGTCCACAAAAGCAACACCGGGACTTACTCGAGCATGAGCTGAAGGAGATGCACGTCCAGGAGCCGCCCGAACTTGCGTCCGACCTCCTTCATCGTTCCCACCGTCCTGAACCCGCATCGCTCGTGGAGCCGAAGGCTCGCTTCGCTCTCACCGGCGACGCGGGCGAGCAGCGTGTGAAAGTGCTCCTCTTTCGCCCCCGCGATCAGCGCCGCGTAGAGACTCCGCCCGATCCCCCGGCCCCGGTAGGCCGAACCGACGTACACCGACGTCTCCGCGGTATCGTCGTACGCGGGCCTGTCCGACCAGGGGCTGAGCGACGCCCACCCGGCAACGCGCCCGTCCACCTCGGCCACCAGCACCGTGAACCTGCCGCCATGCGAGCGGAACCACGCGAGGCGGTCCGCAGCCGTCTTCGGCTCCGTGTCGAACGTGGCCGTCGTCGTCAGGACGGCCTCGTTGTAGATCGCCGTGATGGCCTCGAGATCATCCTGGACCGCGCGCCGGACGGTAGACGGGTCAGCCATTATTCCCTCCTATTCCCTCAGGCCGGTCATCGCGATCCCACGGACGAACCACCGCTGCCCGGCCACGAACAGCACCAGGATCGGCAGGACGCTCAGCACCGAACCGGCCATCAGCAGGTCGTACCTGGTCGTCAGCACGCCCGACTGGAGGTTGGCCAGCCCTATCGTCAGCGTCGCCCTGTTGACGCTCGAGAGGTAGATGACGGGTCCCAGCAGGTCGTTCCAGTAGGCCATGAACGTGAAGAGCGCCAGCGTGACCAGCGCGGGCCGCGACAGGGGGAGGACGATCCTCCAGAATATCCTGAACCTCCCGCACCCGTCGATCCGGGCGGCGTCCTCCAGCTCCGGCGGGATCGTCGCGAAAAACTGGCGCAGCAGAAACGTGCCGAATGCCCCGCCGAAAAATGCGGGCACGATGAGCGCGTAGAGCGTGTCGATCAACCCGAGAAACCGCATGATCAGGAATACGGGTATCATCGTCACCTGCGGGGGGATCATCATCGTCGCCAGCAGCGTGAAGTAGAGGACCGATTGCCCGCGGAACTTCATCCGCGCGAACGCGTAGGCGGCGAGCGCACAGGAGAGGAGCTGTCCGACCGTGGCGCACACGGCGATCGTGAAGCTGTTGAGGAGCATCCTCCCCAGCGGGAGGACGTCCATGATCGCCCGGTAGTTCCTGAGCGAGAACGCCGGCGGGAGCCAACGGGGAGGGAAGCGGAAGATGTCGGCCTCGTCCATCATGGAGGTGGAGACCATCCACAGGAAGGGGCCGACCATGACAATGGCCACCGCAACGAGCAGCAGGTAGCGGACTCCCGTGCGGAGGGATCTACCCATAGTACACCCAGCGGCGCTGGAGACGGAACTGGAGCAGCGTCACGCCGAAGAGGAGCGCGAACAGCACGTACGAGACTGCCGCGGCGCTCCCCATGTGGAAGAACTGGAATGCGTTCTGGTAGACGTAGTAGCTGAGCGTCACGGTGGAGTTCGCCGGCCCCCCCTTCGTCAGGACATACGTCTGCTCAAACACCTGGAACGCGTTGATCAGCGTGATCACCAGGACGAAGAACGTCGTCGGGGAGAGGAGCGGGAGCGTGATGTGACGGAACCGGCGCCACGCGCCGGCCCCGTCGAGCGTCGCCGCGTGGTAGACGTCCGCGGGGATGTTCTGCAACCCCGCGAGAAAAATCACCATCGAGTACCCGAGCCCCTTCCACAGGGTGACGATCACCATCGCGGGGAGGGCCCACGTGGTGTCGTCGAGCCATGCCGGTCCCTGAATGCCGAAGACGAGCCGGAGGAGGGCGTTCAGGAGCCCGACCCGGGGATTGAACATCCAGCTCCAGATCAGGGCAACGGCGATCATCGAGGAAACGACCGGGAGGAAATAGACGGTGCGGAAAAACGTGATCCCCCGCAGCGACGTGTTCACCAGCATCGCGAGCGCGAGCGAGGCGAGCACGGAAGCCGGGACGGCGAGCAGGACGAATTCCAGCGTTTGGCGGAGCACCTCCCAGAAGAAGTCGGACCGCCAGAGTGCCGCGTAGTTGTCGAACCCGATCCACCGCGGCGGCGTGATGATGTCCCACTCGGTGAAACTGAGAAGAAACGACGCCGCCACCGCCCCCGCGCTGAAGAGGAGGAGCCCGACGATTGTCGGCATCAGGTAGAGGTACGGCTCCACCCGCCGGAACAGGCCCGCGGGAGTCACGGCGCCTCCCTTCCGTCACTCGCCATCACGCCGCTCAGGCGTGCGCCGGCGCGTGCCGGAGCTTATCGGCGGCGTACGCCGACGCGAACGTCCTGCCGTCAAAACCCGCATCGGCCGGAACGGCGGCCAGCGCGACTTCCGTCCCCTTCCGCAGCGAAATCTCCGCCGCCAGGTGGACGCGCACCGCCTCGAGCGGCGCGGCGATGTCGAACCCGGTCGGCTCTCCCGCACAGAACGCCGCGAACGCGCGGAGGAACGGCTCGTAGAGTCCCGCCACGGCGACGGTGGTCGTCCGCAGGCCTCCGGTCGTGCACGCCCCCAGCGACCACTCCGGAGCCCCGGTCTGGAGATGGAGGAGACCCACAAGCCCGTCGCCGTACGTCACGGTGATGACAGGGACCCCGTGGCGCATGACCGCCCTGACGGAGCGGATTCCCCCGCCCGCGAAGCCCTGGAGCATTTCCGTCGTGTGGATGCCGTAGCTGAAGAAATCGCCGGGTCCGGCCGCCGTGACCGAGGCGATCTCCTCGCGCGTCGCGATCGAGGCCCGGAGCGCCGTCACTTCCCGGGCGTACCGGAGGGAAGAGCCCCCGAAGACGGGAGACCCATACTTCTCCTGCAGGTCCTGAAGCCGCTCGCAGTCGCGCAGGGAGCCGACCACCGGCTTGTCGATCAGGACGGGGATCCTCTCCTTCAGGAAAACGAGCGCCCTGTCGATGTGCGCGTCCCAGTCTGTCCCGAGGATCATCGCGGCATCCACGCAGCCGGGCATCTCCTCGAGCCGGGCACAGACGCGACCGATCCCGTTCTCCGCCGCGAACTTCGCGTCGTACCCGGGGGGCCAGACGTCGTGGTTGTCCCAGAGCGCGGTCACGTCGACGCCGGGGATGCTTCTCAGGATCGCGGTGAACGCCCGTGGATGAGATGTGTCAAGATCGACCAGGCCTATGCGTATCATGTGAGCGCCGTATGATTACTGCGTGCGCGCCCTTTCGAGTACCGCGTTGATCCTCCGATCGGCGTCGCGGGCGCATTCGGCCGCCGATTTCTTCCCCTGGATCATCAGCATGAGCTCAGGGGTGAGATTGTTGTCGCGCCATTCCTGCCACGCGGGAGTGAAGAGGGGAAACGCGTACTCGTCCTCCAGGGCCACCAGGAGCCCGCGGCTGTGCCCGGGAGGCGCGTCGAGCCAGAGCGGGGAGCGGGTATACGATTTCGTGGTCGGCATCATCCCCTCGTACTGCCGGGTCATCGTGGCGGCGGGGCTCTTCGTCAGGATCCAGAGGAGGAGCTGCCACGCCTCGTCGGGGTGAGGGGAATTCGCCGGTATCATGAACGCCATCGAAAACCGCCTCGAGCGCCGTCGCCCGTCGGGCCCTTTCGGCGGGAACGTGATGTCCCACCGGAACGGCGAATCCTCGAGATTGATCGCCCCGAGCGAGCCGATGAGGATCATTGCCGCGCGCCGCCCCATGAACGCCTCGAACGTATTGACAAACGACGTCGACGGAGAAGCGATCCTGTCGTCGACGAACATCTTCCTGATGTACTCCAGCGCGGAAACAGTGGCCGGCTCTTCAAGCACGGCGCGCCGCCCGTCCGGCGTCAACAGCCGGCCCCCGAGAGACTCGATCACCGTCTCGAGCCCGGTATAGTGGACGTCGAAGCTCAGGCCCCACTGCTCCTGAGCCCCGTCGCCGCCGGTCACCGTCAGCTCTTTCGCGGCGTGCACCATGTCGTCGTATGTCCATGTGGTGTCGGGGTACTTCAGGCCCGCCGCATCGAACATGTCCTTGTTGTAAAAGAGGACGGTGAGCCCGAGGCACGCCGGGAATCCGAACAGTGCGCCGCCCCCCGCGGACTCGCCGCGCCATTCTGTAAAGGCCAGCGTGTCGAAATCGGCGGGGGAGATGTCGCGCCTCACATACGGGGCGAGGTTCCTCGCGTACCCGGCCTTCATCAGTTCCTGGCCGAACCAGTCCTCCGCGAACATCAGGTCCGCCAGCCGGCTTCCCGAGGCGATCGACGTGAGCGACTTGGAGACGTACAGGGCATACGGCGAGGTCTGGAGCACGACATGTACGCCCGGGTGCGCCGCCTCGAACGGTGCGATGATCCCCTCCTCCCAGAGTCCCCGGTCTTTCTCCATCCAGTGATAGAGCGTGAGCGTCACGCCCCCCTGTCCCTCCTTGTTCCCGGGTCCGCAGGAGACCAGGAGAAGGCAGCACAGGGTGGGACCGAGGAGGCCTGCGCCACGCATCAGTAATACCTCTTCTGCTTCCGCGCGGCGGCCGCGTACGCCTTCGCGTAGAGGTCCATCCGCGTGATCCGCTGGAGATCCTCCCGCATGTGATCCGGCTCGCGGATCAGGACGCACGACGACGTCAGGCGCACTTCGTCGAGATCCACTGCGGCCACGGCCACGCCGTGACGCCTGCCGGTCTGCGCGATGATGTCCCCGTTGTGATCGAGGATTCTCGCCGTCGCCGGGCGGAATCGCCCGCTGTACGGGGCGTACGGCGGATGGTTTGCGAGGTTGGCCTCCGCCACGACCAGCGAATTGTCGAGCGCGCGGGCGGCAAGCTGCGTCCGGAGCGCTTCCTGCGTCGGGCCGTGCGACACGGTGGGCCAGAAGAGGATCTCCGCCCCCTTGAACGCGTAGATCCGCGGGATCTCGGGGAAGTAGATATCCATGCAGATCATGACCGCGATCCGCCCGAAGTCCAGGTCGAACACGGGGAACTCGTTCCCCGGCGTCACATGGCGGCTCTCTTCGGCCGTGGGCTGGAGCTTCCTGTAGAACCCGGCGATCTTTCCCCTCCTGTCGAACACGGTCGCCTGGTTGTAGAGGCGCTTCCCGGAACGGACGAGGTAGGGCGCCACGAGATTGATGGCGTGTTTCTTCGCGGCGGCCGAAAACTGCCGGGTGAACTCGCCGGGAAAGTCCTCGGCATAATACTCCAGCTCCCGGGGGACGTTGGCCGTCGTGACCATCTCGGGGAGACAGAGGATGTCCGCCCCCTCGTGCCGGGCGAGCGCGATGTATCCCACCGCACGCCCGACGTTCATCGCGGGGGTATGGTGGTGGTCTTCCACGAGGAACGCCGTCGTTCCGATTCTCGCCTCGCGCATGGTCAGGACTCCTTTCCGATGCAGAGGAGGTTGCCGTCGCCGCACACGACCAGGATCTCCGCCGCTCCGTCGCCGTCGACATCCGCCACGACCGGGCTCCCGAGCGCGTAGCCGGTATCCAGCGTCCACCGGATTACCCCTTCGCCGCCGGAATCGACGCCGATCGCCATCAGCCGCCCGTCTGTCGCTCCCACGATAAACTCCTCCCTCCCGTCGCCGTCAATGTCGCACGCAGCGATATCGGCGGTGGTGCTCCCGAGCGCGATGCTCCAGAGCTCGCGCCCGGTGGCAGCCTCAAGGCAGGCGAACTCCCCGTCCGCGTGGCAGACGCCGAGCGCCAGGCAGCCGTTGCCGTAGACGTCCGCGAGGCCCGGGTGGCGCAGCATCATGTCCGTGAACGGCGCCCGCTTCCACCAGAGTATGCTGTTGTCCTGCCGCAGGACGCCGTACCCGCCGAAGCACCCCGCGACGAGGATTTCGGTTTCACCGTCGTTGTTCACGTCCGCGAGCACGGGAGAACCGTACGCGGTGAAGGGATCCTTCGGCCCGCCGAAATCCGCCTGCCTGTCGGCAGTGAAATCCCAGTCGGGCTGGTCCATCACCGAGTTCGTCGCATGCCAGAGGATCCACGGCTCGCGGATCCACCGACCGGTGGCCGCATCCGCGCGGCATATGTGATCCTTCGCGAGGAAGAGGATCTCGCTCCGCCCGCCGGCCTGCGGCAGCACGGAGGCGGCGCTCCAGGGTCCGACCCCCCGGCCCCATTCCCCCTTGCCGTACTGCTCCTTCCGCCAGAGTTCGCGCCCCTCCAGGTCGATCGTCACGGTTCGTTCGGAGTTCATCGAATAGGAAGCATACGACGAAGCGGTGATCGTCTTACCGCCTGGGCCGTCCACGACGATCCACTCGTAGAGCCCGATGCGCGGGGGAGCAGGCGGGGGCGCCTCACGAAACGCCCAGGACCGCTTCACCTCCCCTGTGACGCCGAGAGCAATCAGCTCGGAGCAATCCCCCCTCGCGGGGTTGGCGACGAGGATCTCGTACCTCCCGTCGCCGTCGACGTCGCGCACGTAGACTGAGTGAAAACAGTTGTCGTATCCCATCCACCCTCTCCCGCGCCTGCGCCAGAGCTCCACGGGACCCCGCGCGCCATCCACGGTAAGCTGGTGGATCGTGCTCGTATTGTCGGGGACCGCAATCAGGGGGAACGCATGCGATGGGTCGCGGTAGACGACGGGGACAGCCCCGGGTCGCGCGGCCGAATACCCCTCGAGCTGGATCCGGAGGCCCGCCTTCCACGCGGCGACAATTCCCCGGGCCGCCCTGCCGATGAGGACGCGGCCGTCGTTGCACGAGAGAACCGCTTCCGGGGCGCCGTCGCCGTCAACGTCGGCGAGCGCGGGCATGATGAACTCCCCGGACCCCGGGAGGGGCGTTGCGCGAAGGCTGCATTCCCCGCCGCGCGCACAGCACACCTCCCCGAGCCGACGGGAGCCATCCTCCCCCGCAAGAAAGAGAAACACGCTCCTTTCGTCCGCCGCGCACGCCATCCAGGTCTCGTCATGCCCGAACTGTACGGGGCGGAAATTGGATTTCCACCTCGCCGGCCGCACGCTCGTGGCGGCAAAGCGGGCGCGGTCGTGATGCCAGAGCGTGCGCGGGGATCCGCCGCTCATCGTCACGATCTCGACGCCGGAAAACGGGTCGGGATTGCGCTTCGTTTCCGTTCCCATCAGGATCTCCGGCAGGCCGTCGCCATTCACGTCCTGCACTCCCCAGAGGTACCGGTCAGGGAATTCCCTCTTCAGGGCGCCGGTCAGGGGGTCGAGCACCTCGAGCCACCAGCGGCCGTCCTTCCGGACGTTGTAGAGGCAGACCACCAGCTCCGGTTTCCCGTCGCCGTCCACGTCGGCCACCGAATTGGCCGTGTGGCGCAGCTCGGTCGAATCCTCCGGGTAGATGAACTCGATGAACCTGTCCCACAGGAGCGAGAGGTTCCCCGCCCCGTCGTTGTCGATCACCGCGATATGCCGCGCGACGCGTTCGGCCACGATCACCACCTCGCGCGCGCCGTCGCCGTCGATGTCGGTGAGCTGGAGCAGGCCGTAGTTGCGGTGGCGTTCGCCGTTCGACGTCCAGCGGAAGGAGGACTTCATCCGCCCGGTCAACACGTCGAACTGGTAGAGCCCGCACAGCTTCGAGACCACGAGCTCGTCCACGCCGTCCCCGTCCATGTCGGCGGCGGCGACGGTCGGATGAAACGCGTCGTCCATCCAGAGGGTGTGCGCGAGCGTTCCCCGGCGGTTCCCGCCGCGGAAGTCGAACACGAGCACCTCCTTGGAGCTCATGAGCGGCGCGATCAGGTGCATGCCGGCCGACGACGGGTCGAACCGGTGGCAGAGGAGCGTGGTCGCCTGTGTCCCCGAAGAGAGGGGGAACCCGACGTAGTGCCGCATGAGGATCGCGCCCGACTCGGCGGCGAGCACGATCACCTCGTACCCCGTCGAGCAGACGATTTCCAGTCGCCCGTCCCCGTCGAGATCCTCGACGGCCCCCACGGCGCTGATGCCGCAGGCGGGGCTTTTCCAGACGACCCGCCCCGCCCCGTCGGTGCGGACGACGCAGCCGCCGTACGTGACGAGGAGATCCGCCCCGCGGTCTCCCGCGGGGAGAGGGATGCACTCGACCTCCGATCCGCCGAGGGGGAACCTCCAGTGCACCGCCGGCCGCTCGATGTCTCCACCGAGCGGGGACCGGCCGGTGAGCCGGTGGTCGCGCCGGTACATGTGCCACTCGCCGGCTGGAACTTCGAGAGCGTCAGAATTCAGGGGGTCCATGGTCCGGACTACAGTGTGATGGGCTGGGGTTGACCCGTCCTGAGAGATTCGAATGCGCTCAGGACGAGGAGCGTGGCCCGGAGGCCGTCCGCGTGCGTGATCGGCGGAGGCGTCCCGGCGATCAGCGAGCGGATGAAATCGCCGTTCTCTTCGGCGAAGCCGTATTCCTCCGGGTCGACGGATTCCGTCGTCGTCTCGCCGTCGAACAGCGTGACGGTCTTCAGCCGGTCGCGCAGGTGCGCGGTCCGTTTCCCGTCGGCAACCTGAAACGAGAACTTCGAGACATAGGGCGTCTGGCCCGTGTCGCCGATCGCCACGCTCGCGACGCACCCGCTGTCGAACCGGATGGTGGCCACGATCGCGTCGACGATGCCGAGCGAGGGGTGCGCGAGGTTCCCCCCTTCCGCGTAGATCCGGACGGGCCGGGCGCCGCTGAGGTGGCACACGAGGTCCATGGCGTGGCACCCCTGCGAGAGCACGTTGCCTCCCCCCCTGAGCGGGTCGTTGGCCCAGAAGTCATCCGGCCACCGGGCGTCCATGAGCTGGCCTATCGCCAGGAGCGGGGCGGGGATGAACTGCCGCGCGCGCGCCACGGAGGGGTAGTACCGCATCTTGAAGCCGGTCATGAACCTGATGCCGTATTTCTCCACCGCATTCCCGACGGCGTGGCATTCGCGGAGCGTCAGGGCAAGCGGTTTTTCCATCATCACGTGCTTGTGCGCTTCGGCCGCCCGTATCGCCAGCGCGCTGTGTGTGTCGTGATACGTGCAGATGTACACGGCATCCACTTCCCCGTCCGTGAATACGCGGGCGGGATCCTCCGTGGCATACGCGCCCGGGTACTTCTGCGCCAGGAGCGCGGCGCGGGACGCGTGCGTGTCGCAGAAGGCACGGAGGCGGACCCCGTCGATCCGTGCAAGGCACGCGGCGTGGGTTTCGCCCATTGCGCCGCAACCGATGATAGCGATCTGAACAGGGGAGTTCATGTGCAGTAAGACGAACTCTGAATGCTGAATTCTGAACTCTGAACGCTGAATTGAACCGGAAATGTTGAAGTTCGAATGCACATAACGTACATTAATGCACATCCCACTTCACCAGGACACCGACCGTGTGGAATGTTATCAGGCAGCGCGCGGCGCTCATCCGGGAACCGAACGAGGTCCGCATTCTCCGGGTGGTCCGCGACGCGGGGGAGATCTCCCGGATCGAGATCGCGAAGCTCACGGAGCTGCACAAGACCACCATCACGGACCTCGTCGGCAAGCTTATCCGCGCGGGGTTCCTCGAGGAGACGGGGGCCGTCCCATCCCGCCAGAAGGTGGGGCGCCGCCGGATCCTCCTCCGGTTCCGCCCGATGGCGGGCCTGGTGGCCGGCGTGGACATCGGCATGACGCGCGCCATTGTCGCGCTGACCGACCTGAACGCCCGCATTCTCCAGGAGCAGGCGTTCGAGTACCCCATCGTCGCCTCCGCGCAGGAAGTCCTGAACACCGTCGCCTCCACCATTCAAACGCTCCTGGCGAGCGCGAACTGCTCCAACGCGCAGCTCGTCGGCATCGGCATCGGCGTCCAGGGAGTCGTCGACTACGCCCGGAACGTGCTCGTCCTCTCCTATAACAAGAAAGCCTGGCAGGGAGAGTCGCTGAGCGCGCCGCTCGAGTCCCGCTTCAGGGTGCCGGTCTACGTGGAGAACGACGTGAAAACCATGGCGCTCGGGGAGTACCTCCTGGGCGCGGCAAAGGGAACGAAACACTTCGTGCACATCTGGGTCGGCGAGGGCGTGGGCGCGGGGATCATGATCAACGGACAGCTCCTGCACGGCGTCACGTCGAGCGCGGGGGAAATCGGGTTCAACGAGCTCGAATTCCCAGACTACTACGCCGAGAGGTTTCCCCTCACGTTCCGCAACCAGGTCATGTTCGGCCAGATCCTGACCGATTCCAACCTGATGGAAAGCTACCGCCGCGCAGCCCGCGTCCCCGACGGGGAACCGCTCACCGTCGCCACCATCGCACGCAAGGTCCAGTCCGGCGACGAGCACGCGCGCAGGATCGTGGACGAGTTCACGTCGATGCTGAGCATCCTGAGCGTGAACCTCGTGCACACGCTGAACCCGGAGCTGATCATCATCGGGGGCAAGCTCGCCCAGCAATACCCGGCGATTGCGGAGCTTATCCAGGACAAGATCCACGCCGATATGCTCACTCCCCCCGCGGAGGCCGTCCGCGTGCGCGCGGCCAGGCACGGCGAGAACGGCGTCATCCTGGGCGCCGCCGGTCTCGTGCTGTACGAGCTGTTCGAGCCGCTCCATCCTCTCTCGGTGCGCAGCCCGGGCGTGCACGCGGCCGCGAAGGCCAGCACCTCACTCGCCTGGTGAATCATCCAGAAGCGACATCCGCCATTTCTCCGGGATCGCCCCGACGCCCATCGCCCGCTGCAGCAGTTCCGGGTCGTTTGCGTCGCGCCTGTAGAGCCGCACCAGGTCGGCGATGCTCACGCCCGCCGGATCGGCGCTGAGCAGCACCACTGCATCGCCGGCACAGACCGGGCCCTCGCCCTCCACCGCCACGTAGAACCCCGTCCGGCCGCTCTGCAGGAACTTCCTCACCATGTCGTTGCGGCCGAACTTCATGCCGAGCTTGAAACAGGGCATCCGGGGTTGTGTCACGACGACAATGGCCCCGCCGATCCGGAACCTGTCGCCGGCGTGAACGGACTCTTCGGCCATCCCCTCTGTCGTGAAATTCTCGCCGAACATCCCCCAGGGGAGATCAATCCCGGGGAGCTCCGCCCGCCACCACGCGTAGTGTTCGGACGGGTATGCATAGGCAGCCTTGTGCCGTCCCCCGTGCACCGAGAGATCCGCCTGGGCGTCCCCGTCGATGTTCATGGCGCGCAGCATCCGGGGGCCCTCGACCGGGTCCTTGAATATCCCGGTCATCACGGGCTTCCCGCGCCATACGGCCGCGCGCGGCTTCCCGACGTTCAAAGAGAGTATTCTCAAAGATCAGACACCGAACTGGCGGAGGTGATGATCGACGTGCTTGTACATGCCGAGGCCCCACTCCTCGGGCGTGAGCGCGCCGAAGAACGAATGCGGCTCCCGGGTGCAGCGTGCGGGGCCCCCGGCGGAGAACGCGCGGAGCACTTCCACCAGCCGCTCTTTCTCCTCCCGGAATTCCCTCCCGTCGCTGACGACGAACGTCGGATGGGTGGGAGAATTCCTCGTGAGCGGGGAATCGTCGGTGAACTTCTTCCTGAAGAGGGGCCCGATGAGGCGGCCGATCAGGAGCCGCCGGACGGACCTGCGCCCGGCGGCCACTTCAACCGTCGTGGCGCAATGGGCCATCATCTGCGCCACGCCCATCTTGCCCCAGGCGTTCCGCGTCGAGGGGTCGAGCGTCTCAATCCGCCGGAGGAGTTCGTCCAGCGCAGAAGGGTCATAGAGAGTCTTCATTGGCAGGCTGGTCGTTAATGTAACGTCAGGGGCGTGGATTGTCAACGGTGAGGGGGGGGGCCCTGGCTTCATTGCAGAGCCTGAAAAGGAGAGGCAATGGCTTAAACCCCCGGGTTCTGCACGGTATCTAATGAATACAGCAATGGAAATCTGCGCCCCGGGACGGCGAGAAGCCGAACCGGCACACACCAGGAAGGACACCACAATGAACAGAACCGGACATCGGGAATCAACCCGGGGGCTGCGCGCATGGCTCCCCGTCGCCCTGGCTTTGATTGCCGGGATCGTCGTCGCCGGATGCGGGAGCACCGTGCAGGTCACGAGCGCATGGCGGCTGAGGGGGGTCACAATCGACAGCGCGGAGCGTGACTGGAAGTCCCAGTTCACCGAGATCAACGACACGCGCGTCTTCATCGGCATGCAGAATGACGCGAATTACTTCTATGTACGGATCCTCGCGCCGGAAGACCAGTTCCGGAGGCAGATCGCCGGGCCGGGGATGACTGTCTGGTTCGAACCCGAAGGGGGAAAGAAAATCGGCGTGCTCTACCCGATGGGCACGGGGATGCGGGACATGGAGATCATGGGTACGGACAACAACGACCGGACGCTCTTTTCGCCCCTGGAGATCCCGGGCATCAGGGTGCGGATCGGAAGTTCGGAGGGATCATCGATGTACGAGCTGCAGATCCCGCTGCAGTCGACAAAGGACGACCCATACGCGGTCGGGGCCACGCCCGGCTCGACGTTCAGGATAGAGATTAAGACGGAGAAGGAAGTTGCCAGCAGGCCCGAGGGGGGCGGGTCGGGTGAAGGAGGGGAAGGGCGGTACCCCGGCGGAGGAGGAGGAGGCGGCGGGTTCGGGGGAGGGGGGAGACGTGGCGGCGGGTATGGAGGAGGCCGCGGCGGCAGAGGAGGAGGAGGAGGAGGGGGAACATACGACCAGATCGACTTCCGGGCGGACGTCCACCTTTCGGGTACGCCGGTCACCGGGATGAAATGAGATCCCCCGCGCGGGTCGGTGTTCTTCCCCCCCGCTCACCCGGCTCGCGTAGGGGGATCATAAATTGTTCTGCCAGAAGCTGAGCATGGTCCGGAACAGGTGCTTCCGCGCGGGGGCATCGTCTATCGTGTGCTTGCGCATGGGATAGACCATCGCGTCGAAGAGGATCCCTTCCCGGATTAGCGCGTTCATGAATGCCTGGCTGTTTTGCGGATGGACATTGTCATCGTCCGTCCCGTGCACCAGGAGAAGCCGGCCGTGGAGATCCCCGGCGCGGGCGACCAGCGACGTGTGCGCGTACCCCGCGGGGTTATCATCGGGCCTCTTCATCTCGAGCTCCGTCCACTTCGCGTCATAGTAGTGCCAGTCGGTCACGGGGGCCACGGCGATGCCGGCCCTGAATTCCCGTGACCGGGTCATACCGAGCAGCGTGCACATCCCTCCCCCGCTCCATCCCCAGATTCCGACCCGCGTGGAATCCACGTACGGGAGCCTCTTCAGGTACCGGACCGCGCTCACGAGATCGTTCAATTCGACGTCGCCGTACATCTGTCCACGGATCGACTTCTCGAACACTTTTCCCTCCCACGCGGAGCTCCTGTTGTCGACGGTGGCCACAAGGTATCCTGCGCCGAGGAGGACCTGGTCGTACCAGATCGACTCCGCCCACCCGTTCGCGTTCCATTCGTCGGCGACGGTGGGATACCCCGGCCCGCCATAGACGTAGAGAATGAGCGGGTACTTTCTCGTCGAATCAAACGCTGCCGGTGTGCTGAGCTGGGCGGGAAGCATGAAGCCGTCGGAGGCGGGGATGCGAAAGAACGAAGGGTAGCGCATCGCCGCTCCCGGGATAAGTCCGGTCCGCGGCGCCGCGATCACGCGCGGAGAACCGCCCCCTGTCCCGTGCAGCGTGAGCGCGGGGGGTGTGCGCGCGTTCGAATAGGTGTCGACGAAATACAGCCCGTCCCCCCTGAACGAGGGCCGGTGATACCCGGCTTCGCCCGGGATACGTTCGGGCGTTCCGCCGCCGATCGGCACGCGGAAGATCTGCCGTTCGACGGACGATTCACCGGCCGCAGTGAAATAGACCCAGCCCCCCTTTTCGTCGACCGCCAGCAGCGGGCTCGCCTCGTAGATTGCACGCGCCCCGTAGGGGAGGAGCGGACGCTCTCCCTTCGTCACATGACCGAGAAGCGCCCCTTCCAGAGTATACCGGTAGGCCTCGGCGTACCCGCTCCGGTCGGAGATCCAGAGGAACTCCCCTTTTGTCCGGAGAAAGAGGGGGTGGTAAATGTGCACCCACGCGTCGTCCGTCTCCTTCAGGATGCGCGTTGCCCGGCCATCCGCACCCCGGACGAGGTAGAGGTTGACCTCATCCTGCGCCCGGTTCATCGTCTGGACCGCGACGGCGCCCCCGCCGGGAAGCCAGTCGACTCCAACGATGTATTCGTACGAAGAGCGCTGTATGTCCGTCCAGACCGGATCGCCCCCCTCCGGTGACGCGAATCCGACCCGCACGACGGGAGTCTTTCCCCCGGCCTTCGGGTAGCGCTGCGTCAGTATGCGCGGCTGGTACGGCTCGAAGTCCGTGAACGACATGACGCTCACCATCGACTCGTCCGTCTGCAGAAACGCGATCGTCCTTGAGTCGGGGGACCACCAGTAGGCGTTGTCCCGGTGGCCGAATATCTCCTCCCAGTATACCCAGGAATATCTCCCGTTCAGTGTCGTGCCGGACCCGTCGCGCGTCAGCCGGCGCTCGGGGCCTCCCCCGGCGGGCTCAACGTAGATGTCGTTCGCCCGGACGAACGCGATCCACTTCCCGTCCGGCGAGAGGGATACCGATGATTCCTCCCCGGGCCTCTCCGTCAGGCGCGTGAACCGTGACAACCGGAAATCCAGGACGTACACGTCGCCGCCGAACAGGAAGACCCCCCTGTTCCCTGATGCATCGAAACCCTCGGGCCAGGGGAGCACCCCCGGCACGCCGGCTCCCCCGATCGCCGCGAGCGAGCCGAGGGCTTTCACGCCGTCGCACGCGGGGACATCCGTCCCGGTGGCGGGATCGATGTACCTGAAGGGATGCGCCCGGTCGGCGTCGAGCGTGTCGTAGACGAGGAGCCTGCCGTCGGAGAGCCAGAGTGTTTTTGGCATCGCGTCGACGCGCGATGGGCCGCCGTCGAATATCCAGTCAACCGTGATCCCCGGCCCATGCCCCGGCTCTTCTCCCGGCGGCGCCGCCCCGGAGCCGAGGAGAGCCATGCATGCGATCAGCACGCCTGACGGAGTTCTCATGATGACTCCCTTTCCCTCCATGGAACGAGTATGTCAAGCAGGATCTGCAGGGCCTTCCCTTCGTTTTCCCTCAGGCGCATGGAATTAAGAACGACGGTGAGGCTGCTCGTGACCATCGCAGCGGCGGCGATGAGCGGGTTCAGCATGCCGGTGACGGCAAGGAGAAGCCCGATGGCGTTGTAAATAAAAGCCCATGCCAGGTTCTGCCTGACGATCCGCACCGTCCGCCGCGCCAGGGCGATCGTACCGGGAACGAGGCCCACATCATCGCGCAGGAGCGTGACGCCGGCGGACTGGAGCGCAAGGCTCGTGCCCGAACACATTGCGAGTCCGACGTCGGCCCGTGCGAGCGCGGGTGCGTCATTCACGCCGTCACCCACCATCACGACGCACTCCCCCTGCGCCTGGAGGCGGGCAATGACGTCTCCCTTCCCTGACGGGAGCACGTCGGCCTCCCGTTCGCGTATGCCGGACTGTGCGCCCATAGCGTCCACGGTCTCCCGCGCGTCGCCTGAAAGGAGGATGACGCGAAGGCCCGCAGCCCGGAGCGCCTCCACGGCAGCCGGGACGCCGTTCCTGAGCGAATCCCCGAACAGGCAGAGCCCAGCGTCTCCTTCTCTCCCTATCCCATAGTACGTAATAGTCTTTCCAGACGCACGCTCAGATTCAGCGACCGCCTTCAGGTCCCCGCTGATCGCATAACCCGCAGCGCGGACAAACGACTCCGTCCCGATCGCCGCGGGCGTCCCCTCTACGCAGCCCGCGATCCCCCTTCCCTCCTCAATCCGGAAGCCGGCGGCTTCTCCCGACGGGATCCCCCTGGCAGCGCATTCACGCAGGAGCGCTTCCGCGAGCGGATGGCTCGAGGACCGCTCAAGCGCGCCGAGCCGCCGGAGCGTTTCTTCCTCGCGGCCGGGGCCGCAGATTCCCCTGAATGCGAAACGTCCCTCCGTCAGCGTCCCTGTCTTGTCGAACACCACGGCCGTGGCGGACGCGGCCCGCTGGAGCGACTCCGCATCACGGATGAGTATTCCCCTCTTCGCCGCGCTCCCGACACCCGCCGCGACGGCGAGCGGAGTCGCCATCCCCAGCACACACGGACAAGCGATGACCAGCACGGTGATCGCGCGGAGGACCGCTTCTTCGATGCTGTGCGTCGAAAGGAACACGGCAACGCACGTGGCGGCGGAGCAGAAGAGCACAGCGGGTATGAAGACGCGGGCGATCCTGTCCACCGTCCGCTCCAGGGGGGACCTGGCGGAGAGCGCCCCTTCCACCAGGCGCATGATCCCGGCCAGGAGCGTCCCGTCCCCTACCGAAGCGGCGCGGACGGAGATATACCCGCCTGCGAGGACCGATGATGCGATGACCCGGTCCCCCGGCCCCCGCGTGAGGGGGCGGGACTCGCCGGTGAGCAGTGACTCATCGATCGTGGCTGAGCCGGAGAGGATCACGCCGTCCGCGCAGATCTTCTCGCCGGATTTGACGATGAACGTGTCCCCCGGGGAAAGCCGCCCGGCGGCGACCAGCCTCTCGCCCCCCGGGGCCGGGATCCTCACCTTGCCGGGGAGCATCCTGTGCAGGCGCGTGATCCCTTCGGACGCCCTGTGCTTTGCAGACATCTCGAGGAACTTCCCAAGGAGCAGGAGCGCCACGAGGCTCGCGGATGTGTCGAAGTAGACCACGACTCCCCCCTCCATGACGCTGTAGACACTGTAAAAGAAGGAGGCAAAAATGCCTATGGAAAAGAGGAGCTCCATCGTGGGCGCACCGTTGCGCAGACCCGCCCAGGCTTTCCTGTGGATGGGGAGTCCGCACCAAAAGACGGAAGGGATCGTGAGTCCGAGGAGGATCAGCGGGACCAGATGCTTCATCTCTCCCGCCAGCTCCTGGAAATACCCGACGTAGAGCACGTAGCTGAAGAACATGATGTTGCTCAGGAGGAAGAGCGCGACCCCCATGTTCACAAGGAGCGAGCGCCGCTCCTCCGCCCGGGCATCGGGCTCATCGGCCGGCGAGGAGACGCGGTATCCCAGCTTCCCGATCGCGCGGGCGATCGCGTCCGGGGCGGTCTGGTCAGGCAGGTAGGAAATGCGGGCGGTGTCGGAAGCGTACAGGACGCGCGCTCCCGCGACGCCTTTCTGGGCCGCGGCGACCTTCTCGATCAGCCAGGAACAGGAGGAGCACCACATCCCGTCGATGTGGTAGACGACCTCGGCGCAATCGGGAGGGGGCGGGGGGAGCCGAGAGGCGTCCTCTTCTTCATCGGGGCGAGCGATGATCCCGAGGCGGAGACTCGTCCGGTAGAGCTCCGAGGCGCGGAAATCCCCGCCGAGCAGGCCGCTTTCGGCAAGGAGAAAGAAGACCTTCCTGCAGCCGGCGCAGCAGAAGAGAAGCTCCCGGGTGTCGTGGAGAGCACGGTGGGGCCGGCGGGGGAGGCGAAGCCCGCAGAGTGAACAGGTGCCCGGGAGATCGGCGCCCGGCGGCGCGGGCACTCCTTCCGCCGGCGGGGGGGTCACTCGGAGGCGGCCGGAACGACCCGGCCGTCCTCATACTTCACAGGATGCAACGGATGCCGGAGTGCGATGATCCAGACGATGATCAGGACGCACACGAAGAACGCGATTGTGCTGTAAATGGCCCTCTTCATTTCCTCCTCCCCGATGACAGACTCTTACATCCCCCCGGGCGGCTCCGGCATGAAGAACACCGCATCCGTACTCGCGCTCACGCTCGTATCCCCAACGTCGATTGCGGTCATCCTCAGCGGGTTGGGTCCCGGGTGAAATGCCGACCCGGCGGTGCCGACCGCGAGGCGGAGCGTGCGCACTTCGCGCGACCGCAGGGACAACGGGTTCTCCGTCACATCCAGCGTGCAGCCGGGAGGGCAGCGCAGGGCGAACGCGCCGTCGGTGAGGCTCCTGTTGCTGATCCGCACCGAGTAGTCGTTGTAAATGCGCCCGTCCTCCCCTTTTCTCCAGAGCGTGGAGCGGTCGCCGCTCACGCTCAGCGCAAGGGGCTCGCGGAGACCGACGAGCAGCACGATGACGGCCGCGTAGACCGCCGTCAGCGCGAGCATGATCCAGCGCTTCGCGTCCACGATGCCGAGCCGCGCGGCCAGGCTTCCCGGCCCCTCGTGCGTTCCCCAGGCAAACCGGATCAGCGTCGGCTTCTCCATCCGCGCGAGTATCTGCGCGCAGGCATCGACGCATTCCCCGCACTGGATGCACTCGCTCTGGTAGGGCGACTCGCGGATGTCGATCCCCATCGAACAGACGCGCAGGCACGCCTTGCACTCGATGCACTCCCCGGCCCGCTCGGTCCTGTACTGCACGATCTGCGTCTTCCCGTCGGTCACCAGCATCTGCATCATGCCGTACGGGCACGCCTTCGCGCAGAACTTCTCCCGCCAGAAGAGGGCATCCGCCGTCACCAGGGCGCCGATGCCGGCGATGATCGTCCCGGTGACGGAGGGGAGCGTCCCTGCGGCGATCGCCCGGAGCATGGCGAGCGGGTCGACGAAGAACGCCACCATGTTGAACCCGATGAACAGCGACACCAGGACCGTGCCGGCGAGGATCGCCGCGAACGCCGCAACCCGCCGCCAGCGCGCGCCGCCGCTGCGCGGCACGCGGAACAGGCGCCGCATCCTCCCCTCCCACCACCGCGCAAGCTCGCTCACGACGGTCTGCGGGCACATCCACCCGCACCAGACCCTCCCGTAGAGCATC
>Ga0335081_10002997_pt1 | contig 26540 bp, 42 predicted proteins | sample Lox_Sample_35_FD_206713 | JGI IMG/M metagenome (GOLD analysis project Ga0335081, IMG submission 206713) | Soil microbial communities from Loxahatchee National Wildlife Refuge, Florida, United States - Lox_Sample_3.5 | ecosystem: Environmental > Terrestrial > Soil > Wetlands | place: USA...
TCATCGCCTACGCCAAGGCCAATCCCGGCAAGATCAACTTCGCGACGGTGGGGCCCGGCAGCGCGCAGCATCTCTACGGCGAGTATTTCAAGATGCTGACCGGAATCAATATGGTGCCGGTGCATTACCACGGCGCGGCGCCGGCGCTGACCGACCTGATCGCCGGCCGCGTGCAAGCGATGTTCGACGTCGTCGTGTCGTCGCTGTCCTACATCAAGTCCGGCCAGGTCCGCGCGCTGGCGGTGACCACGGCGGCGCCACAGGCGGTGCTGCCGGGCGTGCCGACGGTCGGCCAATTCGTGCCGGGCTATGAAGCGAGCGGCTGGCAAGGCGTCTGCGCGCCGGCGAAAACGCCGGCCGCCATCGTCGACAAGCTCAATGCCGAGATCAACGCGGGCCTCGCCGACGCCGAGTTCAAGGAAAAGCTCGCCAAGCTCGGCGGCGCGCCCTCCCCCGGCACGCCGGCAGATTGGGGCAAGTTCATCGCCTCGGAGACCGTCAAGTGGGGCAAGGTGGTGCGCGAGGCGGGGCTCAAGCCAGAGTGAGGCGGGCGGCTCAACACGTAGCCCGGATTGAGCGAAGCGAAATCCGGGATAGACTCTCCGCATGGTCCGGTACCGCAGAAATCGCGCAGCAGGCGGAACCTTCTTCCTTACTGTGACGCTATCGAACCGAAGATCGAGCCTTCTGACCAAGCACATCTCGGCATTGCGTTCGGCAATCGCTGGAACGCGAAAGCAGCAGCCATTTACGATTGAGGCGATCGTGGTCCTGCCCGATCATTTTCATATCATGATGACGTTGCCCGAAGACGACGCAGACTTCTCCAGTCGGCTAAGCTTGATCAAGCGGCGCTTCACGACCGCCGTACTAAAGGCCGGCACGGTGGCAGAGCGCCGCCCCAACGGCGAAATCGCGCTGTGGCAGCGCCGATTTTGGGAGCACACCATTCGCAATGAAAAGGATTTTGAACGGCACGTTGACTATATTCATTTCAATCCCGTCAAACACGAGCTGGTAACGAGAGTGCGCGACTGGCCGCATTCGTCGTTCCACCGCTACGTGCGGCTCGGTGTGTTGCCGCGGGACTGGGCTGGAGACGCCAGGCATAACCGCACAGGCTTTGGCGAGCCGAAAGGCTGATCCCGGATTTCGCTCCGCTCAATCCGGGCTACGCGCACTTGTCGCGGGCATCGTGTACACTTGTGCGAGCGGCAAACCAGGCCGAGCCGGCAACGGGGCGACGAACACGTGTGGATCGATAGCTGGGCGTGGAGCATCCCCTTGATCGTGCTGACGGTGATCATTCACGTCATCGGGCTGGGCTTGTTTAACGTCAAAATGGTGCAAATTCTCACAGGCGCCAAAGCCCGCCCGCGTTTCCTGTTGATCTTTGCGCTCGGCATCGGCGGAACGGCGATCTGGGCGATCTTCCTGCACGCGATCGAGGCCGGCATCTGGGCGGCAGCGTACTGGCTGCTCGGCGCCCTGCCCGATAGCGCGGCGGCGATGCTTTATTCGCTCAGCGCGATTACGACCTACGGCCATTCGCAAATCTTCCTCGCCGATCCCTGGCGGCCCCTGGGCGCGCTGGAAGCGCTGAACGGCGTCATCCTGATCGGGCTGACCACGGCACTGATGTACGGCCTCATTCAAAGAGTCTGGCCGGTTGAAAGCAGGGCTTTGCCGCTCAAGCCTTGGTCGAGAACGGAAGACGCGGCGAAATAAGTTAGCTGGCCTGAGCTCCTCATCCTGAGGTGCCCGCGCAAAGCGCGGGCCTCGAAGGATGCTGCACCGCCCGGGCCGTCGCCCTTCGAGGCTCGCTCCGCTCGCACCTCAGGGTGACGAGCACCGCGCTGGAGCGCCCTACCCCGGAATGCGTCATGCCCTCACTTGTTACGGGCATCCACGTCTTGTTTGCTTAGGAGCGCTGCAAAGACGTGGATGGCCGGGACAAGCACGCCCATTTTCTTCTGCCGTATTTCGTCAAACCCGGCACTTGTGCCCGGTTTTAGCGGCCATTTACTACTGCCGCAACCAATCATTTCCGGCTAAAAAATGTGTGGTACGGTGTGTGGTACGCGGCTTTGACGGGCCGCAAAACCGAAAGGATAAACCACCATGGCTCTGTCCGTGCTCGATTGTCAAAAGCACATCGCGGCTCCGCTGGTCAGCACCAAAACCGGCGCGCCGATCACTATTCGCAAGGTCCCGGATGGCAACGGCCTCTTTCTGATAATCCGCGACGGCGAGCCACGCCGCGCGTTTTGGACGTACCAATTCCGCACCGGCACCGGCTTTAGCTCCAAAGGATTCGGACCCTTCCCGGACGTGACGCCTAAGAAGGCTCGCGAAAAAGTCGAGGAATACAAGGTCAAGCTCCGCAGCGGCACCGCGCCCGCGCCCGTGGTAGCGCCCCGCGCGGCCGTTCCCGTGACCGCTGGTAAGCCGTTCCCGGAAGTGGTCACAGCATGGCTTGATGTTGCGGCCGTCAAATGGGCGGCCAAGACGCGGGCCGCAGCGGAGCGCGCATTGCTGAGGCTTCCCCTTGCCGCCAAGGCCGTGAACGCCATCACCACGGATGACGTGCTTGCGAGCCTGCTACCGCTTCCCGAACGCCAGCGGCAAGACGTGCGCCAGAACCTAGCCCGCGCGCTCGATTTCGCGGCCGGGCGCAAGTGGGTCCTATTCGGCGCGGACGGCAACCCGGCGCGATTTGAGAATGAGCGGCGCGAGCTTTGGCCCGCCTTCACCAAATCCAAAAAGCATCACGCGGCGGTTGATTGGAACGATGCGCCCGCGCTCTACAAGGCCATTGACGATACGGAAGCCGGACGCGCGTTGCGGTTCCTAATCCTCACGACTTGCCGCGCGGGCGAGCTTGAAAAAGCCACGTGGTCCGAAGTCGTGAGCGACAACGGCAACGGCATCATATGGCGTCGCCCGGCCGATCACATGAAGCTACGCGAGGAACACGACGTTCCACTTACGGCCGCCGCGCTCGCGTTGCTTGGCGACCGTGGCGCGCCGGATGCGCCGCTGTTCAAGCTCGCCAGCAACGCGATGCTTGACACGCTCAAAGCGACTGCGAAGCGGCTGCACTGGAATGACAAGGCGACCGTGCACGGACTCCGCAGCACGTTCCGCGATTGGGCGGGCGACAACAAAGAAGATCGGGACACGGCCGAAAAGCAACTCGCGCACCATGTCGGCGATGCTGTAGAGCGCGCCTATAGCCGCAGCCAATGGCTTGCACGTCGCCGCGAGCTTTTGGACAAATGGACGGCGCACCTAGGCGTGTGAGCCGCGAAGCGAACAAACAAAAGGCCGGGCACATCGCCCGGCCTTTTTGCTTCATTGTTCGGATCGCTCCATATCCTCTGCCACTAAGCAAACATCGTGAGACGTGGCACCAAAGGCGTTCGTCGCGGTGCATTGATCGGCGTGACCTAAAATCGTAATTTTGCAACCGGCCACACACCGCAAGAGATATTCACGCAAGCTGCGGCTCCCGTCATCGGTTATAAGACCGACATTCAAACCCTCAGCGTATCCGAAGGCGGCGGGATTCAGCGTGTGCATCATGTACTCATCATAAGAAAGATAGAGGCGCTCATCATGGCGTCCGCTGGACTTGTAGAATCCCGAAACCGCGAGTTTTGTTTGGTTGGCAGCGTAGGTCTTTGCATCAAGGTATAGGTCTTTCACTGTAACCCGTTTATAGCCGCGTGCGGCTTCGTCGCGGACAATCTGTGCAGCAACAGCGTCGCGCTGTTGTTGCGCTTGCTGTGCCGCTCGCTGTGTGTCCGCCATCGTGCGCTGGAAAGCTTCTTCCTCTAAGGCTTGGGACCTTGCGTTTTCCTGTTCGCACTGTTCACGGGTGAGCCGCTGAGGTTGACCATCCGGCCCAACAAACATTGTGTCGGGTACGGCAGGCGGGCCGCCAGTGATGACGCCCGTTTCTGTCCATTTGTGGCGATGATGGATCGCACAGTATTGCAGTCCGAAAAGTCTGCCTTGAAGGCTCAAATCCCTCGGCACAATGCCAGACGATTGCTGTATCGGCGGCCCTTGATATGCCGCGTAGGGCGTTGGTGGGGATGGCGCACCGGCCGCATCTGGCGGCGGGGCGTTCAACGCGACGGGCACCGGCCGGTCACATGCCGCGACCGTGACCGTGACGGCAACAAGCCCCACAATGCCGATCAGCCCTCGCATAGCATCAAGCCTAGCAGGCGCGCCCGCATGTCGCAATCAGCGAGCGAATCGGCTAGGCTCACCGCAACCAAGCTTGCGGGTAGAGCCATGAGTCACCGCTTAGTGGAAGTCACGCTAATTGAAAATTCGACGGCCGGAAAGCCGCCTAGGAAATTTGCCGGGCAGACATGCGATATTGAATTTGGAGTGACACATTGGGAGCCGAGTGCGGACAGTCCACCTAGTTTCGCTCTACAACCGACAACGATCCTTTGGCATGAAGGCAAGGCAGAATGGTTCGGCCGGAACGTCGCCACGGGATTGATGGCTGTTACCAATGTGAGAATTGTTGCGAGCGACGGCACCACACTAATCGACGATTGGGAGCTAATCACTAATCCGGGTGTTCCGCGCGACGTTGGCAACGGCGTAAAATTTTCCGTCCTGCAACCCACGCCTTGAGCGAACAAACAAAAAGGCCGGGCATCGCGCCCGGCCTTTTCCGATTCAAGAGCGGCGAGCTTACGCCGCGCCGCTCACGGGCCGCCGCCGATCACTCAGCCGCACAATTTTTGCGGCCGTCTCGTTGGGGATTGCGCCAGCGGCGAAAGGCTCACGCCGCACTCTCTTAGCGGCTCGCGTCAAGGCGTTCGCCATTCGCTCAGGGTCAACGCTTGCGCCGAACATCAAAGCTTCCAAGGCGTAGCGTTGCCGATTTTTTGTAGAGTCATCGGCGAGCGTCGCAAAAAGAGAAACCAGCGGCGCGTAATGCCGCTCAGCAAGTTTTTTGGGTGTGGTCATGTGTTCGCTTCCTTTCGGTTCACTCCCGCGTCAACGGGCCATCCATCTAACAAAACGACATGGTTAAAACAAGAGCGGCCGGAATTGCTCCCGGCCGCTCCGCTCAGGTTGTCGCGCTCGCCTATTTGAGCGCAGACGACACGCTAGAGAACGTCGCGTTCAATTGCGTGCCGAGCGCATTCACCGCGCCGATGATGGCGACGGCGACGCCTGCGGCGATCAGGCCATATTCGATGGCAGTCACGCCGCGATTGTCAGACGCGAAGGCGCGCACGATGCTTGCAAGCTTCATGATGCTTCCTTTCGGTTTGGCGGCCCGCGTCAACGGGCCATGCGAGGCGAGCCGAGCACGCCGCGCGCCCGGCGGCAACCCCGCTCGATTCGGGATGGTGAACAGTCAGTGAGAAAATTCGGCCCGAAATTGGTTGTTCTTTCTAGAAAAATTCTTTTTTGCGATTGTTTGGCTGCGCGAGCGCATAGCTAAGGGGGACACAACATTTTGCCATTGCCGGGCAGTTCCTTTGCCTACCCCGTAGCTCGCTGCGCACCGTCCCGGCCGGTGGGGGATAGTTCAAGAGCCTCATGGCCGGTATAGGCGCGGCCACGCTTCATTGATGCGCAAAGGCTTTTGGCGTTTGAGCGCGCCAGTACCACACGGCGAGGCGCGCCAGTACCACACACGCCTTGCGCTGGCGTCGGCGAGGCCATCCCGGCGCGCTGGCGTTGGCTCCAAATTGTTAACGATAGCGAGCCTTCCTAGGACACCCATTCAGGCCGCATCGGCCACGCGCCGCGCCGGGCGTTCGCGGTGCAATTGAACCATGATCCGGGTCTAATCAGTCTTAGAGACTGTCACAGTGTAACATCACAGTGATGATTCAATTACGCGAATAGCGTTGACCTATATGGCTTCCCGGCACGCTCACTATATAGCGTAACCGCCTGACAACGGTCACTGTGACGCAACAGTGTGACGGCACGCTTGACCGGCGGGCAGTCGGCGCGACCGTTAGCGCGGCTCGCGCTCGCGCGACATGCCGTCGCACCGGCAAGCCTCACTCAAAATCTGGCGACGTGTCCGCGCCGGGCATCGGCGGGACCTTGGCGACGCCTTTGTGTTCGGCCTTGTAGGCATCCGAGATTTTGACCGCGCTCGCCTTTGCGAACCGCTCGGCAATCGTCTTGCTGCGCGCCCACAGTCGGCGAGCCTTGCCGGTGCCGAGCCGCAATTGCACATCGCCGCCGTTCGGGTAGCGGAGCTTGCGGCATCCGGCTTCCGTCATGGCGTCGCTGAGCGCGTGCCCAACGGTGCCGCCGCAGTGCTCGGCAACTTCTTCTTGCGTGAATAGATCAAAGCGGAAGGGTCCTTCGCGATTCTCGCGAGCCTCCAACACGAATGATGCAATGGTGCGCTCGCCATCTTCGCCAATGCTTGCCGCTTCCTTTTTGGTCGCGGTCATCGGCGGCACCAAACGATCAAATGCGACCTTGGGATGGTCGAGCGGCAACGTTTGCAGATAATGGAGGATGCGGCGCAATTCGTCAGTGACCGAACCATCTTCGGGGATGACGTTCCAAAGCCGATCATAGTACGCCTTGTGAGCGGGCGTCGGCTGGCCGTTGTCGTCAACGCCTACCGGATCATCGTTCGCGCTGATGATTGCCCAACGTCGATTCGTGAGCTTCAATTCAACTTGCTCGTTGGCGATCATCATGAGATTCGCGAAGTTGTCCGCCGGGTAGCGTTCCATGTGCATCCGGCGGACCTGAATTTCAGATTCGGTAATCAGGCCGCGAAGCTTGTCGGCAATCTCTGCCATCTGCTTCGCTGGCGTCTCATGCACAAACACGAAACGCTTGTTCTCAGAAAAGCCGTTGTAGATTTCCTTGAGCGCGTCCTCTTTTTCCAGCATCACAACATTGTCTTTGCCGAATAGACGCTGCATCACCTTGCCGAGCCACGATTTGCCGGTGCCGCCGCGACCGACAATGAGAATGGCAAACATGACCTTTTGGTCGGGATGCTGCACAATCCAAGCGAGCCACGCGAGCAACAAATGCCGCTCGGCATCGTTCGGAATCAGGTAGCGCATGTGCCGCAGGAAAATTTCCGGCTTCTCGGCAAGTGCCTCGATGCCCGGATCGGTCCACATATTGAATTTGCCGTCAATGATCGGCGCGCCGTCCGGCCGGTAGCAAATGGATTCCACAACGTTGAATGCTGGCGACGCAATCGCGAACTTCGCGGCGTTGTCCTTATAGCGGGCGGGCAAGCCAACGATGGCGTTCACGGTGCGATTGTGCAGCATGTTAAAAGAGTGCGGCGCAAGCATCGCCTTGTCCGCGCGGCGGATAAAGCAGTAAGGCGACTGGCAACCGACATAGCCGTCAAGCGCCATTCGGAAACGTTCGGCCGGGGAAAGTTCTTTGTTCATGGCACGGGTCCTTTAGCACGCCAAGCCGAGCGCACCAAACGTTTTGCGGCGTTCGGCGTCTCTCTTAACCTTGTTGGCTTCGCGATTCTGAGACGTGCGGCGCTTCGCCTGATATTCCAAGGCGAGCAAATCGGAACGCGCGCGGGCCATCAAATAGAACGCATTGACCAAACGCCGCAGGCCGCCTTGTTCTCGATTTTGCAAACGCTCGGCATAGTATCGCTTCAAGCCCTCAAAATGAGCGCGAGCGGCTTTGATGTGTTTGTTTGGATGCTTGGCGTCTAGCGTCGGCGGCCGATGGCAATCTGTGATGCGCCGCTGCACTTCGCGATAAGCATCAAGCGCCGGATGGTGCATGACGAAAAAATCAGTGCCGCGCAATTCGGCTGCGCACTCGATAAAGTCGGCGCGCTCCAAAGCGTTTCCGGCTTCGCACAAATCGGCGCTTGACGGGGGAGTCCGGGCTATGTAGGTAGGAGACGGCATCGGACCCTCATTCCGTTGCTTTGGTCGGCGGTTGCGCTAACAACCGTTTCAAGCGGCCCGGCTCCAATCCGGGCCGCTGTTCTTTTAAGCTCACGCGATTCCGCTGTCCATGTTCTTTGTTCTTTTTCGTATAAAGCCATGGCGTCACCTATGCCGCCCGTTTGATGCTGGCGCGCCCGGCCGTATTCTGGCGGCTGTTTGCTCGCGTCGGCTTGCCGGTATCAGTGACCGGCCGCGCGGAACGCTCGCCAGCGGCCTTCTTAGCGCGTCGGGGACGCGGCGGGAGATTGTAACCGCGCTCCAATAGTTCCGCGCTCAGGCGTTCTAAATCCTTAAAGCCGAAGCCAGTTGGCTTTCCCTTGCGTCCGCCGTTCGGCACGGTCGGGAATTTGGCGAGCACGCGCCCTAGAATGGCGTCATAGGCCATGCCCCTGCCGTCCGCGCCGCGCCACTGTAGAAGCTCGGCAGCGCAAGCCTTGATCGTGCCCGCCCGCAAATACTGGCGCGCCTTCGGCTCACGCTTGGCCGTTGGCGGCGGCAGGGACGGCGGGCGGTACAGTGATTCGGTGCGAGCGATCAGCCGGGCAATGCGTTCGCGTTCGGCACCGCTCGCGGTTTTCAAGCTCGCGCGCAACGCCTTCAATGCTGGCGAGCCATTCGCCGCCGGACGCGCGGCCGGATTAGGCTTCGCACGGCGCACGGCCAATTCGACGGCAACGCGGTCGCGCAAGCTTTCGTATTCAACGTGGTGCAGGCGCTTCGTCATGTCGGCCGCCCCGTTGTCTGTGAGAAGCCGCCGGGCGGCATTCCCTTGCGGTCGCTCGCGTCGAGATTCTTTGTCGGGCGTCGCGAATAGTCGGGCACCGGCTTTTCGGGCGGCGGCAATGCAGCGGGCGCTTGATAGGCGCGCGGGTGTTCGTTCAACGGCCTTGAAGCATCATCGCCCGCCGCGTTGTTCACGCGCTCAGTCGGGCCGCCATCGCCACGGCCGAACACTTCAACCGGACCCGATGGCCGCGTGACGCGCTCGCCATCCTTCGCGGCTCGAATGCGGGCGAGCCTCGATTCAAGATCATCGCGAAGCGCCGAACGCGGCTTGTGCTCGCCGATCATAAGCACGCCGCCATGATGGTGCACGTCGCTTGTGCTGCGCTGTTCGGGATTGAATTGCGACGGCAACAGCGAGCGGAGCAAATGGATTCTCAATTGAGCGGGCAACGGTTCGGTGTACACGTCCGGGATCAAACAGCCATCTTCATCGCGCGCAAAAATGTCCGTCTTGGGCCGCGTGCCATAGATAAGCTCCCATGTGAAGTCATCCATTTGCATCGCGTCGCTGGCGACTTTTAGATCAACCTTGAACGTGATTTTTCCCGAACCATCGCGCGCGACTTTCTTGTGACCGGCATCGGGGCCGATCAGCGCCATATGCTCCATTGATGCGAGCGCAAGAAAAATTTTTGTCGCTTGCTGGAATGCTTCATGAAACCAAACAAGCGGGCCGTCCGGGTCGGGCCAGCGCACACCAAATCCGCTTTCCTCAATCGGCACGCCTTCCGCCGCCTTGGCTGCGCTTTGCGTGCCCCAAATCCAAACGATTTTGTTGCTCGCGCCGATAGCACGCGCGGCGGCAGTCGGCGACGGATTCACGGTCAAGCAGTCAAGCACCTTGACCAAGTTTTCGGGGGACCGGATCATGACGCATCACCGTTGGCTCGGAAGCTTGGCGACGGGACCCTTGCGCGGATCGAAGTTCGGTGCGCCGCGAACGGTGCTCGCGCCGCGCCGGAAGTTGCCCCATGCCGCCGGGCCGCCGCGCTGATTGGCGGCAACCCGATCAATCACGCTAGGGCCGGGCTGTATGCTCCGCACTTGCTCGGCACGTGTCGCCTGATAGGTCGCGATCACTTCGCGCGCGGCTTGATCGCGCGTCATGCGCGGCATTCCGGTTTGCCAAGCTTGAACCGCCGATGCCAAACGCTCGCGCGCTCGATTCCGCAAGTTCGTTGCTGTGGTCACGGCCGCGCGTGCATTGGCGAGCGCGACGGAAGCGAGCCGCAGATTTTCAACCGCTTCGGCTGGCGGCATTGTCGGCGCTTCCGGTTGCGGAGTGTCGGCTTGGGGCGCGGCTTGCTGTTCGGCCGGTTGCTCGGCTTCAAACGTCGCCGCGTGCTGTTCGGCCTCTGCCTCGATTATCGCGAATGCGGCTTCCGCTTCATCCTCGCCAATCTCGCCAAGGTTCGGGAAGCGAGCTTCCGGCAACCGTGCGCGAAGCGTGGCGGGCGTCACGCGCTCGCCGTTGGCGACGCATTCGCGAGCGGCCATCATGATTGCCGACGCGCGAAGCTCGCCGCTAAGTTCAATGAGCTTGTTCATGGGATTTCCTTTCCGACCAACGTTTCGTATTCCTCGACCGTGATTCCGTGGCTTTTCAATTGCGCCTTGTCCTGTTTGGTCAGCGGCTCAAGCTCGCCGCTCGCCGAATAGAATGGAATGGGCAGCAAGTCGGTTTTCAGATATTCGGCCTCGCGCTGTTCAAGCTCAGCGGAATTTTTGGCGCGGATGCCGACAACAAGCCACGCGCCGCTTGTCGTGTTCGGGTCGCGTTGTTGCTTCGGCTCCAAGATCGTTTCCAAAAAGTCCGCCATGTCACTCACTCGAATTGGTGCGGCCCGGTTGTCGCTCTTGCTCAAAACGCAACCGGGCCGCTGCGCGGCTGCAACGCGCCCCGCGTTGCGCGTTGGCAACCGTGTTTTAGTGCGGCCCGGTCAAAACGTTGCGTGAGCCGGGCCGCTTCGCCGCCTTGCGCTCGCCATTCCGCGCGATCAGGATTCCGAGGACCGAACGGGAAACGGCGCGAACTGGCGCGACGAAATTGAATTTTTGAACCGCCGGGCCTCGCTCAGCCGTTGGACTTCATACGCGGCGGGAAGGTCCATGGCTCAAGACGATTCACCGCGTATTCCGCGAACGGCTTTCACCGCGAGTTACCCGGCGGTCCCTCCGGTCGGTTGGGCACGCTGTTGGCGTGGCCGACCGTAGGTCGCTTTCCAAAGATCATGGAACGTCGGCCGACTTGCCGCCGTCGCCTTTTCGGCATCCGCAACGGCGCGCACGCATTCGGCGACATGATCGGTTGCGTCTTTCAGGTCCGCGTCCGCACGTTCCAAATCGGCCGCCGCGTCAGCAACATCCTGATAAAGCGATTGCCGTTCGGGCGAGAGATTCGCGAGCGCGTCGGCATCAAGCGGCGTGAACTTCCCGCGCTGGTCAAACAACTGTGGCGTCATGGTCAATTCTCCCATGGTAGCGGCGGACTATTCCGCAAAATCTCTTGCATCACTTCCGCCGTGCGCTCGCCCGCCCATCCCGGCCGCGTGCGACCGATGATTCCGGCAAGGATCAAATCGCTAACGCGGCGCTCCGCAGCGGTGCGCTGGTCGGCGATCAATTCACGCGCCCGGCTTGCGCGCCACGGTGCCATTGCTACCGCCTAGATTGGTGCTCGGCACCGTCGCCGGATTCGCGTTCGGATTTTTCATGCCGAACGCGGGCGGCAGTCCCTTCGCGGCAATGTCGCGCAACTGGCCCGTGACTTCCGTGTCAACGCGAGCGGTGCCCTTGGCGATCACGGTATCAAGCACGCCTTCGCCATCGTCGGATGACGCTTTCAGATTCGCGGCCATCGGCGACAACCGCTGTTGTCCGGGCGTGAGCGACGACGGCGAAGCGTCGCCATTCATCCCGTAACCAGCGGGCGACGGCTTGCGCACGAATGTCACTTGATCCGGCGCGGTCGGAATGACTTTCTTTGTCGGCGCGGGCGTCGGGCCGATCTTTGGTCCGGTCGCGTTGCCCTTCGCGGTAGTGTCAACTTGGCGTGCCATTTGATCCTCCATCGGTTGTTATGGCGTCGGCGGGGACGTATTCAGGAATTGCAGTAGCGATTGAATGTCGGCGCGGACCCAAATCACGCCGCCGTCATTCGTGGTTTGCCCGGTCGGCGCGGTCGCGCCCGTGGTGCCGCTTGTGGTCGCTTTGAATGCGGCCGTGCCGTTCTCACTCGACACGTATTGACCGGCGGTCACGACAAGGCCGGTTGACCATGGCGTGAGCGATTGCAGAATTTGGCGCGACTGCCGCCGCCGCCGATTCCGATACAGTGCGCCTTGCATTGTTGCGTCCATGACACTCACCTAATCTCAGCGTTGAAAAACTCGCCAAGCGAGCCGGATTGCGTCCATTCAAGGAAGGTTTCCAAGTCGCAATCCCAATCCCATGTGCCTTGCGTCTTGTTTATGAACGTGCCCGTTGCGATTCCGTCCATGCCGTCATCGCTTGTTGCTTGCCACGTCAATTCGCTAAAGCATGTGCTCGGCAGTGACGCGACCAAAACCTTACCGGCCTTCGCCGCCTTTTTGATTTCGCCTTTTGTCGGCCCCTTCTTTTTGCCGGTCTTGCCTTCGCTCTGCCGCATGTTCTCAGCGATCTTGTCGGCAAGCGTCTCTTTCGCTTTTTGATTGAGCGGCTTCAAAAGATCATCGAACCGCGCCGGGCCGTAGCCTTTCGATTTCGACTCCGCGATGTTGCGTTCCAAGTTCGCGCGCATCCGCGCCCGCGTCGCTTCATCCGGCGGCGGGGTCCGGTTGCCCGTGTGGAATGGTGACTGATAGGCCATCGGTCACGCTCACTTGTTGCAAAGAGCTTCCGCGAGCACGGCCGCGCCAAGCGAGCGCATCGCGTCAACGTCCGGCTTGCCGCGCATGTGATTCTCGCCCGGCTTTGAGCCGCCAAGGCTGTCATTGGAACGCGAGCGCATACCCGGCACGGGCTGCACTGGCGTCAAGCGTTTGCCGGGCACGGTCGGATCAAGCGGGTTTGCGCTCGCCGCGTCCGGCGCGCCCGCCATCGGATGCCCCATGCCAGTCATCTTGCGTTGCTGTTCGGTCATGCCGTTGTGCAGCGAAACCGCGTAGCCTTTCGGCTTGCCCGGCTTGCCGAGCGTCGCATTCGTGTGTTGCTGCGCTTCCTGATTCCGCGCGAGCGCGGGCGTGTGGTGCACGTCATGAATGGCCTCGCCCGGCCGGGCGATTGCGTTCATGCGGCCATCGTGGCCGACACCTGTTTTGAGCCGTTTTGCCATTTTGTTCTCCCATTCCCTCTAAAATCGTGCCCCACAAATCGACCGTGGTGCGTTATTTCCGATGCCGCGCTATCTCAGTGCCCGGCGGCCGATCACTTCCCTACGGCCTTCGCCAAAGCTCGCCGCATTCGCTTGTATTCCCTTCCGATCTTTCGCCCGTGGTCGCTTTTGTAGTAGCGCCGATGGCACGCCTTGCCGTTCGGCGAGCGGTCCCATGCGTCATGCGATTCCTTCCGCTGGCGATATGGAACGGTCACGCCCGCACGCTCCCCTTGCTGTTCTTGAAGTCAGCGGCCGGGCGTCGCACGGGGCGCGGTCGCGAATTGGTCCCTTGCTCAATCCAAGCTTTGCGCCCGCCGTGAGTGCCAAGGCGCGCGTTCGGATGGCCTAGGAAGCGGCTCACGGTCGCCGTGGTCGCACGCGGGCCGACAACGCCGCGCGTGGTGCCGTCCTTTCCGATGATTGGGATTCGGCCTTCCCGAACTTCGCCGACTTTGAGCTTGCGCATGTCACTCTCCCGGTACGATCCGCGTTGCCGGTTTCTGCCACGGCGCACGCGGCCGATCAGGGTCGCCGATCACGCGCCCGCCTGCCGGTTTCGCTTCGGGCCGCTTGCCTTCCGCATTCACATCTGCGGATGTGAGGCGCGTTGCTTCTTTCTGAAATGGCGCACGCGGCCGATCAGAATCACCGATAAACTTGTCTGCCATGTCACTCTCCCGTGCCGTGTGTCGCAATCTCGCGATGGTTTTTGTTGTCCCAAATCGCGATTTGATTCAGCCTACGTCCCATTGACTTTGCGAGCGCGAGCGATTGGACGTTTTGGCTTCGCTCCCGATAAACTTTTCCGGTGCGCGGGTCGGTCCATTGGCCCATGTACTTGCCGCCAGCGCCCGCGACCTGATAGCCGCTTGTCGGTTCATGTCCGCGAGCGTCGCGAGTAAAATCGCCGCTCGCCGAAACATGCGTGCCGACGCTTTGATTGCCCGCGTGAGCCGCAACCGGATTCCGGCCGCTGTTACGCGCCTGCGCTTCCGCGCCGCCTGCAAATCGCCCGTGGCTGTCTCTTGCTTGATCCGCACTCATACGCTCCTACAGACGGGGGACTTCACATGCTTGGCCGCGTCGCTCCGATGTGCGAATTGACCGCGCGAGCCATCGCCGACGCTTTTTCAAGTCCAAGGCTCCGCACTAGCTGGCCTTGTTTCGTGACCGACCATCCGGCGCTTGACCACGGGTTGCCCTTGTGGTCATTCGGCTTGCAGTCTTTTTGTTGCTTCTGATGCGGCGCGATTCCCGGCTTGTTGTCGAGCGCGTGCGCCTTTCCATAAGTTTGCGCGATGCGGTCGGCTTCCGCTTTGCCAAGGTCGCGGATCAAACGCGCCGCAGCCGTCTTGTTGCCGGTGCCAGCGAACGCCTTATCAGCGTCCGCGTGATTGACCGGAAGCAAATGCGGTTTGTTTGCTCGCAACCACTCCATTGACTTGTCGGATTCCAGCGGCGCGCCGGTTTCGACCAGCACGCAATTCGTTCCTTCCATCCGACACAGCGAGCCGAGCACAAGCTTTGCGTCGGCAATCTGCGCATCGCTCGATCCGGCTTCGCGAAGCGCCATCAAGATTCCATCATCAACGTTGATTGGCATGGCGAACCTCTTTCCAAGTGTTGCGGACCCACTCTGTTAGATCGGCGACCAGCACGCGGCGGCGGATGCCTTTGACGTAGCAGCGAAGCTCACCGCTCTTGATGGCCTCGCCGATTTCGCGCGGATGAATGCCGAGCGATTCGGCCGCACGTGCGGGCGAAACAGCAACCGGAAAAAGCGCAGTGCGGCGCTCGCGGGGCATGGCGCGCTCCAAATAGGACGGGGGGACTTTTTTTGAACGGCGAGCGCGTCGCTTCACGCTTCGCGGGCGGCAATCACTGCCTGCCAATGCCGAACGATGTGAGATTTAACGGGCGGGACCTAAAATCGCAACCCGGTTAAATTGCACCCGCGCATCAAGCTACGCTTAGGCCATTTCTTTCAATGATTCCGCGTGAAAAATCCGCAAGCAACCGGGGCGGACGGCCGCGCCGAAATTCCGGCGGCCGTTTTTGTCAGCCGTGAATTTTGAAGATCACAAGCATTCCGCAGAACACGGCGAAGGCGAGCAACCACGCAACGGGTCGCGATAGCCGCCGATCATCGCGCATTGCGTTGACGCCCGCTTGCACGGCCGCCGCCTTGGCGTGGTCGATACATTCGGGCGAGTTCGGATCAGCGCAGGCCGGATCAGTCTTGCCGGTTTGAACGGCCGCGAGCCGTGCCGCCGCTCGCGCCTTGTCCGCTTTCGCGTCCTGATATTGGCCGATGGTCCATAGGGACGCGAGTTGCGCGAATAGATTGCCGCCGATGGCCGCGCGGCCAAGCAGGAAGCCGCCCGCACTGGCAAGCGCCTTGTTGCGGCTCAGCGCGCGAAGGAATGCGCTATATGGCATCGGTGCCTCCTATCTGCCTACCCTGAAAAATCGAGAGTACCACGGCGAGCTTATGACAACCTTGTCGCCGGTCGCGCGGCTTTTGATTTCAAGATCGCGGAAGCGGCCAACGGTGTGCCCTTCCGCTTTTGATTCCGCAATGCGCGCGTCAAGTCCGGCGCGCATACGGTCGCGCGTTGCTTGATCGGGCGGCGGGGTCCGGCGGTTCGGCCATTGCGATAGTTCGGCGAGTTGCGAAGGCGTCAATTTAGTTGTCATGGCGCTTGCCTCCCGGTGCCAGCAACAAAATGTCCGCCGGGCCTTCCATTGAACGCGGCGGCTCGCCGCGAAGCTCGCGCAACTTTGCTGACATTTCCCTAATCTGGCGTTGCTCGCGCTCACGCCTGCGCTTCGCCGCTTCCTCTGGCGAGAGGATCATAATGCGAAAGCCGCTCATTCCATCCTCCTAATCGGTCGCCGTCGCGGTCGCGGCCAACGTGCCAAAGCCGGGCAATGGAAAGATCGGCGCACTTGTGCTCGCGACCGTCACCACGACGTTGTTTCCATTGAGCGTGACGGATTGCAGCGACGGTTGCGCGCCGAAAATCCATAGGCCGCTGTTGCCATCAAACACGGATTGCGCGGCGGCTTGGATTTGAGTTTGGTTGCCGCCTTGGGCGAGCACGCGAGCACCGGCCATCGCGCACGCCTCAGCGACATAGGCGACCGTGGTCTTTTGATTCATCGCTTGCGCGAGCACCATCGCGCCGCAGAACATGACCAGCACAACGGGCATGACGATAGCGGCCTCTACCGCCGCAACGCCGCTTTCATCGGATGAAAAGCGTTTCATCCGACGCTTGCGGAGCTTGACCGCGACATACGCAACGCCGCCGATCATGATGGCAATGTCGGCGAGCGCGGCGACGGGCATCACTGTTGCCATGTACCATTGAAGGAAGCTCATGACCGCACCGCCTTTCGCGCGGTGCGCTTGCCGTCGCGCGTTCCGAACAGATAACCGTTATCCTCCCATGCAAGGCCGTGCTTCCAAGGCGTGCGCAATTTTGTGTGCGCCGATGTGTTGGCGGCATCCGTCAAGATGCCGAGCGCGCCCGCCGGTCCTTTGATGGTGAACCATCGGCCGATTTCCCGCTCGCCCTCAAAGGCGACATGCGATTCAACCGTGAGCGGGCCAAGCCGAACGGTGCCGCCGTGGCGCGCGATCAAATCGACGGCTTCGCGTTCGGCTTGCTTCATGTTTGGCCGCCACGCCTCGCCGCCGGGAATGAGGCACGCGGCTTCAAGTTCAAGGTAGCGTTTGACCGCTTCAAACACGCTCGCGTTTTCAACCGCGACCGTGACCGCAATCATGCTAACGGCGATAAGCTCCATTTTGTTTGCCCTTTCGGATTAGATCGGCCGTCAAACCGATCACGCCCAACGCGAACAAAAACGCCGCGACAAAAACGATTGCCAGCAACGCGAACAACTCTCGCGTTGCCAGCAATGACAGTGCCGTCATAGACGACAAAACGATGATTGCTCGCGCGATCATGCGCGCGGCATCATGAAGTGCGGCCCGGCCTTCACGCGCTCGCCGGGTCCGGCCGTTGCCAGTGCGCGCAAGAGCCGCCGCGCCGTGCTCAGATTGTTGTGCACGGCGCGCCAGTCGCTAGGCGTGCCCGCGATGTACATCACGGCTTGCGCCGGTTCGGCGAGCTTGCGCGTTCGCATGGTGACGCGCGTGTGATTGCCGCGCGTCGTTTCAAAATGCACCGTCATGCCCCACAGGTCGCACAGGGCAGCGATGGCCTCTTTTGTCGCGCGGTTGTTCATTGCAACACCGCGCCGGAAAGCTCGCGCTCAAACATCGCGACTTCCGCGTCATCCGCGAGCGGGCGCAAGTCGATTGTCGGCGGCTCGATTCGCGGCGCGAAGGCCGGGGCCATCGCACGGGCGCGAAGGTCCGCAGTCCATTCACTGCACTTGCGGTCATGAATGCGGCCGGTCGCGTGCGCCGCGCCGACAATGTAGCCGAGCGCGAGCGCGGCAATGATGACGGGGACGGCGATCATTGTTGCACCGCCAATCCGTCATTCAACGCGCCTAGGTATATGTCGAAAGCGTAGCGCCGCTCACATGCGAGCGCGTTTCCGAGCCACTGATACGGTTCGGATTCTACGTTGTCGCCAAGCCAATCAAGCCCGGCATCGGTTAGCGGACGGATCAGCACCATGCTGCCGTCGCCTTCAAAGCGAAGATCACACATCGGGTTTTCCTTTCGGGGCCGCGTCAACGGCCGTGCTGTGCTAGGATTGATTCGCGTGCGGCTGCGGTTCGGGAGGGTCCTTTCGGCCTCTTTTGAGCGGGCCGCGCGAAGTCGTCCGCCGGGTAGCGTCAACTACCCGGCGGGCGCGCAAGATCACGCCGCGAATGCGTCGCGGCGTCCCTTCGGTTGCTCGCCGATCTTGTGCACGATGAATTGCGGGCGAGGCGTTGCCCGGCGGTCGCTGTACTCGCACGTGAGCACGCTTTCGCCGTCGCTGATTTGTCCGCCCGCTCTTTCGATGGCGTCGGCTAGATTGGCCTCAGCGGTTCGGACGTTGGCGACTAGGGCCAACACCGCGCCGTCAAAGCTCCGGTAGCGTGACAGGCGCGATTGCGCGTCACGTGCCATTTGCAGCGTGCGCCGTGATTGCGCGACGTGCAAAAGCAAGTCGGTTACGTCTTGCATGTGGAAGTCCTTTCGGTTTGCACGGCCCGTCAAAGCCATGGCGCACGTGTACGTGCACGCCCAAAAGGTAACACGCCCGGCGCGAGTAGCCGGGACCGATCTTACGATATGGTTGATTCAGGGTTAGGAGCGCGGCGGCAAGCTTTCCTGATATTCGATCAGGGAAGCCCGCACAAAGTAAATGCGCTCACCTTCACGCACGGCCTTGACGCGGCGCGCCTTGGCGAGCGCGAGCAACTTGGTTCGGCCGATGCCCAAGAAATCGGCCGCCCGCGACGGCGACAACAGCAACGCTTTATCCACTGCCCGGATGCGCCGGTTTTCACACACGCCATTGAAGTCCATGGCGAAGGTCTAGCATAGTGCGCGGCCCGTCGAAACTGCCGTATCTAATCACGGCAAACGCAACTCAATGTGTGGTATTCGTGTGGTATCAGGTCAGAAAATCCTTTGATTTCATAAGGGTGTGGCCGAGACAAGCCCGGCCATGACGATTCACCGTGAGTCATTGCCGGGCTTGACCCGGCAATCCATGCCGCCTCGCGGCTGAATGATGGTTTCGCTTTCGCTGAACCCATCCTACGGTCTTGGTGCACGGCATCGCAAGCGCAGCTACTTCCCGCGCTGTCCCTTCAACATGCCGGCAATGCTGAGGTCCTCATCGATAGCCGGCCAATGCACGCCCATCGGCATGATCTCGAAACTGGCCCGCTCCGCCGCCGAGGCGCGCAGCAGCCGCGGATACCAGTCGAGCGGCGTTGCGATCTTGCGTCCGTCGGCGAGCGTGACGACGAGCTCGCTCGCGGTGAACTCCACCGCTCGCGGCTTTAGATCGCCAACTTCAAGCTCCAAAGTGCTCATGCCAGGCTCGCAACAAGGTGTCTCGATTCTCTCTCAGATGGCGAATGATATCGCCGATCTCATGGGCCGGAAACCCGGCATTCACAGCGACGGTCACATCATGGAGCCAGAATTTGGCTTCTTTATCGCCGCTGCGGACATGAACGTGCGCAGGCTCGTCGCCTTCGTTCGAATAAAAGAAGGCACGATAAGGTCCCCAGCGCAGAACCGTCGGCATCAAAAGCCCCTCACCCGCTCGCTTCGCTCGCGACCTCTCCCCGCATGCGGGGCGATGAAGGAGATCACACCGGCAAATTATCGTGCTTCCGCGGCGGCATCTCCACGGTCTTGGTGCGCAGCATCGCCAGCGCTCGGGCGATGCGCGAGCGGGTCACGCTTGGCATGATGACGTCGTCGATATAGCCGCGCTCGGCGGCGATGAAGGGCGACAAGAAGCGCTCCTCGTATTCCTTGGTGCGCTTGGCGATCTTTTCGGCGTCGCCGGCATCGGCGCGGAAGATGATCTCGACGGCGCCCTTGGCGCCCATCACCGCGATCTGCGCCGTCGGCCAGGCGTAATTGACGTCGCCGCCGATGTGCTTACTTGCCATCACGTCATAGGCGCCGCCGAAGGCCTTCCTCGTGATCACGGTGACGAGCGGCACCGTGCATTGCGAATAGGCGAACAACAGTTTGGCGCCATGCTTGATCAGGCCGCCATATTCCTGCGCGGTGCCGGGCAGAAATCCCGGCACGTCGACGAAGGTGACGATCGGGATATTGAAGGCGTCGCAGAAGCGCACGAAGCGCGCCGCCTTGCGGCTGGCGTCGCTATCGAGCACGCCGGCGAGCACCATCGGCTGATTGGCGACGAAGCCCACGGTGCGGCCGGCGATCCGCCCGAAGCCGGTGACGATGTTGCGGGCGAAGGCTTCCGATAATTCGAAGAAGTCGCCCTCGTCGACGACTTTGAGAATCAGTTCCTTGATGTCGTAAGGCTTGTTGGGATTGTCGGGCACAAGCGAGTCGAGCGACGGCTCGACGCGCTCGACGTCGTCGAACGACGGCCATTCCGGCACGCCGGCGGTCGCATTGGCGGGGAGAAAATCGATCAGCCGGCGCATCTGCAACAGCGTCTCGACGTCGTTGTCGTAGGCGCCGTCGGCGATCGAGGATTTGGTGGCGTGCACCGAAGCGCCGCCGAGCTCCTCGGCGGTGACGATCTCGTTGGTCACGGTTTTGACCACGTCGGGGCCGGTGACGAACATGTAGCTCGTGTCGCGGACCATGAAGATGAAATCGGTCATCGCCGGCGAATAGACGTCGCCGCCGGCGCAGGGGCCCATGATCACCGAAATCTGCGGGATGACGCCCGACGCGATGACGTTCCGCTTGAACACCTCGCCGTAGCCGCCGAGCGCGGCGACACCTTCCTGGATGCGGGCGCCGCCGGCGTCGAACAGGCCGACGATCGGGGCGCGGGCGCGCATCGCCATGTCCTGGATCTTGATGATCTTCTGGGCGTGGGTCTCCGACAGCGAACCGCCGAATACCGTAAAATCCTTGGCGAAGGCGAACACGGTGCGGCCGTTCACCGTGCCGAAGCCGGTGACCACGCCGTCGCCGGCGATGTGGGTCTTCTCCATGCCGAAATCGGTGGAGCGGTGCTCGACGAACATGTCGAGCTCCTCGAACGAGCCCTTGTCCATCAGAAGCTCGATGCGCTCGCGGGCGGTGAGCTTGCCGCGCTTGTGCTGCGCCTCGATGCGGGCCGCGCCGCCGCCGGCGCGCGCATTGGCGCGGCGATCGTCGAGCTTGTCGAGAATGTCTTTCATGGTCGGGACTCGGAAACCGGTAATCAGACATCAGCCATAGCAAGAGCCGGGCCAAGCGTCATCTCCCGGACCGCCGGCCCGTCATCCTGAGGCGGCCGCGAAGCGGCCCTCGAAGGCTAAGCGGCCCGGGCCGTCGCCCTTCGAGGCTCGCTTCCACTCGCACCTCAGGGTGACGGTCCCCATAGACGATCACTTTGGCATCCCTGGACACGCCTCGCGCGACCTGCTGCGATGAGCGGCGTTGCAGCAGGTAAGGAGCCCTCCCCGATGATCATCGATTCCCAGGTCCACGCGTATGAGGCCAACACGCCGAAGCGGCCGTGGCACAACGTGCCGAACTGGCCGCCGCATGCCACCGGCGACGAGATGGTCGCGGCGATGGACAAGGTCGGCGTCGACGGCGCCATCTTCATCTCGGCGTTCGGGCTCTACCGCTACGACGCAAGCTATGCGGTCGAGGTGCAGCGCGCGCATCCGGACAAGTTCGCGCTCGTCAAGCCGGTCGATCCCGACGATCCGGCGGTCGACGACGTGATCGCCGAATGGAAGAAATCGCCCGGCACCGTCGGCATCCGCATCATGCTGACCAAGGAGCCGGGCCGCGACCGCGATCCGGGCCATCCGGGGCTCAACCGCATCGCGCGCTCCGCGGTCAAGCACGACTTCCCGGTCAACATCCTGTGCTGGGGCAATCTCGACGCCGGCACCGCGCTGATCGACCGCAATCCCGACACGCGCTTCATCCTCGACCATCTGGGCATTCTGCAACCGCGCACGCCGCCGGCGCCGCCGCAGCCCTGGGCCGATCTGCCGAAGGTGCTCGAGCTTGCCAAGCGCAAGAACGTGGTGATCAAGGTCAGCGGCGCCTGCACGCTGTCGCAGAAGCCGTATCCCTATCCCGATATCTGGGATCCGCTGCAACGCGTGTTCGACGCCTGGGGTCTGGAGCGCTGCCTGTGGGGCACCGACTGGACCCGCGCCTATGCCGTGGTCAATTACGAGCAGGCGGTCGAGCCGTTTCTGAAGACCGATCGCTTGAGCGACAGCGACCGGGATATGCTGATGTGCGGCGCGACGGCGAAGGCCTATCGGTGGATGCCGAAGAAGAAATAGCTTCCTGCCCCGCGAAAGCGGGGAAGGGGGACCGCCCGAAGGGCGGTGGAAGGGGCGCGGGCGCCGACGAAACTCTTGCAACGGCGGAGGAGCGACGAGTCAGAGGCCCCCTCCACCATGCTCCGCATGGTCCCCCTCCCCCGCTTTCGCGGGGGCGGACGACGCCACCTCCTCCACCGCTTTGACGATGCCGGCATAGCCGGTGCAGCGGCAGAGGTGGCCGGAGAGGACTTCGCGGATTTCCGCCGAGGTCGGGTGCGGATTGCGGGCGAGATAGTCCGTAAAAGACATCAAGATGCCCGGCGTGCAGAAGCCGCATTGCAGCGCGTGATTGTTGCGGAACGCCGCCTGCAGCGGATTGAGCGCGCCGTCGGGCGCGGCGAGCGATTCCACGGTTCGCACGTCGCGGCCCTCGGCCTGCACCGCGAGCGTGAGGCAGGAGCGCGTGGCGACGCCGTCGATCAGCACGGTGCAGGCGCCGCAGATGCCGTGCTCGCAGCCGACATGGGTGCCGGTTGAGCCAAGACCCTGGCGCAGGAAATCGGACAGGAGCATGCGCGGCTCGGCCTCGGCGGCGAGCTTCCTGCCATTGAGCGTGAGTGCGACGCGCGTTTTTTCGTTTTTGTTCACGCGGCGCATCGGACCGCCTCCGCTATGACGCGCGGGCCGAGATTGCGCAGAAGGTCGCGCCGCAGCGCGGCGCTGGCGTGCAGATCCTCGTAGCCTTCCAGTTCCTCGGCCCAGGCGTTGATCTGCTCGGACAACATCGGCGCGCTGGTAAACGCGACGGGACGCAGCATCGGCCGCCCGGACAACCCGCCGACGCCGAGCGTGACCTCGCCGCGCGCGTCGGCAATCGCCGCCACCGCGACGATGGCGAAGTCGCCGTGGCGGCGCGCCACTTCGTCAAACGCCACCCCCTTGCCTTCGATCACCGGGAAACGCACCGCGGCGACCAACTCGTCCGGCGCGCGCGCGGTGGTGAGCATGTCCTGCTGAAAGGCGCCCGCGGCCAGCACGCGTTCGCCGCGTTTACTGCGCAGCACAACGGCGCCTTGGCACACCGCGAGCGCCAGCGGAATTTCCGAGCTCGGATCGGCATGCGCGATCGAGCCGCACACCGTGCCCTTGTTGCGGGTCTGGAAGTGACCGACGAAGGGCAGCGCGGCGGCAAGAAGCGGCAGCTTCAGTTTCAGCTCCGGCCACGCCATCAGCTTGTTCTGCGTCACCGCGGCGCCGATCTCGATGAAGTCGCCGCGGTCGTCGATGCGGTCGAGCGCGGCGATGCGGGAAATATCGATCAGCAGCGCAGGCTCGATCAGCCGCAGATTGAGCATCGGCACCAGCGACTGGCCGCCGGCGAGAATGCGCGCCTCGTCGCCGTATTGGGCGAGCAGCGCCACAACCTCCTCGACGGTATCCGGCCGTACATAATCGAAAGGACGCGGTTTCATTTGTTATTCCGCTGCAACAATTCGTGGATGCGCCGCGGCGTCGCCGGCAAAATCACTTCGGTGACGCCGAGCGCATCGGCGATGGCGTTGGCGATGGCGGCGGGCGTACTCATGCAATTGCCCTCGGCCAGGCCCTTGGCGCCAAGCGGGGTGAAGGGCGACGGCGATTCCATGTGCAGGATTTCGACTTCGGGAATTTCGCTCACCGTCGGCACCAGATAATCGGCAAAGGTGCCGGACAGGAACGCGCCCTCCTCGTTATAGGAGAATTCCTCGTAGAGCGCCGCGGCGATGCCTTGGGCGAAGGCGCCGCGGATCTGCCCCTCGGCGATGGTCGGATTCATGATGCGCCCGGCATCGTGCATCGAGACATAACGGTCGACGCGCACGGCATAGGTCACCGGATCGATCTCGATGCCGCACATGTCGAAGATGAAGCCGTAAGTGAGCGAAGTGTTGATGCGGTCGTCGCGCGACGGCGCTTCCAGTTCCTGCGGCGACCAGATGCCGGTTTCGCTCAAGGCCGGCGCCATGCTTTCGGGCAGCAACAGCGGCGACCAGTGCGAGGTGCCGGCGACGCGGCCGAACGGCAGCGCATTGTCGGGATTGGAGCGGCTCCTGATCTTGCCGCCCGAAAGCTCGACGTCGTCGGGCAGCACGTTGAGTTGCTTGGCGCCGATGCTTTTCAGCTTGTCGCGCATCTGCACCGCGGCCTTATGCGCGGCGACCGCGGTGCCCGAGGCGAAGCGGCTCGAATAGGTGCCCGCCGCGATCGACCATTGGTCCTTGGCGGTGTCCATTTCCAGCACCACCTCGATGTCGTCGGGCTTGAGCCCAAGTTGCTCGGCAACGAGCTGCGCCAGCACCGTTTCGTGGCTCTGGCCCTGCACCGTGACGTCGGCGGTGACGGTGACGGCGCCGAGCGGATCGATGTTGACCGTCGCCATCGATACGGCGCCGGATTTCGGCCCGGCTTTTTCGCGCGCCGCGGCCGTCATCAGCGTAGAGAGATAGCCCATGTTCGACATCGCCGGCTCGACCACCGCGGCAAAGCCGATGCCGTAGATGCGGCCCGCTTTGCGCGCCGCGTCGCGGCGGCGCTTGAGATCGGCGAGCCGGCCGTCGCCGATGGTCTTCTCCACCGCGCCCGCATAGTCGCCGGAATCGTAAAGCGCGCCGGCGGCGGCGTGATAGGGAAATTTCTGCGCCGGAACGAGGTTGCGGCGGATCACCTCGAGCGGATCGAGATTGAGCTCCACCGCGATGCGGTGAACAAGCCGCTCCAAAGCGAGATAAAGCTGCGGCCCGCCGAAGCCGCGGATCAGGCTCGCCGGCATCTTGTTGGTGAGCACCACGCGGTTCTTCACTTCGACATTGGCGATGTCATAAGCGCCGGTCACCGCGCCGTGCATGCGATAGAGCGGGCCCGGCATCGGCGCGCGCAGGAAGGCGCCGTAATCTTCGAGCTGATCGAGCTTGAGCGCGAGGATGCGGCCGTCCTTGTTCACCGCCGCCTCGATCTGCGTCACGCGGTTCGGGCCGGAACTGGCGGCGAGCAGATGCTCGATGCGGTCCTCGACCCATTTCACCGGCCGGCCGGTGATTTTTGCCGCGAGCGCCATCAGCACCACAAAGGGAAACACCGAGAGCTTTATGCCGAAGCTGCCGCCGGAATCGGGCGGGATGCGCAGCCGCATTTTCGGTCCCGGCACGCGCAATGCCCGCGCCATCACCGGATGCATGGAGAACGGGCCCTGGAAGTTCGCCAGCACGTCGTAGCTGTTCTCGGCCGCGTTGTGGGTGGCGACCACGACGTAGCACTCGATCGGCGTGAACGAGAGCCGGTGGAACGGCACCGTCATGGCGATGCGGCGGTCGGCGCGCGCGAAGGCAGCTTGCGGATCGCCGTAGGTGAAATCGCGCACCGAGACTTCGTTGGTTTCGGCTTCGGGATGCAGGATCGGCGCGTCGGGCTTACAGGCGGCGACCGGATCGATCACCGCCGCCAGCGGCGTGTATTCGATTTCCACCAGCTCGGCGGCGTCCTCGGCGATATAGCGGCTCTCGGCGACGACGAGCGCCACCGGCTCGCCGACATAGCGCACGCGCTCGACGGCGAGCGACCATTGCTTCACCGGCGATTTCACCGGCGCCAGGAATGGATCGGTGAGCTTGCGGACGTCCTCGCCGGTGAGCACGGCCCAGACTCCGTCATGCGCAAGCGCGCGCGCCGCATCGATGCGGACGATCTCGGCATGGGCATGCGGCGAGCGGATGACGTGGGCGTGCAGCGTGCCGACCGCAACCGGAAGATCGTCGGCATAGCGGCCGCGGCCCGACAACAAAGCCGGATCCTCCTTGCGCAGCGTCTTGGCCTTGATACTGGACGCGCCGGCTTTGCCGGTCTGCTCGGTCATTTTGCACTCTTCTCCCGGTTCCCTGTCTACATGCGGCGGAGAACATTGTCAGCCGCAAAGCATGGGTAGCGCTTCGCGAAGGCCTCAACTAACATCAGAGTTTAGAGGCACTCATGGATCAAGCCGCAAATGGTTCCGGCATCGGCGCGCCGGTGCGCCGCCGCGAGGATTTGCGGCTGGTCCGCGGCGCGGGCCGCTACACGGCCGACGAGAATCTGCCGGGTCAAGTCCATGCGGTGATGGTGCGCTCGCCGCACGCCCACGCGCGCATCCGCGCGATCGACACCGCCGCGGCGCAAAGCCTTCCCGGCGTGCTCGCGGTGCTCACCGGCGCCGATTTCATCGCCGATGGACTGCAGCCCATTCCGCACAAGCCGTGGTCGCCGCATCCGGCGGAGACGATGCTGCGCAATAAGGGCGGCGCGCCGCCGTTCGAGGCGCCGCACTGGCCGCTGCCGGCGGACAAAGCGCGCTTCGTCGGCGAGGCGGTGGCCATGGTCGTGGGCGACACCGTCTATGCGGCGAAGAACGGCGCCGACGCCGTCGTCATCGATTACGAGGTGCTGCCCGCGGTGGTCGAGACCGCCGCCGCGGCGCGGCAGGACGCACCGATCGTGCACGA
>Ga0335081_10002998_pt1 | contig 26535 bp, 18 predicted proteins | sample Lox_Sample_35_FD_206713 | JGI IMG/M metagenome (GOLD analysis project Ga0335081, IMG submission 206713) | Soil microbial communities from Loxahatchee National Wildlife Refuge, Florida, United States - Lox_Sample_3.5 | ecosystem: Environmental > Terrestrial > Soil > Wetlands | place: USA...
TCTTGATTCGCAATGGAAGAGCCTTCGGCGTGCTTGATGACTACGATCTCTGGATCTACCTCCGCAAGCGCATTCGCGAACTGAACCTGAAGCACTTCATCATTCCCGCCAACATTGGCAAGTTCCTGCACGACCTCCTCGATTTCATGCGCCGCTGCCATGACGAACTGGTTGGCCCGGAGAGATATGCGGATTACGTGAGGCGGCTGGAGCGGAAAGAACTGCCGATTCCGAGAGTAGCCAAGTCGAAAGACGCCGCGATATTGCAAGACGAGGAAGTTCTTGAGCGCTGCCAGGAAATTGCACGTGTCTTCGAACTGGTGGAAAGCCTGCTCGCCCGCGAAAATCTCGGGACATTCGGGCATATGATTACGCGCGCCTATCAGCTGCTGACCTCAAACTCCGACCTGCTCGCGCAGGAGCGTGCCCATGCCCGCTTCATTCTGGTGGACGAATTTCAGGACGCCAACTTCGCGCAAGTGAAAGCTCTGCGCGCGCTGGCGGGCGATGAACGCAACGCATTTGCCGTGGGCGATCCCGATCAGGCGATCTATCGCTTTCGCGGCGCCTCCAGCGCAGCCTTCACGCTCTTCCATCATGCTTTTCCCGAGGCGCGAATCCTGGCACTCGACAAAAACCGCCGCTCCACGACCCCGATTCTCAAGTCCGCTCATGGCCTGATCGCCAAGAACCCGCCGATTTTTGGCCGATTAGACGAAGGGTTCGGCTACAAGCGTACGCCCTTGATTCCAGCCAGGGACGAGGAGGCGAGTGAAGGGAGGGGCACACCTAGGCTCCCCGTCGAAGTTGTCGTCGTCGGAGCCAAGGAAAAAGACATCGAGTGCGCGGACGTAGTCACTCTCATCCGAGAGCAGCGCCGGCGGTCTCGCTGTAGCTGGGGAGACATCGCCGTCCTCTACCGCTCGCATGGTCATCGAGATGAATTGGTGCAGGAACTTCTCGAAGCCGGCATTCCCTTCGCCATCGAAAACATGGACGTGATGGATACGCCGGAGGCGCGCGACCTGTTCGCCTGCCTGGCGGCGGTTGTTTCAGACGCGAACGATGCCAGCCTGTTGCGCGTTGCTGCGCTGCCTCAGTTCGCCCTCGAGGGGGTAAGGCTTCGGGCGGCCATTCGCTCGTTGCCGCGCGAGCGACAGGTAGGCCGGGTGGCCGCAGCTCTCACGCAGGTCAATGGCGGAGCCGCGGTATTCAACGTCCTGCGTGAAGTTCGTCAGCAGATTACGACTTCTGGAGCCAAGGCGAATGCGGCGATGGGGATCATCGTCCAAAAGTTCCAGCTGGACGGTACCTCACCGTCGTTAGGAGCGGTTCTTGCATTCGTTGATGGCTGGCAGCAGAAGCCGATCGTCAAGCAGGGCGAAATCCCCGAATTACTCGAATACCTCGACTACTTTCGCGAAGCTGGTGGGGTCATATCCTTGCCGCCGAGCGACGCCGACGCCGTTCATTTAATGACTGCCCATGCCGCCAAAGGATTGGAGTTCGATCACGTCATCATTCTGCGGGCAAATTCCAATTCCTTCCCCGCGTCATACAAGGAGTCCTTAGTCGAGTTTCCCCGCGAGTTGCGAGATAAAGACTCGGTGGCCGAGGAAGACGACAAACTGCTGCACGAGCAGGAAGAGAGGCGGTTGTTTTACGTCGCCATGACCCGCGCGCGTGATTCGCTTACCATTTACGCCAAGAAGGGGACAGGCAAGACCGATCCCAGCCCTCCGGGCTACCTGCGGGACTTGCTCAAGGATCACGCCCTGCGGCCTTATCTTCGACAACGGGCGGCCCGTGGCTTTCAGACCGAAATCTTCGCTGTTGCGGCGCCGCCTGCAGCAGGTATTAGCGCATGGACAGCGCTGCCGCCGGCTTCCGACCTCAGTTCGCGTCTCAGCGCTTCCGCAGTGCAAACCTATGAGACCTGTCCGCTTCAGTTCAAGCTCGATCGGGACTGGAAGATTTCGGGAGAAGCCGGCGCACCCATGCAATACGGCGCGTCGATGCACCGGGTCTTGCTGGCGTATTACCAGTCGGTTCTCCAGGGCCGCGCCATAACGGAGGACGAGCTTTTGGCTCTTTTCCGTTCAGACCTGGCGTCGGAACGAATTCAGGACGCTTATCAATACGATCTTTATCTGCAACAGGGAATCGAACAATTGAAGGAGTTCATCGCGGTCTGTGCCCGCGGCCCGGTCCCGAATGTCCTGCATACCGAAGAACACTTCGAGGTGAAAGTAGGTCCGACAATTGTCGCCGGGCGGATCGATCGCATGGACCGCCTGCCCGATGGCGGTGTCGTAATCACCGATTACAAGACGGGCCGGCCCAAGTCGCAGGAGGATGCGGACGGCAGCCTGCAGCTCTCGATTTACGCGCTGGCTGCGCAGGAGAAATGGGGTTACCGGACCGAGCGCCTGATGTTCTACAACCTGCAGGAGAATAGCTCGGTCGCCACCACCCGCAGTGAGACTCAACTGCAGGAAGCGAAATTGAAAGTGGAAGAGGTGGCGCAGGATATTGCGGCCGGAAAGTTCGACCCCAAGCCCAATTTCACCAATTGCCGCCTGTGTGCGTATCGCAGCTTGTGTCCGGTCACGGAGAAGCGTTTTGCCCGTGAATCTGATTGAAAAAAGTGAAGGGCAGTTCCTTTGCCATGAACTCCATTGTCCTCAGCGCAGCCAACCCGCAAGGTATGAGATAAATCAAACACGCCCGTGAGAACTATCCTGGTTTCACTCATTCTCTTGGTCTTCCTTCCTGCCGCCCAGGCGCGCGTCCGTCATTACTACATCGCGGCAGAAGACTGTTCCTGGGACTATGCGCCCAGCGGTCAGGATCTGATTGATGGACGCCCGATTCCCGCACTCTGGACACAACGGACTAAATGGCAGAAGAGCCGGTTTTTCGAATACACCGATTCCACTTTCACTGTCCGCAAGCCCCAGCCTGAATGGCTGGGAATTCTCGGTCCGATCATTCGCGCTGAGGTCGGAGATGAGGTGATCGTCGACTTTCTTAACCGCACCAGCCGGCCGCACAGCATCCACCCTCATGGCCTCAGATATGACAAGGACAACGAGGGTGCCTACTATATTCCGGTTGCGAAAGGCGGATTAGTGCCGCCGCGCGACCGCTACACCTATCACTGGTTCGCTGATTCGCGGAGCGGGCCGGGTCCCGGGCAACCCAGTTCCGTCGTGTGGTGGTACCACCCTCATGTCGATTCTTCCGTCGAAATCAATCTTGGCCTGCTGGGGCCGATCATTGTCACCGCCCAAGGAAAAGCAAAGCCAGATGGGTCGCCTAAAGATGTCGACGAAGAGTTCGTGGCTGCCTTCATGATCTTCGACGAGCTAAACGGCCGGAATGAAGGATTGTTCCACGCCATCAATGGCTATATTTTCGGCAATCTTCCGGGATTCGACATGAAGATGGGAGAGCGGGTCCGCTGGCACGTGATGGGAATGGGCAATGAGAAAGACCTGCACACACCACACTGGCATGGGGAACGGCTAACTGACGGCTCGCGCAACCTGGATGTTGTCAGTCTTTTGCCTGCAAGCACTGTGTCCGTCGACATGATTGCCGACAATCCAGGAACCTGGATGTTTCATTGCCACGTGGCCGATCACATGGAGTCGGGAATGATGGCGTGGTACACAATCTACGAACCGCATAAGGCAGAATGTCCGCTTCAGGTGGTCAACGCAAGCTTCTACGACGGATCCGGCAAATTTTCTATCACAGTGAAGAACGTTGGGGCCAAACCCATTCAGAGATTCGCCATGACCGCGGAGCATTTACTCGCGCCTGAATATTTGCGTCGTCCCTTCGACAGCTTGTGGAACGGGCCGCAGCCCTTGCAACCGGGACAGCAGGAAACCATCGAACAGCCCGCCTACAAAAAGGGAGCGGATGCGATTCTGGCCTGGGTTCTGTCCCCTCACGATGTACTTTACGCGGACGGCAGCCGCTGGGCGCCGAAAGATGACCACGAATGTTATCAGGTTTTCTGGCGGGAAAAGGAACATCCCGATCTCAAGGTCTTACCGCCATTGCAGGTCGAATTGAAAGAGGACTAGCAGATTCCTTCCGCGCCAAAAACTTAGGGGACGCTTCTCGCGTCCCCCTTTTGCTTTTCGACTGAAGGCTCTTAGTGTTTCTTCTTCGCGGCCTTCTTTGCTTTCTTCTTAGTTGCCATTGATCTATTCTCCCTTTCCATTTTTCATGGATTCGCGATGGTCTTCTACCGCGACTGATTGAAATCTAGAGTCATTGAAAAGTGATGTCAAGAAAAAAATGACATGCAAGTCATGGTTTCGACCTGTACCAAAGTCACCGTAGTCCCTCTGAGTGAGAAAAATTGACGGACCAATACCGCTAAGAGCGTCGCCGAAAGAATTTTTCTTGCCGAGAGCGAGGCGAAATTACCAGCGCGACTCTTTTTGGCGGAGATAGCGATCGCAACTTCTCCTTTGTCACCGGCTCTCACAAATTCAACCTTTCCGCCCTTCGCACATCTATAATCTTTAGTCGTGAATATCACAGGAGCACTCATTTATGGCGGGTTTTGACGAGGTTGTTATCATTTCCGGCTGTCGCACGCCGGTAGGAAAATTTCAGGGAAGTTTGTCCGATCTGACTGCGCCGCAGCTCGGCGCCATTACCGTACGCGAGGCAGTGAAGCGCGCCAACCTCGATCCCAAGTTGGTCGACGAGTGCATCATGGGCAACGTGGTGTCGGCTGGACTGGGTCAGAACCCGGCGCGACAGGCGGCAATCTTCGGCGGACTGTCGCCGGAAGTAGGTGCCATGACTGTAAACAAGGTCTGCGGCTCCGGACTCAAAGCTGTGGCCCTCGCCGCCCAAGCGATCCAGACCGAGAACAGTTCGATCGTCGTCGCAGGTGGCATGGAATCGATGACCAATGCCCCTTACCTGCTGCCGCAGGCACGCAAAGGATACCGCCTCGGCAACGCACAGGTGGTCGATTCCATGGTGAATGACGGCCTCTGGGACATTTACAACGACTACCACATGGGGATCACTGGCGAGAATGTCGCCGAGAAGTACGGCATCGCGCGCGAGGAACAGGACCAGTTCGCGCTGAACTCACACCGCAAGGCCCTTTCCGCCATCAAGGAATGCCGCTTCAAGTCGCAGATCGTTCCCGTGGAATTGCCCACGAAGAAGAAGGGCGCACCGGCGGTGATCTTTGATAAAGATGAGTCTCCGCGCGAAGACACGACCATCGAAGTTCTGCGCTCGCTGAAGCCTGCCTTCAAGAAGGACGGAACTGTCACCGCCGGTAACGCGCCAGGAGTAAACGATGGCGCAGCCGCCGTGGTCGTTACCAGCGCCAAGCGTGCCAAGGAGCTCGGGGCCAAGCCGATGGTGCGGATCGTTGCGCAAGCCACTAGCGGGGTCGAACCGCAATGGGTCATGATGGCGCCCGTGGGCGCGGTCAGGAAGATTTGGCAGAAGACTGGCTGGAAGAACGAAGATGTCGATCTCTACGAGCTCAACGAAGCTTTCTCAGTGCAAGCGCTGGGCGTGATGCGGGAGCTGGGCCTCGATCCCGACAAAGTCAACGTAAACGGCGGCGCGGTAGCGATCGGGCATCCGATCGGAGCCAGCGGCGCGCGCGTGCTGGTGACACTGATCTATGAGATGATCCGCCGGGATGTGCACCGCGGCATCGCCGCACTGTGCTTAGGCGGGGGGAATGCGGTGGCGATGGCAGTGGAGCGGTAAGCAAATACAGCACAGCTCAGTGTCAGGGGGCTTCGTCAGTGGCTGAGCTCATACACGACACCAACGTTATTATCTCCGCCTCCACTGGTTACGCCATAGAAATTTCCTGAGTTCTCGATGACTGGTCCACTGGGATTTGCGCCATCCAGACAGGGATTTCTCTGCGGGCAGAAGTTGTAGACGACGACTTCGTTTTTTCCTCTGATTTGAAAAACCGTGCCGGCATCCCAGTGGCCACCCGCGTTGGTAGTGCCATAGACCGCACCGCCATAGAGCAACGGCGCCGAAATCGGAAGGTAGCCGTCGAGGCCACCAAAAGCGAACTCCTGGCCTTTCCAGCCTCCTCCAGGCTGGCGTGCTAAGCGGAACGCGGCCCCAGCACCATGCGGGCCGCCCATTGAGACGGTGCCGTACAAATTTCCCACGCCGTCAATGCTCAACCCTGCCTGCGGATGCCCTCCCGTCTTCGACGTGAAGGTAACGAGCACAGACTCGGTCCACTCCTTGCTCGACTGCGGCGGCGTTAGCTGATAGACCACGCCGTTGTAAGCGCCGCCTTTGGCGGTGCTGCCATAGAGGTTCCCCTGGGAGTCGAGGACCACACCATCGATTGGGACACTTCCATCATTGCAGGGGTATCCCCCGGGACAGAAATTATAGAGGATGGTTTCAGTCCAGTTCCCCCCTTCTTGAAAGGGCGGCGATAGTTCGAAAACAGTGCCGCCCCCATGAAGACCGCATGATCCAGTCGTACCATAGAGGTTTCCGATAGCATCCCAGGTAAGATCGCTGGGAGCGCACCCATCTCCCGCAAAGGTTCCGAAACTCCACACGAGGCTCTCGGTCCAGGTCCCACCAGGGGTCGAAGGCGGCGACAACTCGTAAATTACGCCGCAACCCGAGTCTGGACAGTGGGTTCCAATTCCACCAGATTGCGTGGAACCATAGAGGTTGCCATTTGCGTCAAAGATCGGCCCGTAAAATGGGCCACGACCGTCTGAACAAATAGGGGGACCGGCTGAGCAGAAACTGTATATGATGGTCTCAGTCCAACTCTGATCAGACTGCGACAACTCAAAAGCAGTCCCATACCCCATGGAGCCGCCACTTTGCGTCGTTCCGTAGAGATTCCCTGCACCATCCGCTGCAAGGCGCCCCGACGGGGCGATGCCATCCGTCTCAACGCTTCCAAAGCTGTACAACGCCCTTTCCGTCACCGGGGTAGCGGTCGCCGAAACCGAGTATGCGAGGATTGCGATACAGGCTAACACTTTGGTAGTTCTCATTGGCTTTTTGCTCCAGTTGAACTCTTTGCTACTGACACTGAAATGTCGCACGCACGTTGGCCAAAGTTTCGCCAGAGCCCGCGCTGGTGGTGCGGACGGACCAGGTATCACTCGCGTTGAAAGTAAAAGCATCCAACCCGCTTGTGTCGTGGCACGATGTCGAAGTGCCGAGCGTGCACTTTAGATTTGTGGGACTCCCGTTCTGGTATACAGTTGTGACGCCGCTGCTCCCAGAACCTTTTATTATGGCTTTGCCGACCATCCAGCCGACCGCCAATGAAACGTAGCCAATGATGATGCCGGTTGCAATGACAAACGTGGCGTAGAGGATCATACCCGCTATTGCGGCACCGGTTCCGGATAGCAGTGCGCGCATGAATGCTGAATGAGTATCCTTGGCCAGTTCAGCCTGCATCGTCTCGGTGCACCCGGAACACGCTAAAGCTTCATTGACCCGATAGTAGGTTGTTGCGGTCGGCAGATGGCAGACGTAGCAGTGGTCATTCCCAGGCCGCCCCGCATACTCCGCAGTGCCCAACTGCGGGCTCGGACTATCGAAGTCGGTATTGCTCACGACCCGGCACAATAACACATGTCAAAGGGGGGAAGCGAGAAAGGCTCTCGAAACGGCACTTCTAAGTGACAACGCTCCCGTGCTAGCAACTGGTTGAGGCTCCCCTCTCGCAATAGTCCAGGCGGGGACGCCCGTCCTCCATAATCTCTACTCCATCCTGCACATAAGAGCCCATCCACCGAAAAACTCAGTCACCGCCAGCACCAGTTCGTTGTCGCCCTTCTTTAGAGGAAGGTAGACGGCTTCGTTGTCGGGATTCAGCAGGCCAAGAAATCCGCGCTCTCTTGAGCCAAAGCTGTTATTGCCTTGGTAGATAGGCTGGCCGTTCAGGTAAACCAATACCTCATCGCTGTAGGCGATGTTCATCTTGCGCAGGACCTGTTCCTCTGAACGGATGGTTGTCTTGGCAAAAACGAACTTCGACCCCGGCACGCGGCCGTCGGCGGGCCAGTTATCCGGCGGAAGCACATTGGGATCGCGGCGATAGCGCCCGATCACTACCATGCCGGGATTCTCCGCTTTTACTTTTTCCCACTTCAAACTCCGGACGTCCGGATAGGTGGCAGGATCTTTCTCTCCCGCGTCGAAAATGTCGGAAAGCTCCCAGTTTGTCAGGGTGCCCACCAGATAATTATCCTTGTGGGGAATGTGGTAGGCCGTGTTGTCGGGTGTGTAAGTAACGTTCGAAATGTAGCCGCCGCCCTGTTGTCCCCAGAAACCAATGCTGCCCGTCGAGTATCCCTGCTTGAGATCGGGAATCACCAGCGAAGGCTCGGCGGCGTTGTTGAGAAAAAGTCTGGCCTCGACTCCCGCGATCACCACTTTGACGTGAAACCACCTGTCGGACGGAAATTCGCCCGGCCCAGCGTAGGTCGGCACGTTGTAGATCTGCCAATGATTCGCACCAAAAAATCCCGGGGCGTATTGCAGGGCTTGCGTCTTGCCCGAAAGCCCGTTGCGCAGGAAAAAAAGCTCGTATTGGTCCTCAGATTGGACCCGGAACGCGAGGCCCACATACGCACCATCGGGATCAAATGCCAGATCGGCATCAATCGCCCCGTTCTGTAGTTCAAGGCCGCGTAGGTAGCCGAACCCTTTTGTGAGGTGAAGTGCTCGCTGCCCCTGGTAGTCGACTATGGTGTTTTCAATTTTCTTATTTGGCGCCAATCGTTCGTTCTTGTCGCTGATGATCCATTGGTCGAGGTTCATGGGCACGGAAACCGATTGGGCTAGACAGTCGGCGGCTAGAAGAATGAGTAAGAACCGACAGACCCGAGCCGCAACGGTGAGCATGATTTCAGCTCTCATTCGTTATGAATCCTGACATTCGAAAAGTACGCCTCCGTGCTCCAATATGCCCAAAGTGCCACTGCACCGTGCGACTCGCCGAGTTTCAAATCGTTCACGATGAGGCACGGCTGATCGGCACCGTTCACGTAGAGCCGAGCCTTGGTCCCTGAAACCACGACCTTGATCCTGGTCCAAGCGCCTGGTTCCAGGTCGGTGTAAGACTCATACACGCCCGGATTCTCTTTCCGCAGACGGTACCAGGGAAAGTCGGGAATTGATTCGTACTGCACGGAGTGGTTGCGACGAACCTGGTCGTCGGCGCGGCCGTTGGTCGCTCGGATGTAGATGTTTTCCAAGCGGGCACCATGGTCCTGCACGCGAAAGGCGATGCCGACGAATCCCCGATCGTCTTTGGGGGCGTCGGGACGTGGATATCCGGCAATGTCGGCCTCAATGGTTCCATTTCTGAAATCGGTTCCGGGAAGCATGGCCACAACCGTGTCGTCGGCCATGGGATCGTTGTGTGCAGCGAACAGCCTTACCGCCTTCCGGCCACGATAGGTTGTGGACTCGGCTTTGCCGTTCACGACGTCCAAACCATCGCTCGAATTCATGGAAAAAGTGAGGGTGGCAGGCGACTGCGCCGGCTGTCCTAACAAGCACACAGCAGCAGTCAGGACTGTCAGCGCGAGAGCGCAGCGCAGAATGTTGAGTGGGGCACGGGACTTCAGGCGGCGATTCCAGCGCGAAGTGAACACGTTGAAGGCTCCTCTCGGCACGTTCGTTCTTCTGACTGCTGAAACAGGAATTTGGTAGCACAGGGGAGGAACCAGCTGAATGAAGCTTGGCAAGTCCGAGCTATTTTTGAACGGCCGGAGAGGTTGGATCCTCCACTGGCAGCGTCACCGTGAACACGGCTCCTCCTCCCGGCCCGGAGGCGGCTTCGACATTTCCATTGTGCTCGCGCATGATTGCCTTGCAGATGCTCAGGCCGAGGCCGGTGCCGCGCCCCGGACGCTTGGTGGTGTAAAAGGGATCGAATATGTTGGGCAGGATTTCCGGCGGGATTCCCGGGCCATCATCCTGAAAGATCACGGCAACAGCGTTGCCGCGGCGCTCCAGCCGGATGCGCAGCGTTCCGCGGTCGCGCACCTCACGCATAGCCTGCTCCGAATTCAGGATCAGGTTGAGGAATACCTGCATAAGCTGGTGGGCATCGCCAACCACGGGCGGAAGGCTGGGGTCCGGCAGGAAGTCCACGGTGATATTGCTCTTGCGCAGCGAATAAGCATGCAAATGCAGGGTGCGCTGCACCAGCTCGCCAAGATCGATTTGTGCCTTGCCCGGCGCCGGAGGCCGGGCAAAATACATCAGATTCTGCACGATTTCCACCGCCCGGCGCGCCTGCTGTTGCAGCATCTCAAGCTGTTTGTGGGACCCCTCCGCCGACGGCGCATCTTGCAACAATTCGCTCATGCCCAGGATGCTGGTCAGCGGGTTATTCAATTCATGGGCGAAACCGCCGATCATTTGGCCCATGGCCGCCAACCGCTCGCTCTGGATGATCTGCTGCTCCAACTTTTTCTCCAACGTGATGTCCCGCACCGATGCGATAACGCCGCTGACTTTGTTTTCCGCGTCGAAAAGCGGGCTGGCAGAGGCGCGCATTGTCCTCCAGCTGCCGTCACGATGGCGAGCGCCGTAGTCGCACGAACCAGAATGGCTGCGCCCGGCGATCAGGTCGCGAGCCAGAGCCAGCAGTTCCGGCGAATGCTCCTGTTCGGCCTCGACCTTCTTGCCAAGCAGTTCTTCGGGGCGGTAGCCCAGCAGCTCACGAATGCGTGAGCTTACGAAGCTGTAGCGCTCTTGCAGATCGATAACCAGAATCAGGTCGGGGAAGCTTTCTAACAGGTAGCGCTGGAATTCCTCCTGGCGGCGCAGGGCCTTCTCCATGCGCTGCCGTTCGGTCACATCCATCAACGTGCCCTGGTAACGCACGATTTTTCCGGCGGTGTCCCAAACGGCGCGAGAGCTATCGACGAATGTGGCCAGTGTTCCGTCCTTACGGCGAAGAGTGACCTCTCTGGTGCGTACGCCACCTTCGTCGTCGGCGCTCCGGCCAAGCACTGGGCTGGCAGCCGGATCGGCATTCAAGGCGGTGGCATCGAGGGAGAGAAGCTCGTCCTTGCCCTGATAGCCGAGGACGCGCACCAAGGCGGCGTTGCCGTCGAGCAGCTTTCCTTCCGGAGTGCTGAAATAGACGCCCTCCTGGAGCGTCTCGAAGAGTTCGGTAAACCTGCGCTCTTTCTCGTGTTCTTCGGTGACATCTCGGGCCAGCGCGCTGACGCCGACAACCTCTTCGCCCTTCACAATCGCATTGAGCACGCACTCAAAGAAAAGGGGGCGTCTGCTCGATTTCATGCGTACCGGCACGGTTCCCGACCAGCGTCGTTGTTCCAGGAAGCGGGGCAGGGCGCGCTCGGCTTCCTCCCGCCGTGGCTCATCGAGGAACTCATCCAACCTGTGGCCAACGATCTCAGAATAGGGAATCCCTAGCATTTCGGTGATGCGACGGTTGACGGTCTTCAGCTTGCCATCGAGAGAGACGGCGAAAGCCACATCGTCGAACGAATCGATGAGTTCCTTAAAGCTGCGTTGGGAGCGGGCGATGAGCTGGCCCAACTGGTCGAGCTGCTCCTCCGTAGGAGCAGTGGCACGTTCCTGCAGGTCATGGACCAGGGCTTTGAGTTCGGCAACTCGCTTTCGCCTTCCATAGGCAAATCCTGAGAAAGCGATGGCGACAGCCAATACACCAATGGAAAGAAGACCCAGGTGGTAAGGCAGGTTTTGCAGCCGTTCCCAGGATTCGGCTGCAAGTCCGGTAGCCAGCAGGACGAGAAAAAGCAAAGCCGTGCGCCACAGCCAGTTCTCTTCTTTTTCCAGCCGACTGGGAGCGCGTGTGGATGCGGGTTCTTTTTCGTCGTCTGCCATCAGTAACGAGTGCTCTGACTGCCGGTGGCGCCGTACCTGGCAGGTTGCCGTAGCCGAATCGTAATTCCACTCGGGTTACAGCACAACCATAAACTGTTAGGTAACTTGGTTCACAGGAAAACGGCCACGCGGTGTTTGCCGGTCACAAAACTGGCGTGACCGCAGTCACTCAGGATCGAAGCCGCAGTCGCTAATGTGGGTACAGGAGGCTGTTGAGAAGGAGCCTCTCCCTCATCTGTGCTTTATAAGACGACGAGCGCGGCGGTCTACGGAATCGATGCCAACCTAATCGAGGTTGAGGTAGACGTTTCCGGCATCAAGACCAACGAGGACCACTTCCACACCGTAGGTCTGCCTGACGCCGCCGTGCGGGAGAGCCGTGATCGCGTGCGGGCTGCCCTGAAGAACTGTGGCTACGACATTCCCCCCACCCATATCACCATTAATCTAGCCCCCGCCGACATCCGCAAGGAAGGCTCGGGATTCGATTTGCCGATGGCGCTAGGCATTGTGGGCGCATACGGCGGTCTCAACAAGAAAGAAGTGCCCGACTGCGTGTTCGTCGGTGAGTTGTCGCTCGATGGGGGAATCCGGGGGGTGCGCGGTGCCCTGCCCATTGCGATTGAGGCGCGCGGTCGCAAGATCTCGCGGCTGGTGGTTCCGGAACTCAACGCCAAGGAAGCGGCCATGGTCGGGGGAGTGGAAGTTTATCCGGTGAAGTCGCTGCTCGATGTCATTCGCTTCGTCAATACCGGCAACGGCATCGTGCCTTACAAGGTGGACGGTGCAACTTTGCTGAGCGACGCGGCCCATTACCTGGTCGATTTCAAAGACGTACGTGGCCAGCAGACCGCCAAGCGGGCGCTCGAGGTGGCTTGTGCCGGCGGGCACAACATTCTGATGATCGGCCCTCCGGGTTCGGGCAAAACTATGCTGGCCAAGCGCATGCCGACCATCCTGCCGCCATTCACCTTCGAGGAGGCACTGGAAACCACGAAAATTCACAGCGTGGCAGGAGTGCTGGATGCAAGTGCGGGGCTGGTCGGTGTGCGGCCGTTCCGCTCCCCACATCACACCATCTCCGATGCGGGCTTGATCGGAGGCGGAGCCGTTCCTCGTCCCGGTGAAGTTTCGCTCGCCCACAACGGTGTCCTGTTTTTGGACGAACTCCCGGAGTTTCCCCGAAACGTATTGGAGGTCATGCGCCAGCCGCTCGAGGATGGGACGGTCTGCATCGCCCGTGCGGCGATGTCCCTGACGTTCCCGGCCCGATTCATGCTCGCCGCGGCCATGAATCCATGTCCGTGCGGCTATTTCAATGACCGATCGAGAGAGTGCCATTGTACGCAGCCGATCATTCAGCGATACATGTCGAAGATTTCGGGACCCCTGCTCGACCGCATTGACATTCACATAGATGTCCCGGCGGTGAACTACAAGGAATTGCGCTCTAGCGCGTCGCCGGAGTCTTCAGCAGATATTCGCGAGCGGGTGATTCGGGCGCGGCAGGCCCAGCTTACGCGTTTCAGCTCGTTTTCCCGGGACAAGCTGTACTGCAACGCGCAGATGGGGCCGAGGCACATTCGCGCTTGCTGCGAGCTGTCGGGTGATTGCGAACGACTGCTGGAACGGGCCATGGTGCAACAAGGGCTGACCGCTCGCGCCCACGACCGCATTTTGAAGGTAGCGAGAACAATTGCCGATCTCGATGGCGGTGCTTCGCTCGAACCAAAGCACATTGCCGAGGCGATCCAGTACCGCACTCTGGATCGGACCTTCTGGGCTTAAACCCTCGCTAGCCGACCGCGACTTTTTCTCGTGTTGTTTTGACCACTGACAGGGCCTGATCCAGATCGGCGATTAAATCATCCGCGTGCTCGATTCCCACCGATAGCCGGATCATCTGCTCGGTGATTCCTACCTTCTCGCGATGCTCGACCGGAACCATGGCGTGAGAAGTCAGTACCGGAATGCAAACCAGCGAATCCACGCCACCAAGGCTCGGCGCCAGCGTGAACAGGCTCAGGGACTCGCTGACCTTCCGCGCATCGTCGCCGGTCCCCTCGACCTCAAAGCTCAACATACCCCCGCCACCTTGCATTTGCTCCATAGCCAGCGCACGCTGCGGGTTGCCTTGTAAGAACGGATAGTGAACCTTGCGCACCTTCGGGTGTTGCGCCAGAAATTCCGCGACACGCAACGCATTTTCGTTATGTCGCTGAACCCGTACCGCCAGCGTCTTGATCCCGCGCAGCAGAAGCCATGCTGCGTGCGGATCCAAACATCCGCCCAGTGTCGTGCGGGAGGAATGGATCTGCTCAACCAGGTCGCTGCGGCCGGCAATAACTCCGCAGATGAGGTCCGAATGTCCGCCGAAATACTTGGTTCCGGAGTGCATCACCAGATCGATGCCGAACTCCGCTGGACGGCAGTTCATCGGGGTCGCGAAGGTGCTATCCACCATGGTGAGCAGCCCGTGACCCTTGGCGATCGCTACCGCGCGCCGCAGGTCCACTACCCGCAGCGTGGGATTGGTGGGCGACTCGAGATAAAGCAATTTTGTATTTGGGCGGACAGCTCGTTCGTACTGGCCGTAATCGGTTGTGTCGACGAAAGTGGTTTCAATCCCTAGTTTGGGCAGCCATTGTCCGAAGAATTTGGCTGCGCCGCCGTAAATATCCCGTTGCGAGACCACGTGATCGCCACTTTTCAGCAGGGTCAGCACTGTCGTGGTAATCGCATTCATGCCTGAGGCGAAGAGCAAGGCCTGCTCCGTACCCTCCAGCTGAGCGATCGCTTTCTCGGCAGCCGTGTTGGTGGGATTGCCGTAGCGCGTGTAAAAGTGGTCAGTCGGAGTAGCTCGCAGCTGTTCGTCGTTGTCTGTGACTTCGAAGGTGGACGTCTGGTAGATGGGAACGGACAATGGGCCGTTCTTCTTGTGCAGGTCGCCTCCGCCGCGAACTGCGCTGGTTTCCGGGTGGCGTGCGTTGGACTTCGCCATAGATTCTCACTTTCTGGGCAACATCTCAGCCTATCGCCGTCCGGCGCGACGGGCAAGCGGCTCGTTTTATAATTCCAAATTCATGGACACCGGTCTTCCCAACCGTGTTGCGTTGGTGGCAGCCTCGAGCCAGGGTATCGGTCGGGCAACAGCCGAGGCATTTGCGGCAGAGGGCTGCCGGGTTGCGATGTGCGCCCGCAATCCTGAGCCGCTTCACGCCGCGGCGGAACAAATCCGGAGAAAGCACGACGCGGAGGTGTTTGCCTCGGCTTTGGATGTCACAGACGCCATGGCGGTGCGTGATTTCGTGGCTGCCGTAGTTCAGCAATTCGGGGGCGTCGACATCTGCGTCACCAATGCCGGTGGTCCGCCAGCTAAGGGTTTTCTTGCCGCCACCACGGAGGATTGGGAACGCGCTACGGACACGAACTTTCTTGCTGTGGTCCATTTCGCGCGCGAAGTGATTCCTCATATGCAACGGACGCGCTGGGGGCGGATCATCACCATCACCTCGGTTACGACCAAGCAGCCAGTCGCGGACCTCGTCCTGTCAAATGCGGTTCGTGCTGCCGTGGTCGGGTTGGTCAGAAGCCTGGCGAATGAATTTGGCAAGGACGGTATTCTGGTGAACAATGTCGGCCCCGGATATACAGCTACCGATCGGCTAAAGGAATTGGCGAAGTCGCGCTCGGAAGCGTCCGGTAGGCCGGAGAAAGACATCTTCGAAGCATGGAGTGCGGATTCACCACTGAAACGACTCGGCGAGCCGCGCGAAATTGCCGACGCGATTGTCTGGCTGGCGTCAGAGCGCGCTTCTTACATCACCGGCCAAACCATCCTGGTGGATGGCGGCTTGTACAAGGGCCTTTAAGGCCACAAAAGGAGTCTGATCCCAATGCGGCCTTTGGCTTCCCGAATGTCTGTCATGAGCGGAGAAGGCGCCTTGTCGGTTTTCGCGCGTGCCCGCGATCTGGAGCGGCAGGGGCGATCTGTTATTCATCTCGAACTGGGCGAGCCGGACTTTCATGCTGCCGGCTCCGTCAGAGAATCGCTCAAACGAGCGCTTGATGAAGGCAAGGACCGCTACTGCCCTGTGGCCGGAGTTCCTGCGCTACGCGAGGCAATTGCCGATTACCTTCATGACACACGCGCTCTCCGGGTTTCGGCAGAGCACATTGTCATCGCCCCTGGGTGCAAAATTGCACTTTTCATGGCGCTGATGGCGCTGGTTGATCCCGGAGACGAGGTTCTGTACCCAGACCCTGGTTTCCCGGGTTATCCGTCGATCACTTTGGGCTGCGGCGGTGTTCCCGTGCCTTTCGAGCTTTCCGAGCGCAACTACTTTCAGCCCGATTTGCATCAGGTTGCAGCAAAGATCACGCCTCGCACTCGGATTCTTATCACCAATTCGCCGGGAAACCCCACTGGCACAGTCTACACCGATGAAGTGCAGCGCAGCTTGGCAGAACTGGCAGTGAAACACGATCTGCTCGTGCTCTCCGACGAAATCTACGCTCGCGTTCTCTACGGCGGCGAGTACATCTCCATGATGAGCTACCCGGGCATGGAGGAGCGTACTCTAATCATCGATGGCTTCTCTAAGAGCTTCGCAATGACCGGTTGGCGTCTCGGCTACACCGTTGCTCCTGCGGAAATTATCCCCGCGCTCCAGATGCTCGCCATCAACAGCTACACTTGCGTCGCGGAATTCACCCAATATGCCGCCATCGATGCGCTCAAGGATCGCGAGGGAGCGACGCCGCGTATGGTCGCCGAATTTGAGCGCCGGCGAGAACAGTTTGTTCGAGATCTGAACGAGGTGCCAGGTTTCCGCTGTTCTGCGCCTGACGGCGCGTTCTACGCGTGGGTGAATATTTCGGATGCCGGAATGACGGCGGAAGAGCTTTGTCGCATCATGCTTGAAGATGCCGGGGTGGCCGCCATTCCGGGGGCTGCGTTCGGCCCGGCGGGCGCGAACTTCATTCGTTTCTCATTCGCTTCATCGCGGGAAAAACTGCGGGAGGCGGTCGAACGGATCGCGCGAGTTTCGTCCGCCTGGCAGAAAACTACAGCAGCGAGATAGGGGAAAGGTTTCATGCCAAAAGCGAAGTCGAAGAGGAAGGCTGTGCCCAAGCGGCGGTCACGTACGAGCAAGGGGCAGCTGCAACATCTGTCGTGGGATTCTATCCCTCTGGAGGATCTCAACCCGCTGCTGCAGCGTCATTTCATCATCGGGCAAGAGATGATGCTGGCGCGGGTGCTGCTCAAGAAAGGCTGCATCGTTCCCGAGCACAGCCATCACAACGAGCAGATCACGTACATTGTCGACGGTGCGCTCAGATTCTGGATTGATGGCAGGGAACTAGTGGTGCGCGCCGGCGAAGTCCTGACCATTCCGCCGCACATGCCGCACAAGGCGGAAGCGTTGGAAGATACGGTCGATCTCGACGTTTTTAATCCTCCTCGCGCCGATTGGATCAACAAGACCGATCAATATCTGCGCGGTGAAAAATCCAGCAGGGTGCGCTCGCGGCGTTGACGCTCAGTTATCATGTCTGGTGCTCGATTGCCATGTCATCCTCAGTGCCGAGGTGGGTTCGCGAAGTGAAAATGGCGGCCTTAACGAAGGATCCCTGTTCCTGAACCCCTGATGACCCATACAACCGTACACCATCTTGTCTGCATTGGCTGCGGCGCGGATGAGGCTCAACCGCAACCCGATTTTCGCTGCCGTGCTTGTAGTAATCTGCTGGAAATCTCCTATGCCTTCGGCGGCACCGATCCCGCGAGCTTGAAGGGGTCCTGGCAGCAGCGCCACTTATCCCAACTTCCTCTGGATCAGAGCGGCGTATGGCGCTTTCGTGAACTGCTCCCGCCTGTGCCTGCAGACTTTGTGATCACGATTCGGGAGGGCAACACTCCACTTTACGAACTGCCCCTCTGCGCCCGCCTTGCTGGAGTGGATCGGCTGTTGGCCAAGCATCAAGGCATGAATCCAACGGGGTCGTTCAAAGATACCGGAATGACCGTGGCTGCCTCGGTCGCTCGTCAGCAAGGGTTTCGCTGGGTGGCATGTGCATCGACGGGAAATACTTCCGCCTCGATGGCGGCCTATGCCTCGCGGGGCGGGATGCGCGCCCTAGTCTTGATTCCCGAAGGCAAGGTGTCCTGGGGAAAACTTTCTCAGTCGCTTGATTACGGTGCGCTCACTTGCCAGCTCAAAACCGATTTTGACGGTTGCATGCGGGTTTTGAACGAACTCGTTCGCCGTGTTCCGATTTACTTGCTGAACTCAGTCAATCCCTACCGCATCGAAGGCCAGAAGACTGCAGCCCTCGAGCTGATGGAGCAGCTTGATTGGTGGCCGCCGGATCACGTCATCGTTCCTGGTGGCAATTTGGGAAACTCCTCGGCCTTGGGTAAGGCATTTCTCGAGATGAGGGAACTGGGTTTGACTTCACGTCTCCCAAGGATTTCCATTGTGCAGGCCGAAGGTGCCAACCCACTAGTTCGATCCATTCGGGACAGTGGGGGCAAGGAACTTCGTCCCGTTCGGGCGGAAACTGCCGCCAGCGCTATTCGCATCGGCAATCCCGCCTCGTGGAAGAAGGCGGTTCGCGTGCTGCAAGCCACCAATGGCGAAGTCGAGGAAGTCAGCGAGGTTGAGATTGCTCTAGCTAAAGCGGAAATCGGAGCTGATGGCATCGGCTGTGAGCCTGCCTCTGCTGTCACGCTGGCGGGATTGAAGAAACTGGTAACGCGAGGTTTTGTGCGATCAGGAGAATCGGTAGTTCTCATCTTGACCGGACATCTGCTGAAGGACCCCGAATTCACGTTGAAATTTCATCGCGGTGACCTGTTCGCGGGCACGCCTCACGAGCGCGAAGCATCGGCTCTGGTGTCCCAGCAGCGCGCACCCATCGTGCTCGATGCGACGGTTGACGCCGTCATTGCAGAGTTACAAAAGCACGAAAAGTTGGTCTTCTAGAGATTTCTGTCAATCAAGAAATGCACTTATGACTAGGCGCCGCGCTTCTTCAACTTTGACACTGACACTTCCTGCGACATCCGCCAACCTTGGCCCGGCATTTGATGCCGCAGCCCTGGCGATGTCGCTTCTCTTTAAGGTCCGTGCCAGCCTTGCGAACGACTTCTGGGTCCATGCAACTGGGCGCGATGCCCAGATCTGCAGGCAGCTCGAAAATCACCTTATCTTCAAAACCTATCGCGAGGTTCTTGAAGATGCCGGGAAGCCCGTCTCACCCCTGTCATTGAGCATCAAGAACGAAATTCCGATAGGCAAAGGCTGCGGCTCGTCGGCTGCGGCGCGACTGGCCGGAATCGCCTTGGCCAATCACTTTGGTCGATTGCACTGGAGTGATCAACAGATCATTGGCGAAGCGGCGCGCCGAGAAGATCATCCGGACAATGCAGCCGCCTGCTGGCTGGGTGGGCTGGTGGTTGCTCGCCTTGCCGAAAATGGTCAAGCTCAATTTGCTCGCATCTCTCCAAAGGGTCGTTGGCCCTTGTTATTGGCAATCCCGCCAGAGGCACTTTCGACCGAGCAGGCCCGTGACGTCTTACCTCAGCAGTACTCGCGCGCCGATGCTGTGACCAACATTCAGAATTCCTTGTTGCTGATGCAGGCGTTCTCTCAGGGACGCCATGATCTGATCAGTGCTGCGCTCGAAGACCGCATCCACCAACCTTATCGCGCCCCGCTTTGTCCGCTGCTCCCTTGTCTGCAGCAACTAACGGACACGCGTGGCGTCCACGGCATTGCTCTGAGCGGGGCGGGGCCTTCGGTGCTGATTTTTCTGGATCCAAAGGTGAATGGGAATGCGGTCAGACGGAGGATTCAGGCGCAACTTCGCGATCACGGACTCCCTGCGGAACTGCTCAGCGCCGCTATCACCACACGCGGAGCTTCGCGAACAATTCGCTAACTGACGCGTCGCTGGTGCTCTTCCCCGCTCGCCTGATTAGCAGTGGCCACACAACAGAGGTGCTCTTCGAAGCTAATGCGGGGATCACTCGCAAATCGATCAGCGTAAGAATTGAGTGCTTGCAGAAAACTCTCGATTTCCTGTTCCACTTCCTGCGCTCGGACGGCGTCGGAAACCCCCACGACCATCGGGCGATGGTTCTTCCTTCTCATCTACTGCTCCCTGGAATTGGCTGGCCTCCCACGACGCGAATTCCCGCCTGCTCGCTGAAAATCGAGCACCCCATAGCTCTTCGCGCAGTTGGGAGGTAACCAGCCTATTTCCAAGGCGAAAGCTCTGTAAATGGCACCTCCGTGCCATGAGCCATTCCTATAGGGAAGAAAGTCCTCAAAACTACTGCCGACTGGCGGGCGGAACGATGCTATTCATTCTCAGATATTCCACCATCTGACCGTAGTGATCAAAGCAGTGCCACAGCCCCAAAGTCGCAATTCCCAGGCGGGTGACCTTACCCTCACCAAAGGGACTTTTGACCTGGCCTGTCTCGTTCTGCTCGTTGATGCTGCTCAGGGCCTTGTGAAGATATGCGAACGAATCCCTCGTGAACTTCATGATGTCAGCTTTGCTGGTCAGGCTATCGGGGCCGTTTTCCCCACCAACGTCCACCGGCGGCTTCTCTTCCAGAATCGCTGCTCCGATCATGTAATTCACCGCCGCCACGTGTTTGACTTGCTGCGCAAAAGTACGGACGCCCTTGAATTCACCATTGCTCGGAGCAAACGAGTACTTGTCTTCCGGCATAGCATCGGCCGCAGGAACAAATTCTCCCTCGACCGAACTGACGGACCGGTCCTCGATCTGCGATACCGTTTTGTGATCTTCTGATTTTCCCGTCTGCGCGAAAGGGAGACAGCAAGCTGCGAGCAGGCACAGGACCACCAACGTCACATGTCTCATAGTTCTCCTCCTGGGAATGCAGCAGAATTGTAAGTCAGATTGCCGTCGCGCGCGAGTGGGCAAGAAGTGAGGCCTAACTAATCTCTTACCACTGCCGGCGCCATTTCCAATTCGTGGGCTGTCAGTCGGTACTGGCGAACGATCGCCAAGCCACAAACCAAGGCCAAGGCCGCTCCCAGCAATGCCGTGGGTACTCCCACGCGATCGGCCAAGGCTCCCCACAATGCGCTGCCGATTGCCATTCCGCCTTGCAGCACGAGCAAGTACAAGGACAGAGCCCGCGCGCGCAAAAACGACGGAGACATGGTTTGCGCTGCGACATTAAGACAGGCGAGAATCGCGATCCAGGCGGTGCCGCTCACAAACATTACCAGCCCGAGCCAGCCGAATCCTCGAACATTGCCGGCAGCGAAAGTCATGAGGGCAAACACGATCACAGCGAAAGCCACCACGCCATCAACGGAAAGTGAACTCCGCAAGCGAGGCAACACTGCCGCTCCCGCCAGCGCTCCCAAGCCAAACGAACCCAGCAGCAGGCCATAACCGGTAGCTCCGTGCGGACGCGCCACCAGCGGCAGCAAAGCTAACAATGCGCTCGCCCCAAGGCTGAACGCTGCCGTTCGGATCAGAACGCATCGCACCACCGGAGCACCGCGACCATAACGAATACCGGCAAGGATGGCGTCCCGCACTCGTCCGGACTCCATCGCGCCATCGTGCGGTCGCTTCCATCGGTACAAGAAAAAAATCACGCCAAAGAAGGACAACGCGTTCAGCAGGAATGCTACTCCCGAGCCAGCTGCCGCGATCACCAACCCTCCTAGTGCGGGACCGATTGCCCTGGCGACGTTGAATCCGACTGAATTGAGTGCTACTGCGGGAGCATGCCTTTCTCTGGAAATAATCTCCGGCGTAATCGCCTGCCAGGCCGGATCGTTCATTACCGCGCCGAGTCCCAGAAGAAAAGTGAACGACAGCAAAATCCAGGGCGTGATGCAGCCGATCAGGCTCATTACTCCCAACGCGCCCGCAGCTATCACCATCCATCCTTGCGTTATCAGCAGCAAGCGGCGGCGATCCACCATGTCGGCAAGGGCGCCGGCCGGGAGGATGACCAGGAATACCGGCAACGTGGATGCTGCCTGCACCAGGCCGACCATCAACGGTGACGTCGTGAGCTGCGTCATCAGCCAGCCGGCGCCCACATTTTGCATCCACGTCCCGGTATAGGAAATGACTGCGGCCACCCACAACGAGCGAAACAGAGGTTCACGTAACGGTGCCCAAGGTGAACCTTCGCGCGGTTCGGGAATCTGGATTGTCACCGAAGTGTTCACCACGCCTGCCATGTCAATTGCCTGAAATTCTTTCGTCGGCGGTTGGGAACGGCCACTCCCGCTTACGCCACGCCCGCATCAAGTAAAGAAAAATGCCGGTAATCAAAATCACCAGGGCGTAACGAATCTGCATCAGGGAGTTTGTCCGCGAAACCAGAATGAAAATAAAACCAACCGATGCGAGCAACGCTGGGAGCGGATACAGCCACATGCGGAACGGTCGCGGAAGATCGGGACGACGGATGCGTAGCACAATGAGTCCAATTGCTTGTATTAAGAATTGCAACAAGATTCGAATTACCACCAACGCGGCAATGACATCAGCCAACGAGAAAAAACAAAACAACGCCGCAACACCTGCAAGCGCCAGCAGCGAAACGTAAGGGAACCGTTTCTCACTGTGTACCCGCGCGAACGCCCGGAAGTAATTGCCGTCGAGCGCCGCCGCATAGGGCACGCGTGAATAACCGAGCATGGTTGAAAATACCGAGGCAAAGGCCGTCCACATTACCAATAAAGTTGCGGCGTTCGCAGCCCACGCCCCCTCCGCCCTGCGCATGAAGGTGGAGATCACATACAACCCGCTATTCCCCGGCCCCGCTTGTATTTCCTGCCAAGGTAGAACGCCGAGAATGCTGACGTTCATTACCAGGTATAGACAGCCTACGACCAGAATGGATAGCAGGATGGCCCGCGGGATATTCTTGCCGGGCTCCTTGATCTCGTCGCCCAAGAAGGCAACGTTGTAATAGCCCCAGTAATCGTAGGTTGCGATCAACACCGCCGAGCCAAGCCCTAGAAAAAAATTCTGGGACGGATGAAACGCGCCAGCCGGGAAGTTGAAAGCTTGCGCGGGATTGAAATGGCTGAGCCCGGTTGCGATGACCCAGAAGATCGTTCCGACTACACCAACCAGCAACAATTTCGACATCCGCGCAATGCTGGTGATATTGCGATACAGAAGCACGGCCGCGAGAGCGACGATGGCAACCGCTACGAAGGTCGCGCCTGAAATCAGCCATCGGGCCTGCAGTGCACCGACGAACGGCAGGGTTATCTTCCAGGTGTGCGCAACGACTTCGTTTTCCAGCGAGGGCCAAAAATACGAAGCATAACCAGCCAAACCAATTGCCCCGGATGCAATTGACAGCGGTGCGCTGAAAGAGAGCTGCCAGATGAACAGGAAAGAAATGAGCCTGCCCATGCGGTTGCGGCCATAAATCTCGCGTAGATAACCGTACGATCCGCCAGAGTGCGGCATGGCTGCGCCCAACTCCGCCCATACCAGGCCGTCGCACATGGCGAAAATTCCGCCGAGAACCCAACCCAGCATGGCCTGCGGGCCACCCATCGCACCGATGATCAGTGGAAGAGTGACAAATGGGCCCACGCCGATCATGTCGATCATGTTGAGCGCCGTGGCGCTGCCCAGAGTGACGCCGCGAACCAGCCCCGGAGAATCGTTTTCCTTTGGAGAATTCATCAATGACCGTTCAATGCAAAGATTTTGAGGTCGCAAATTGCGACCTCAGTGTTTCCTGACTCCTGACTCTCGACTACTGACTCTCGACTACTGACTACTGTTTTCCCTCCGCCAGCAGATTCACATACAGCCTGATCGCTCCCGGCACGCCCGCAGGCAATTGCCGGAAGAACGCGTAGCCGGTGTAGATATATGTTCCCTTTCCGTATTGCGCTTTCAACAGGCCACCCTTTTGCTCAGCCTCTCCTGGATCATGAGACGCCAACAACGGCTGGAAGTGATCATCCCATTGATCCATGAAGTAGAGGCCGCGCTCTTGCACCCAGCCATCGAAATCGCGAGGACCAATCTCATTGGGGTAGTGAAATACGCGATCGCCGGGCGCAAGAATCTCGACGGGTGCTTCTTCCACCGAAACCCGTGCCCGGCCAAGCTGAGCCGCATACGGGGTCAGCTTGCCGCTGTTAAAGTCCCCGACTCCGGCGTTGTATTGGACCAGCAGCGTTCCGCCGGCCGAGACGAAATCCAGCAACTTCTTGTTGTTTTCCACGACTGGCTTTTGCGTATCGTAGGCCCGGATACCGAGCACGATCGTCTGGTACTGATCCAGATTTTCACTAGCCAACTTTTCCACGGGGAGCAAAGTAATATTCAAGCCGAGCTGTTGCAGCACGGCAGGAATGTCATCGCCCGCGCCCATGATGTAGCCAATCTTCAGAGCATTCGGAATCTTCACATCCACGACGCTGATCCGCTGGACCGCGGGCTGGTAGTAATAGAAAGTATCTAAATCATCGCGAGTGACTACGCTGTAGCCCTCGCTGTACTTGCTGGTACCCGATTCAAAGACCGCACGCAACGTCGTGCGTCCCTGCTGCCGGTTTGCCGGAATGAGCTTGAATTCCGACTCAAGCTTCTGCCCGCGCTCGGTAAATTCCAGCGTCTGCGTCGCAGGTTCGGTCTTCCAGCCGCGTGGAACTTCAAGCTGCAAAGTCCCTTTGGCATGGGCGACATTACTGCGAACCCCGACTCTTACCGCCGATACCGTATTACCTGCGGCGGGAATGACCAGTTCTCCTGGCTCCAGCATGACCGAAAAAGCCGGCGCGACGCTTAGCGCCCGCTCCAACTCTTCTCCTCCGGCGCCTTTGTACTTGACGACTGCGACGCCGCGCGCCGTGCCCTCATACGCTCCCAGCGTGTAAACTGCATGAGCTCGAACGGGTGGTGGCGGGAAAGGGAGTGTCAGATATTGCGGGTCATCGACCTTGTTGATCGCATCGGTTTCCGGATCATCGCGATGCCAATATGGCCGGGTGTAAGCGGCATCCTTCGGAACAGTAACGTGGAAACTACATGAATTTCCGTTGCCGCCTGTTTTGGTCGCGGTCCAACCAGGCGGAAGGTCGAGAGCGATCTCTTTTATTGTGACTTTGCTGTTACTGGTGAAGCTGGCGATGACATCGAAACTCTCTCCCGGCACGGCCATGAATGCGTCGTCAGGGCTGGCTGCTTCAGCTACTTCCGTGTTAACAGTCAAATCCGTGCCTAAAGCCAGGTTCGCAGCCCTCTCCAGTTGTTCCTTTTTCGTGTTAAGCACGGTAAGGACCTCTGCTTTGGTCGCGCGCGAGACGCGGTACTGCTTCACCAGTTCGATCGTTCTCTGCGTTTGATTGAGTGCGTCAAGAAGAGGTGCGGCTGCGCTCGTTGGGTCTTTCTGAGCTGCTGTCGTCGCCGCATCAATCTTCTGCGCCATTTCGACCAGCGAAGGACGCAGAAACGGAATGCGCGCGGCTTCGAACCCAATGTGCAGGGCGAAGCCCGGTAAGCTCGTGTCCAAGCCATCGAACAGATCGGTTTCATGCGCAGTCTTATCCTCCGAGGCCGGTTCGACCCGTTTGTAAAACGCGTAGTGTGGACCTGAGTCCATGGGTCGCTCGCCAAGCCCCTGCGAAAGCTGATGTCTCAAGCCTTTGATCGCGAATTGCTGATACGACACCCCCAGCGCCGAACTCATCTCTCCTGTACTTAACTTGACGGTGTAATTGTCGTCCGGGCAGGTAAGGGCGCCGAAGCCGCATACGTTCCCGATGTAAAGCTTCTTTGCTTGCCATGGCTGCAGCCCCTCGGCAATTTGCTCAGGAAATCGCTTCGGGTCGGCGGCGGCGTGAAACGCCTCCTGAGTCAGGATGCTCGAAGCCTGATGATGACCGTGCCCGTCCCGTTCGGTTCCACTGAAACGCGCCACCAGCACGTCGGGACGAAAGGTACGGATAACTCGTACGATGTCTCCTAGGGCAATGTCGTGACCTTGCCACTTCTGAAATGTTTCGTTGGCGGTCTTGGAAAATCCGAAATCCGCCACACGCGTGAATCGCTGCTCCGCGCCGTAGTAGCGCTCGGCAGCCGTGAGCTCCAGGGTACGCAGCACGCCTAGCACGTCGAACAAATTGCTGCCAATCTTGTTCTGACCGCCTTCGCCCCGGTTGAGCGTTTGCAGCAGAACCGTCGCCCCCTTGCCGCGAGATTCGAGGGTCAGCAACCCGCCGTCTTCGTCGTCCGGATGCGCCACCACCTGCATCAAGCGGGCCGTGGTATGCAATCGGAGGAGCATTTCCTGCAAGCCGGCGACGCCGCTATCCTGCGGCAGCGGCTTGATGGGATCGTCGGGCGTTGGTGGATCGGCGGTGACGGATGTAGACAACAGCAGAATAAGGGCGAACATTCCAAGGGATCGGAGAATGAACAACCCGCGCCGCGCGGTGTTGCGACGCGAGTCGTGGCAAGCTTTCGTCATAGAAATGGGATTGTCCTTCTCGTGAAAGGGAAGCAAAGTTTTCCTGGCCTGAGGGTTTTGTCTAAGCCACTTCAAGAAGATAGCTGAATTTCCGGTTCGATGCC